>Ga0209541_10000260_pt1 | contig 102176 bp, 119 predicted proteins | sample RifCSPlowO2_01_FD_184027 | JGI IMG/M metagenome (GOLD analysis project Ga0209541, IMG submission 184027) | Groundwater microbial communities from Rifle, Colorado - Rifle CSP2_plank lowO2_0.1 (SPAdes) (version 2) | ecosystem: Environmental > Aquatic > Deep subsurface > Groundwater | place... | reverse complement strand
TACGCTATGAAAAGAGAAATTCTTAGGAAGTTATGGGTGTACAACTTGTTGGTTCAGCTAAGTTAATGAGATTTGTTAATGATACAAAGGTAAATATTGTTTGTTGGGCTAATTATGAAACACAGCATAAAAAACACAATATTTAAATATAACCTAGATATATGGGCTTTCAGATGGCAAACAACACATGGATGGGAAAGTGCATTCTGTATACATTTAGGCCTATCCACAAATTTGTGTGTTAGTTGCCGATTTTAACCTTACTTTTTTTCTAAACAATTCGGAGGTGTTAAAATTGGTACAAAAGACAAAACTAAGCTCTGCGGAACGCGAAAATTTTGAAGATTTTCTTCAGAATTTAATAAGTGTGGATTTCAACAGCCGCGGCTTAGACAAATAATGGAAAAAATGAATAAACATAAACATTTAAATATGAATTGGAATTACAATCCTTTTATGATTAGGCAAGATTATTATAGATGCTATTGTTGTTGCTAGTTCTGGTTGTTTTAGACAGTTAAGCGAGGGCAAAGTTCGCTTTGCGAGGGTTTTTCAAAACCTCAAAGCCAAGCGGCTAAGGCGAGCGTTTCGGTTTCAAACCGAACTCGATGCTGCAACCCGCTTATTCGCCGGTTCGAGTGCAAGTTGCCGAATATCCGGCCCCTCGCTCTTTTTTATTTAAAATAAAAACAATTAAAAACAGATTAGGAGAAAATGGCTAAACAATGGTGCTGAAACTATACAACACCTTAACTAGGAAAAAGGAAGCATTTAAGCCTATAAAGGATAAGGTTGTGGGCATTTATACATGCGGGCCAAACAAGATTACAATGTAATTTTGGGCATTCCGTATACGACTTCGCCCACATCGGCAACTTCAGGGCTTATGTATGCAGCGATATTCTTAAAAGGTACTTGAAGTACTCTGGATACAAGGTAAAGCACGTCATGAACATTACAGATGTTGATGACAAGACAATAAAAGGCGCAAATAAGGAAGGAATTTCCCTGAAAGAATTCACAAGAAGATACGAAAAGGCTTTCTTTGATGACATTGAAACTTTGAACATTGACAAGGCTGATGCTTATCCTCGGGCGACAGAGCATATAAAGGAAATGGCCGCTATAATTAAAAAATTACTAAGCAATAAAACTGCCTACAAAAGCGAGGATGGCAGCATTTATTATGACATTTCGAAATTTAGGGGTTACGGAAAACTGTCGCATACAAAATTAGGAGATTTAGAAGCTGGCAAAAGAGTCAAACAAGACCAGTATGAAAAAGAACAGGCGCAGGATTTCGCACTTTGGAAATCCTATGACAAAGAGGATGGAGAAGTTGTTTGGAAAACAGAGATTGGCAACGGAAGGCCTGGATGGCACATTGAATGCTCTGCAATGTCAATGAAGTATTTGGGAGATCATTTTGACATTCATGCGGGAGGGGTTGACTTAATTTTCCCGCATCATGAGAATGAGATTGCTCAGAGCGAAGCGTCAACAAAGAAAAAATTCGTCAATTACTGGTTCCATAACGAGCACCTGCTTGTTGACGGGCACAAGATGTCAAAATCTTTGGGAAATTTTTATACCTTAAGGGACTTATTGAACAAAGGATACAATCCAAAAGCAATAAGGTACTTGCTTCTTTCAGCGCATTACAGGATGCAGCTGAATTTTACAGAAGAGGCTGTGAAAGCTGCTGAGCATGCTGTGCAGAGATTGAATGATTTTATGATTAAGCTGAAAGAAATAAAAAACAATGCTGACAATAAACAGATTCAAAAATCAATTGACAAAACAAAAAAACACTTTGAGGAAGCAATGGATGATGATTTGAATATAAGCATTGCATTGTCTTATATTTTTGATTTTGTAAAGGATACAAACATATTAATGATGGAAAACAAAATCGGAAAAAATAACGCAAAAAAAATAATCAAGTTGATGCATGGATTTGACAATGTTCTCGGAATTCTTGAGGAAAAGGAAGAAAAATTAAATCCAGAAATTAAAAGATTAATAGATGAAAGGGAAAAGGCAAGGAAGGAAAAAGATTATTTGAAAGCTGATAAAATTAGGCAGCAATTGAAAGATAAAGGGATAATTCTTGAGGATACGAAGAAAGGGGTTAGGTGGAAAAAGGAAAGGTGAAAAATTATCTTCTTTGTTTTGTTCCTAAGTAATGCGCTGGTTGATACGGCACACCGATTACTAAACGTGGGCATGTTTCTATTTGTGTATTAGCAGCAATAACCTCTAGTGGTTTTCTGACATAAGTAGTTGGGGTTTTGTACTCTAAAAGCCCATTAATCATTCCACTTCTCATAAGTTCAGATGGTTTCATTCCATCGTTTAACACTGTATAAGCTACAGATTCAGCACCCAATAAATGAACTGCCTCAAGCAAATCTGATACCTCTCCTTTTATTCCAACTACACCATATTTTCCTGCGTATGCTGCTGCAATTCTACTTGCCTGTTTAACAACTTGCTTATCATAAACTGCAAAAATTTCATCTCTTTGCCTATAGTCAAATCCAAATTCTCTTAGAATTGCGTTAGTTCCCAAATCATCTGGACTAATTTTTCCATCAACATTTTCAGTAGACATATCTACTTCAGAAACTTTCCAATGACCTCTGTGAGTTCTATCGTCATTTTTTGGTGGTTTTCCGTCATAAGCGGCTCTTTCATCTCTTCTCCATTCATGAGAGCTACCTCTGCCAAAAGTGTATCTTCTTCTGTTACTCCTCTGAACTATTCTAGGAATTCTAGGATCAACTTCCATCAATCTTTCATCTACACTCATTCTTCCCACCTCGCAAAAACTTCTAACATTAACTTTTAATTACCACTATTTAAACTTTTCCAACTTCAAAACTCCACCATCACTTCAACATCCTTCTCAGGATGCTTTTCCCTTGTGGGCTCAAATATAATCTGCTCTGCTGATGTTGCCGCCTTTATCTCAGCCTCAACCTCGTCAAAGTCGATCTCCTCTATTTTTGCCTTAATTGTCAGCTTTTTTATAGGCGTTTTTAACGACAACTGCTTCATTGTTTTTTGCTTTCTTGCGAATTCAACAACAGAAACAACAAAATCGCCGATTCTTTCCGCGTGCTCGTCAATCATCTTTATGCCAGGCCATTTTGAAGTATGAACGCTTTTTACCTCTTCATGTTTTTTAAAATACAGCTGATAAAGCTCTTCTGTTATGAAAGGAGTTATGGGCGCCATCAGCTTTATTATCGTCAGCAATGCATTATACAATCCGTATTGCGCAGAAATTCTTGCGTCTTCGCCTCTTTGGGCTGCATTGTACAATCTGTCTTTTACTATTTCCAGATAATTGTCGCAAAATGTATGCCAGAAAAACGTTTCTGTTGCAAGCTTTGTATGTGAGTATTCATAATTCATGAAGTGTTCAGTTGATTCATTTACAACCCTGCTCAGCTTTGAAAGAATCCATCTTTCGGTAAGATGAAGCTTGCTGGGCTTCTGCAGCCTGTAATCGCCAAGATGAATTGAGGCAAATTTTGCGGCATTCCATATTTTTGTTGCAAACTTGCTTCCTGTAACAAGGTCTTTCTCCTGAAAAGGCATGTCATCCCCAAGCCTTGAGCAGGCTGCCCAGAACCTTAATGCATCCGCAGAATATCTATTTATCATCTCTCTTGGGTCAATCACATTGCCCTTGCTCTTGCTCATCTTCTTGCCATGGGGGTCAAGCACAAACCCTGAAATCACCACATTATTCCATGGAATATTATTATGATGAAAATAGCTCTTTACAACAGTGTTGAAAAGCCAGAATGTGATAATGTCATGCGCCTGCGGCCTCAAGCTCATTGGATGCAGCTTTTTTTGAAGGCTTTTGCCAAAAAGCTCAATTGCGATGTCCGGTGTCAATGAGGATGTTGCCCAGGTGTCAAGCACATCTTTTTCTCCAACAAATTCATTGGAGCCGCACCTGCACTTTTTAAGGGGCTTATCAACTAAAGGATCAACAGGCAGCTGCTTTTCTTCAGCGACAATGATTTCATTGCATTTTTTGCAGTACCAAACAGGAATCGGGATTCCAAAATGCCTTTGCCTTGATATATTCCAGTCCCATTTCAGGCCATTGACCCAGTTCTCGTACCTCACTCTCATGTGCTCAGGATGCCATTTGATCCTGCGCCCGTATTTTATGAAATCATCTTTCAGGTCAAGGTACTTTATGTACCACTGCTCTGTGTTCAGTATTTCAATATCAGTGCCGCATCTTTCATGCACATTTACGACATGCTTTATTGGCTCAATTTTTGCAATCCTGTTCTCTTCCTCAAGCGCTTTTATCACAGCATCTCTTGCTTTTTTTATGTGCAATCCTTTAAAGCGTCCTGCTTTATCATTTAGAATGCCGTCTTTGTTGAGAATTTCGATTGGCTCTATCTTCAATTCTTCCAGCCACTTGACATCATCCATATCCCCATAAGTGCAGTGATAAACAATTCCGGAGCCGAATTCCATGTCAACATCCTTGTTTGCCGTTATGGTTACTTCTCTGGCTGAAAACGGTATTTTTGCTTTTGCCCCAATCAGATGCTTATGCCTTTTATCGTCCGGGTTGATGTGGATTGCAACGCAAGCCGGCAATAACTCAGGCCTTGTTGTTGCAATTGTAATTTGCTCATTTTTGCTTGTGTCAAACTTCATGTAAACCATTCTGCTGTCCCTTTCATTATCTTTCATCTCAACCTGCGCAATTGCTGTCTGGCACTCAGGGCACCACACAAAAGGCGCTTTTCTTCTGTAAATCCTGCCCATTTTGTGCAATTCAACAAAAGAGCGCTGTGAAATTTTTTGAGAATGCTTGTTTATTGTTGAATAGAATATATTGAAATCTGCACTTATTCCTATGCGCTTCCAATCATAGACAAAATCATCTCTTATTTCTTCAACAGTTGTATAACATAATTTAACAAATTCCTGCCTAGGCATAAATTGCCCTTTAACATTCTTCATTTTCTCTATCATTCTCTCTGTCGCAAGTCCATTATCATCAACGCCAAAAGGATAGAAAATATTTTTGCCAAGCATTCTTTGAAAGCGTACAACAAAATCCTGCTGAGAGTATGAGAAGGAATGCCCAAGGTGCATCTTGCCGGAGACTGTTGGAGGTGGAGTGTCAACAGAGTAAATCTCTGCCTTGCTGTTTGGCTCAAAGGCATACACCTTTTCCTTTTCCCAGAACTCAAGCCATTTAATTTCAGCTTCTTTTGGATTGTAGTTTTTAGGAATGTCCATTTTAACAGATGATTTTAATACTTGTATTTAAATGTTTAATTGTTAAAATTTGATGTATGATGATAAGACAACTTTAGCTTCAATTGCTGATAAAATTAGGCAATTTTACTTATATAATAAATATTTTTACTTAAATAATATAAATATATTTAAATTGAGTTACTTTAATCTATATGTTCTAAACAAGAAATATATATATCCTACAGGTTACCCTCTTTATCAAATTTAAACCAATGAGGTGTGAATATGAATAAGAAAGCAAAGATAGCAACTATTTTTTCTATAATTGCAGTAGCGGCTGTTTTGGCGTTGATGGTTTTTGCAGCGCCGAAAAAGTGCAATAATGGCGTAGATGACGATAATGACGGGCTAATTGACTTTGGTGTAAATCAAAGTGGTAGTGACCCTGGATGCAGTGGTGCTCAGGATAATACTGAAACAAGTACCAGTTTGGTTTGTGACAATGGTGCAGATGCAACTAATGACAGAGACACGCTAGCTGACTTTAGGCTAAGTGGTGGTGATCCTGGATGTGTTTCGGCGACAGACAGTAGCGAAATTGATGGTGTTTGCGACGACCTCGATGACGAAACAAATGATAGAGATACGCTAACAGACAGCACAGATCCTGGATGCACTTCAACTTCCGATACAAGCGAGATAGATGGAGAATGCGATGATATTACTGATTCTGCCAGTGACGCAGATTCGTTAGGCGATGCAACTGATCCTGGCTGTACATCAACATCTGACACAAGCGAGATAGATGGGCAATGTGATGACAAATCTGACAATGATGGTGATACTCACACAGATTATGGTGCAAGTCAACGTGACAGCAAATGCGCAAGCTTTAGTGACAATGACGAAAGTCCAAAGGATTCGTGCAGTGATACCGATGGTGGACAAATTAGTGGTACACAAGGAACTGTTTCAGGAGATGATGAGAGTGTTCCATATAGTCTTACAGATTTTTGTGTAGATGCAGTAACTCTAACAGAGTACTATTGCGGCATAGTAATCCAAGACTACGCACCATTAAACACAAATATTAACTGTGTAGCTAACGTAACTACGCAATGTGTCAATGGCGCATGCGTCTAAGAAAATTTTATTTTTTATTTTATCTGTGTTTTCAGCCACTCAGCTTCCTCTTCATTTAAGCCCAAGTAATTGATTATATTATTCCTCATTTCTTTGTTCCTGAACATCACAGGGATATAAGGCATCGTGTTTTTTATAATTTCCTTTTTTGAAGAATGGGTTTTTTCCGCTATTTTGCCTGCAATCTCCTTCTTTTTTGCCAGTTTCTGGCTTGCCCACCATAGCTTCAGGATTCTTCCGGTCGGCTTGTATGGGACAATGTGCTTATATTTTTCATTCTTTGCAGCTGCAATTCCCGCTGTTATCAAGGCATTTATATAAATTAAAAACCTGTAGTGCTGCCATCTTCTTATCCTTCTGCTGAAAACATCGGCTTTGCTGAGCATCTCGTATGCCTTTGCAAGCTCCTGGGGCTTTGTGTACTCTTTTGGCAGGTTCTCGTCAATCCAAAGCAACTGCTCGTCCAGGTCTTCCCTGACATTCTCAAAGGCTGAAATCGCGATTTTCAGGTCAGTTGTCTTGAATATTTTGTTTAATGCTATCATTATGTTGTCTGTTTTGTTCCTGTCAGCCAGCTCCTCAAGGCTTTCCTTTGTCAGCTCTTTTTTTTCTTGCGCCAATGTCTGCAGGTCATTTATTGCCGCCCGCGCATCGCCTCCTGCCCTTCTCGATAGTGATTTTAGAACTTCATCTTCGTATTTTATTTTTTCATGCCCGCATATTTTTTTTAAGATACTGAAGATTGACAAATAGTCAAGCACCTTAAATTCCATCAAGCTTGACTTGCTTCTCAAAGAGCTGAATTTGTTGTCAAAGGGGTTTGTTGCAGTTAATATTATTGGATAAGTTGAATCCGCTATAATCTTTGTTATTGCTTGTATTCCACCTCTGTCTTCGTGCCCAGATAAGCCGTCAATTTCATCAACGAGAATTATCTTGCCTCTTGCAAACAGGCTCTGCTGCTTTATTGCATTTCCGACTTTTTGGTTGATTTGCTCCGCATTCCTGAAATTGGAAGCGTTGACTTCAATCACTTCATATCCAAGCTCGTTTGCAATTGCATAAACCGAGCATGTTTTTCCCGTTCCGCTTGGCCCATAAATCAATGCAGAATTCTTTTTTTCTCTTTTAAAATTAATTATGAAATTGCTTAATTGCTTAATAACGTCTTCCTGCCCGAATATTTCTTTTGTCGTTTTTGGAATGTACTTATGGATTAAAGGCTGCATAGTTGTGAGGGGCGGTTTTTTATTTATTAAGCTATTGATTCACTATGGTGTTATCACTCCATAATCCTCGCAATCAAAAAGTTTAAATTAAATATTGGAATACTTCACCTATGGGCAACAATTCAAGGTTCTTTTTTGTTTTGCTGGGGGTTGGGGCTGCTTTGGGCATTGGCAGCGTTTGGCTTTATCCTTATCTTTCATTCAGGCTTACAGGTTTGTTTTTTATTCCTTATTTTATTGCTTTGATTGTTTTAGGAATGCCTTTGCTTATGCTTGAGTTTTCAATCGGGCAGCATTTCAACAGGAATGTTGTGGATTTGTTTGCATCCGTAAGGAAGTGGTTCAGCAGCATCGGATGGCTTATGATTTTTAATGCCTTTATTATGATGAGCTATTATGCAGTTGCGCTCTCATGGCACATCATTTATCTTTTTACATCATTTGGCCTGCAGTGGAAGAACAATGCTGGATTATATTTTTTTAGTAATGTAATCCAGGTTTCCAAAGGGTTTAGCGGCTTTACTCAGTTTTCACTGCCTGTTTTTATTGCATTGATTGCGGCATGGATTGTTATTTTCTTTTATATAAAGGAGGGCTTTGAAAGCATGAAAAGAGGATTTCTGATAACATTTCCCGTGTTTATTATTTTAATGCTGTTTTTCTTGATGTATTCATTAACGCTTGACAATGCATTAAATGGTGTTTATGCTTTTTTAAAGCCAAGGCTTGAAAACTTTTTTAGCCTGGATATTTGGGTTGCTTCTTTCTCATTGGCAGTTGTCTCCTTGGGATTGTCTTTTGGAGTAATGCATGCGCTTGCAAGAAAATGCAAAGGCTTTGCAGCGGAAAATTCCATGATAATTATAATTTTAGAATTAATGGCAGGCTTTATTGCAGGATTTATAATGTTTGCAATTCTCGGGCTTTTAAGCGTGAAAAGCGGGATTGGCGTTGACAATCTGGCATCCCATGACATCAGCTTTTCATTTATTGTTTTGTCTCAGGCGCTGCCTTTGTTCTACAAGCCGACTCTGCTGAGCCTTCTGTTTTTTATGCTATGGTCAATATTCTTCATATTCGGTGCAGCATCGCTTGCCTACTCAATAACCCATGTTCTTGTGCATAAGTTCAAGACAAAGCACAGAAATGCTGCAATCTTTGTTTCAGGATTCGGATTTTTGCTTGGGTTGATGTTTATCATCAAGCCAGGCTTCTACATAATGGACATTGCGGGCCATTTTGCCTACTACAATGTTTTAATCGCTGTTTTTCTTGAAGTTTTAGCCATAGGGTGGTTTTTTGATTCAGAGAAAATATCAAATCATATTAATCAATATTCAATTTTAAAAATAGGCAAATTATGGAGGCTTTTGGTCAGATACCTTATTCCGTTAATCTTGATTTTGCTTTTGCTATTCCAGATAAAATCAGACATTTCAGCCAATTACAACAATTATCCATTGTGGGCTTTGCTTGTTTTCGGAGCTGGAACTGTTATTGCTCCATTGGTAATTGCATTCTTGATGCCAAGAAGGATTCTGGACAGGAAATGAAAATGTTTTTAAGCCAATTCCATTAACTTCAGCAATATGGACTTATTTTCAATTGCGCTAATTGTTTTGGGCCTGAGCCTTTTTGAGATAATAATCAGCGTGGACAATGCCATCATTAATGCAGAAGTGCTTGGCACAATGTCAAAGAAGGCAAGAAAGTGGTTTTTGATATGGGGGATACTTATTGCCGTTTTTCTTGTAAGGGGGTTGTTGCCTTGGCTTATAATATGGCTTAATAATCCAAGCTTGGGTGCAATAGGCGCTTTGACTGCTTCTTTCTCAAATGACCCAAAAGTAGCTGAAACTATAGAGCAAAGCGCTCCTGTTTTGCTTGCTGGAGGCGGCACTTTCCTTGTGTTTTTGTTCTTTCACTGGATATTTTTAGAGCCAAAGAATTACGGGCTTATCGGGGAAAAATTCATCCACAGGCAGGGGGTGTGGTTCTTTGCAGTTGTGTCTGTTCTGCTGGCAGTTATAGTATGGCAGGCTGTTAAGAAAAACCCGATTATGGCTTTTGGAGCTGTTGTCGGCTCAACTGCATTCTTCATAACCCATGGCTTCAAGGAGAATGCTGAAAAAGCCGAGAGGGAGATGATTGAAGGCTCTGGAAACATGAGCGACATAAGCAAGATTTTTTACCTTGAGGTCATAGATGCAACATTTTCAGTTGACGGTATTTTGGGGGCTTTTGCATTTACATTTTCAATACCCTTGATTTTGGCGGGCAACGGCATAGGCGCTATTGTAGTAAGGCAGCTGACAATAAGCAACATAAACAATGTCAAGAAGTACAAGTACCTGAAGAACGGGGCAATGTATTCCATACTTGCGCTTGGCGTCATAATGCTTGCTGACAGCTTTGGCATGCATATTCCGGAATGGTTCTCGCCAGTCATCACTTTTGCAATAATCGGGTATTTCTTTTATAAATCGCATAGGGAGCTTAAAAAAGGATAAGATTAAAAATAAATGTGAATAAATTAAGTTAAAATTCAATAAAATAATGATAAATCAATCCGCCTTCGGCAATAGTTACTCGCGGCTACATTGCCGCGACATACATCATAAAAATGGAAAAACCTAAATTAACAATTGAGGAGATGGCTGTTTTCTGCAAGAGGAAGGGATTTGTCTATCCTAATTCTGAAATATACGGCGGAATAGCGGGATTTTATGATTTTGGCCATTTGGGCGTTGAGCTGAAGAATAACATAAAAAAAGAGTGGTGGAAGACATTTGTGCAGCAAAGGGACGATGTTGTTGGGATTGACGGCAGCATCATAGCAAATCCCATGATTTGGAAAGCCAGCGGGCATGCTGACGGCTTCACAGATGTTATTGTTGACTGCAAAAAATGCGGAAGCAGATTCAGGGGGGATCAATTAATACAGGATAAACTAAAGATAGAAACCCATGGAATTTCTCTTGAGGATATTTCAAAAACATTAAAGGAAAAAAAGCTGAAATGCGCAAAGTGCGGCTCTGATCTTGGAGAGCCAAAAAAATTCAATCTGATGTTTGCGACAAATGTTGGGCCTGTGCAGACATCAAGCTCTGCTGCATTTTTAAGGCCTGAAACAGCGCAAATTATTTTTACAAATTTCAAGCTTGTGCAGGAAAATGCTCGCTTGAAATTGCCGTTTGGAATTGCTCAGATTGGAAAGGCTTTCAGGAATGAAATTTCTCCAAGGGATTTTCTGTTCAGGATGAGGGAATTCGAGCAGATGGAAATTGAATACTTTGTCCATCCTGAAAAGCAGGAGGAATGCACTTTTATTGACGAAGTGCTTGATTATGAATTGAATGTCTATTCAGCTGATATGCAGAAGAAGAGCCAGCAGATGAAAAAAATTTCAATAAAAGAATGCTTAAGCAAGAAAATAATCAAGACAAAGTGGCATGCGTATTGGCTTGCTTCAATGCACAAGTGGTTTGTTGAGCTTGGGGCAAATGCAGAGCATTTCAGGATAAGGCAGCATGTAAAGGATGAGTTAAGCCATTATGCTTTGGACACATGGGATTTGGAGTATGAGTTTCCCTTTGGATGGAAGGAGCTGCAGGGGCTTTCCAACAGAACGGATTTTGACCTGAAAAAGCATATGGAGCATTCAAAGGCTGATTTGACAATTTTTGACGAGGAAACCAAGAAGAAAATATTGCCTCATGTGATATGCGAGCCATCGCAAGGCGTTGAAAGGGCATTTTTAGTGTTTATGTTTGATGCTTATGATTACGACAAAAAAAGAGAGAATGTTGTCTTGAAGCTGCATCCCAAACTGGCTCCAATAAAGGTTGGGGTTTTCCCTCTGGCTTCGAACAAGGCTGATATTCTGAAGAAGGCAAGGAATGTTTATGACGAGCTAAAGAAAGAATGGGCTTGCACCTTTGACTTAAGCGGCTCTATAGGAAGAAGGTATGCAAGAGCTGATGAAACCGGAATTTACGCTTCTGTCACAATTGACTTTGAAAGCCTTGAGGATGACAGCGTTACAATCAGAAGCAGAGATACAACAGAACAGATAAGGGTAAAGATAAAGGAGTTGAAGGACATTCTTGGAAAATTTTTGAATGGGGATAAACTTTCTAAATTAGGGAAGAGTGTTGAATAGACAAAATTAATTTATATTATTTTAGCAGAAGCGTCACCTTTAAAATCAAGTGCGGAGTCATTTGCCACTAATGCCTCAAAATAAAAATCTTTTCAGTTGCTGCCTTCATTAAATCAAAAAGAATAGGCCTGTAACATCCTTATCCTTACCATAAACTTATAAATACCTGCCTTTTCAGTTTAATTGAATTTGCAATATGAGGGACTTCAATCGGGGCAGGAAATTTGGAAGAAGAGACTCCAGCAGGCCTAGTTACAGGGATTCAAGAAGATCCGGCAGAGATTCAGACAGGCCTGAAAGAAGGGATTTTAAAAAAGAAGTTGAAATGCATAGCGCGACCTGCGACAAATGCGGCGCAAGATGCGAAGTTCCTTTCAAGCCAAGCGGGAGCAAGCCGGTTTACTGCAGTGATTGTTTTAGAAAAGGTGAAAATTTTGAATCTAAGGGCCCAAACCATAACAAAGAGTTTAGCATAATAAACGAAAAGCTTGATAAGATACTGGAAGCGTTAGGAAAAGATTGAGAAAAAGCTTACTGCAGCTCCCTTTTTAAGATTTTATGGGCACGATTTATTTCCTTGAATTTGTCTGCATTTCCCCCCGGCATGTCCGGATGGCATTTCTTTGCCAAATCTTTGTATTTGGAATCAATATGATCCAAGTCTAAAGCGTCAGGCGCAACTCCCAAAATCTCGCGCGCTTCTTTCCGCTTGTCTTCGAAATCGTCGCCCTCAGAAAACTCGCTGATGAATTCCTGCTGGGTTTTTTGCCCGGCAAGCAATGCATTAACTTCAAGCTCGATCACCTTAAAAACAATATAAAGATTCTCAACATATTTTTTTGGCGATTTATAGCTGTAATGCAAGCGATGCCCGGCAATATACCAGAAAGCGGAAGCAGGGGCGCTTTTAACTGAAACAGGCTCGAGTTCTATGTCTACATCATCTTCTTTTATCCCAATCTTTCTTAAAGCTGAAACTATCCTGTTCTTGTACTGCAATGCCCTTCTATCAAAAGAATCCTTAATGCTTAGAGCATCAAATTCATGCATTTTAATTTTTATTGCAGCCATTTTCAAAAACAGAATTTTGATTAGAATGCTCAAGGAAAAAAAATCTTAATAAAGAATTTTTTTACTCGTTGTCATCATCTGCTTTAGAGTGACTGCCGCCTTTGCTTACATTAACCGCTTTTGGGCCCCTGTCCCCTTCCCCTATATCGAATGTGACGGAATCGTTGTCGCGCAGAGTCACTCCTTCGTTTAACCCTGTCTTATGCACAAAATACTCTTTTCCGTCCTCTCCTGCTATAAACCCAAATCCCTTCATTTCATTGAAGAACTTTACTGTACCTTTCATTTTTTCCTCCTCATCTAATAGTTTTGCTTATAGTTTTGCTTGTTTATTTTCGGCTGGCATTCATCGCAATAATTTTTTTTTGCATCAACCTTATGCACCACAAATCTTTTTCTGCACAGCCTGCAAAACTTGACAATTTTGTAATCTATCATTTAGTACCAAAATGAGTGTGAGATTATGCTTTTATTTTTAAATGCTTCTTTTTTATAATGAAGGCAGGACAGTTTTCTATGATTTTAGCCGTCATGACGGCACTTGCAATAATTAAATATTTAAACACAAAATTAATAGCAATTAGGATAATATGGAAAAGGCAACATTTGCAGCAGGCTGTTTTTGGGGAGTTGAAGCTGCATTCAGGCAAATAAAGGGGGTTAAATCAACAGCTGTCGGTTACATTGGAGGCCATATGGAAAACCCATCTTATGAAGATGTCTGCACAGATGAGACAGGGCATGCAGAGGCTGTGCAGGTTGAATTTGATCCTAAAATTGTGCCTTACGAAGAGCTTTTGAAGGTGTTTTGGCAAAACCATGATCCAACAACTCTTAACAGGCAAGGTCCTGATGTTGGAACTCAATATAGATCTGTAATATTTTACCATAATGAGAAGCAGAAACAGGCTGCCATCAACTCAAAGGAAGAGCAGCAGAAAAAATACAAATCCAAGATAGTGACAGAGATAGCAAAAGCAGCTAAGTTCTACAAGGCAGAGGAGCACCACCAGCAATACCTTGAGAGAAGAGGGCTAAGCACCTGCGGAATATAAAGCACTGGACATTCCTGTGTAAACTATTTAAACCCATGATTCTTCCCTTTTTGTAAAAAATATATAATTAAAAACCAAAATCTTTATATACAACCATCACTCCAAAAATACACTACATGTAGTATATTGACGATATCTTATATACAACATATTGTGTTTTCAGTAAAGTAGTAAAAAACTGCAAAAGAGGGCTAAACATGGAAACTAAAATTTCTAGGATAAAGAAAAGAGATGGAATCATAGTGTCGTTTGACCAAGGTAAAATAACAAGCGCTATTTTCAAGGCTGCAAAGTCAGTTGGCGGCAAAGACAAAAGGATAGCCCAGCAGCTGAGCGACAGGGTTGTTGCAGAGCTAAGCAGACTGGAAAGCACACCCTCAGTTGAGCAGATACAGGACATTGTGGAAAAGGTGCTGATCGAAGAGGGGCATGCCTCAACAGCAAAAGCGTACATACTTTACAGGCAGGAAAGGGCTGCAATAAGGAAAGAAAAACAGCTTGTACTGGAAAAGGAAGAAATTGATGAAGTAGACAAAAGGTTTGATGTAAATGCGTTGAGGGTTTTGAAAGCAAGATACTTGAGAAAGGATGCAACAGGAAAGCTGATTGAAACGCCAAAGCAGCTTTTTACAAGGGTTGCTGTGCATGCTGCACTGCCGGACTTGTTCTATGACTCAAGAGTATTTGATTTTAATTCAAAACAGCCTGTCAACATAGTAGAGGATTTCAAGCCTGCTGTCCATGAAGACCAGTATGGCATTGGAGATTATAAGCTCAATAGGTATCATTTAGAGGCTCTAAAGAGGGTGTACAACAGGTTCAACAGGAACAAGCAGATGAAAGTTGCATGGAGCAAGTTTTTTGAGATGATTAAGAATGGCGATTTTGACAATTATGAAAAAAACATAGATGGCTTCTACAACTTAATGACTTACAAGCTTTTCATGCCAAACACTCCTGCAATTGCAAATTTTGGCAACCCATTGGGGATGGGATCGGCTTGTTTTGTTTTAGACGTTCCTGACTCCATAGACGGCATTATGGAAACCCTGAAGAGCACGGCAATTGTATTCAAGGCTGGAGGCGGAATGGGCTACAATTTCAGCAAATTAAGGCCTGAAGGTGATTTTGTAAGCTCAACAGGTGGAGTTGCATCCGGGCCATTAAGCTTCATGCGCCTGTTTGACACAATGACAGAGGTCATAAAGCAGGGCGGCATAAGAAGAGGGGCAAATATGGGAATTTTGAATAGCAACCATCCTGACATTGAAAAATTCATAACAGCAAAAGACGGCAATAAGTCATTGAGAAACTTCAACATCAGCGTTTTGATAATGCCGGACTTTTGGGAGCATTATGAAAAAAATGAGCCTTACCCATTGGTCAATCCAAAAGATGGTACTGTTGTAAAGACAGTAAATCCAAGAGTGCTGTTTGACAAGATAGTGTACCAAGCCTGGGAGTCTGCAGAGCCCGGTGTTATTTTCTTTGACAAGGTGAATGACTACAATCCCTTCCTTGAGCATCTTGGGCCTATTGTGACAACGAATCCTTGCGGAGAGGTTCTACTTTACCCAAACGAGCCGTGCAACCTTGGCTCAATAAATGTCTGGGCTTTTGCAAGGCAGGATGAAGAAGGAAACTCTTATGTTGACTGGGATGCCCTTAAAGAAGTGACAAGAATCTGCACAAGATTTTTGGATAATGTCATTGATGTTAATAATTTCCCATTGCAGTCAATTGAGGAGATGAGCCTTGCAACAAGAAAAATAGGCTTGGGGATTATGGGACTGGGAGACTTGCTTTATGAATTAAGATTACCCTACAACACAGAAGAAGGAAGAAAGTTTATGGAGCAGCTGATGGAATTCATTGAGTATTGGAGCAAAATGGAGAGCATTGAATTAGCAAAGACAAGAGGAAACTTGCCTTATTATGACAAGAGCTTCTACAAGAAAGGAAGATTGCCTATCAGAGGCGGTGACTTAAGAAATGAGTGGCACTTCAACTGGGACAAGGTAAGCGCTGACATAAAGAATTATGGAATAAGGAACGGCTACACAACAATAATTGCTCCAACTGGCAGCATTTCAATGATAGCAGGATGCAGCTCTGGAATGGAGCCGGTTTACTCCCTTGTTTATGAGAAGAATGTCAAGGTTGGAAGCTTTTACTATGTGGACCCTGCTGCTGAAAAGGTGTTGAGGGAGGAAGGATTGTACAACGACAAGCTAATGGAGGACATTAATGAGCACAAGGGCTCTGTCCAAAGGATTGGGTACGTGCCTGAAAGGATTAGAAAAGCGTTAGTAACTGCCATGGACATCACTCCGGAAGAGCATATAAGGGCTTTGGCTTCTTTCCAGAAATGGGTTGACTCTTCAATATCAAAAACAAACAATTTTCCGGCAGATGCAACTCTTGAGCATATGAGAGACAGCTATATTCTTGCTTACAAGCTTGGCTGCAAGGACGTGACTGTGTTCAGGGACAGCAGCATTAAAGACCAAGTGCTTGTTGCGCCAAAGGCAAAAGAAAAAAGCGAAGAAGCAAAAATAGATGTGGACATAAAGCCGGAAATAAAAAAAACCATAAAGGATTCAGAAAGCGGATTAGTTTTCGCAAACGGGAACGGCAATGAAGCAAAGCCAATGACAAAGGCAGCAATCAAGAATTGCCCGGAGTGCGGAACAAAAGTAGAGATTAAGGAAGGATGCTTGCACTGCCCAGGATGCGGCTGGGGACTTTGCATGTAGTTGTATTTCTCATTTTTTATTTTGTTTTTTAATCTTTAAGAAAGGGTGATTTCGTGTTGGATATTGTAGCCAATAGGGATGATTATCAAATTCAACTGCAAACAATAATTTAACGAAAATAAAAGTCAACAATTAAAAATTATCAAAAAATGACTTTAACCGAAATAAAAAATCCCATCAAGGTAAGAGGGGACAACAGCAGGGAAAATCTTGGGTTGGTACATGTAATTACAGGTGACGGAAAGGGCAAGACAACTTCCTCGCTTGGATTGGCGTTGAGGGCGATTGGAAACAGCCTGAAAGTTCATATGATACAATTCCTTAAAAGCGGGTTTACAGGCGAGCTTTATTCTGCGAAAAAACTTGGCTTTGAGATTGAGCAGTTTGGAGTTGATGCTTTGAAGGAAAAGCAGAAGCATTTGCAGGAATTCGCCGACAAAACCGGCTCTTTTGTTTTCCAGCCCGACATAAAGGAAAAAGATGCTGCAATGGAAGGATGGGAGCATGCAAAAAATATTATTAAAAGCAATAATTATGATGTTGTTATTCTTGATGAGATAAACTGCGTTTTGGAAAAGGGATTAATTCCATTAAAGGATGTTCTGGAAATTGTGAAAGACCATGGCAAAGTTGAACTGATTTTCACAGGAAGGGATGCGCCAAAGGAACTTATGGATGCAGCTGATTATGTCAATGTTGTGCAGAGGGTAAAGCATCCATGGCAGAAGGGAATTGTCGCAAGAAGGGGGATTGAGTATTAAACAATATAAGATTTTATTAGTTCTTCAAACTTAACATCGGGTCTTCCGAAAGCGCCTTTAAGATTAAAGTAAGCAGTCCGTGTTGGTTCTTCTTTTTTCTTTTGCTTAGGAGGTGGCGGAACATATTTTGTTATTTGAACTAGAGCATAATCTCCAGAAAGCGGAGGCTGCAAAGTTGTGCCATAACTCCTGCTCAAAGAGCCTGCAGGAACAAGCACAACGGCAGCGCCTGCAATAATTGCAATAAGAGTTTCACAATCTTGCCCATAACAAAAGGGTTTCCAGCCAAAGTTTATAAATTTTATTTTTTCAAACCAGCTGCTCAATAACCCTTGCAAGCTTGAAATCCATATAAGTCAGTCCGTTTGCGTCATGAGTTGTCAGTGTTATCATAACCTTGTTGTATCTTATGTTGATGCTAGGGTGGTGATGCTGCCGCTCCGCCTCTTCAGCAACCTTATTTGCAAACTCTATTGCCTTTTTTGAGTCTTCAAACTCAAAATCCTTCACTATCTCGCTTCCGTGCATCTCCCACCCTTCAAGCTCTGCCAGCCTGTCATGAATTTCCTTTATGGATAAGTGCTCCATGATTGTATTCTTTAATTTTGAATTATATAAAGTTTTTGAAAATGAAGGATACTAAAACAATAAATTTATAATGGTTATGCACAAAAACAATTAATGATATAAATGATGCAATTTAAAGCTGTACCTAGAAAACGTGGAAATAAGTTATGGGTAACTATCCCTAAAGGAGTAATTAAAAAAGAAAAGATTAAGATAACTAAAAAATTTAATGTTCTAATTTTTAAAGATCTTTAGTACTATGCCAAAACTAAACCTGTCAAACACGAAAAAATCAAGGATTTTTGGTGCCCAGAAAATTCAGAGGAATGCGAGTGAGCTCGTTGCGAACTCGCTCACAACTCACAGAATTTTCTCGGGAAATGCATTAACTATACTTGAGCAGCGCTATTTGAAGAAGAACAGCAAAGGCAAGGTTACAGAAAAGCCAGAAGATATGTTCAGAAGAGTTGCCAAGAATATCGCGCTTGCTGATGCAAAATACAAAAATAAGAACATAAAGAAAACCGAAGAGGAATTCTATAATTTGATGATTTCGCTTGATTTCCTGCCGAATTCCCCGACATTGCTTAATGCGGGAAGAAAGCTGCAGCAGCTGGCAGCATGCTTTGTTCTGCCTATAGATGATGGCATCGATCCAATATTCAAGACCCTGCATTATGCTGCCTTGATCCACAAGACAGGCGCCGGGACCGGATTCAATTTCTCAAGCTTAAGGCCAAAGGGCGACATCATAGAAAGCTCTGGCTTCACTTCAGGGCCTGTTTCTTTCATGAAGATATTTGACGCTGCAACAGAGCAAATCAAGCTTGGAGGAACTTTAAGGGGAGCCAACATGGGCATTTTGAATGCTGACCATCCTGACATCGGGGATTTTATAACAGTCAAAAGCAAGGAAAATGTGCTTACAAATTTCAATGTTTCAGTTGCGATAACGGATAAGTTTATTGATGCAGTCAAAAAAAATAAAAAATACAATCTGGTAAATCCAAGAACAAAAAAAATTGTCAGAAAAGAAAGCGCAAGAAGAATTTTTAAGCTGATTTGCGAGCAGGCATGGCTTAATGGCGACCCCGGAGTCATATTTATAAACAGGATTAACATGTTTAATCCGACTCCAAAGCTTGGGAAAATTGAGTCAACGGATAGTTGTGGGGAACAGCCGCTTTTGCCATATGAGGCCTGCAATTTGGGAAGCATTAATTTATCCAATTTTGTTTACAATAAAAAAATTGATTATGGCAGATTGGGAAAAACAATACATTCTGCAGTGCATTTTCTTGACAATGTAATTGACATGTGCGACTATCCGTTAAAAGAAAATAGAAAAACTGTTGAGAAAAACAGGAAGATTGGGCTGGGGGTGATGGGCTTTGCCGATATGCTGATCAATCTTGGGATTAATTATGACTCGGAAGAAGGGCTAAAGGCAGCAGAAGAAATAATGAAATTCATATCAAAAGAGGCAAGCATTGCATCAATGGAACTGGCCAATAAACGGGGCTCTTTTCCAGAATGGAAGAACAGCATCTATAATAAAAAATTAAAATTAAGGAATGCAACCCGCACAACAATAGCGCCAACAGGCACAATAAGCATAATTGCCGATGTTTCAAGCGGCATAGAGCCGCTGTTTGCATTAAGCTACTCAAGAAAAACTGCAGAAGGCAAAACATTGACATATTTTGATAAGAATTTGAAGAAGGCATTGATTGAAAACAGGATTTATAATGATGAAATTATTGAAAAAATAAACAAGGAAGGTTCAATAAAAAACATTAGTGAAATTCCGAAAAAAATAAGAAAGATATTTGTTGTTGGAAGCGACATAGAAGCGGAATGGCATGTCAGAATGCAGGCTGCCTTCCAGAAATATGTTGACAACGGGATTTCAAAAACAGTGACCTTGCCGAAAGACGCAACTGTTGAGGATGTGGAGAAAATCTTCATGATGGCTCATGAGCTTGGATGCAAGGGAATTTCCGTATACCGCTATGGGAGCAGGGAAGGGCAGGTTATTTATTTAAGCTCAAAAAGGGACGAGCAGATTACTTTGAGCAATTTTATTAAAAACAGATAAAATGATGATTAAAACAAAAAGATTTATTCTGAGACCTTATGGAAAAAGTGATGAGAAATCTTTAGTTGAGAATATAAATGACTGGAAAGTAACTCAATTTATGTCAAATATTCCATATCCTTACACATTAAAAGATGCAAGAAAGTGGATTAAAAAATGCATAAAGAACACGAAAAAGACTAATAAAACCAGAATTGACTTTGCTGTTGATATTAATGGTGAAATCGTTGGTGGTATAGACTTGCATAATATAGAAAAACATAAAGCTGAGATTGGATACTGGCTTACAAGAAAGCTTTGGAATAAAGGGATTATGACGGAAGCACTTAGAATAATGACAAATTATGGTTTCAATGAATTAAAATTAAAAAGAATTTCTGCAACAGTTGACCCAAAAAATAAATCATCTATATTTGTTTTAGAGAAAAACAAGTATAAACGTGAAGGATTGTTAAGAGATTATGCTTACAAAAGTGGAAAATATGTTGACCGTTTCATGTATGCTAAACTAAAATAAACCAAAACCTTTAAATATTAAATAACCTTTATTCTGGTTGTTATAACCTAAATGGTGATTATTTTGGGATTAAATAAATTTTTAAGGACTAATAAAAATGCAAGAAAAATATTTGGCAAGAAAGAAATAGAAATAATGCTCAAACAATTAGAAGGACTGCCATTAAAGCAATCAGAGAGAAACAGGCTAAGCAGGGACATAAGGTCAAAGCTGGAGTTCATTAGAGAAGTATCTGAATTTGAGGATGAGTTCAAGCTAAAAAAAGACCAGGATGCAAGGAAAATTATCTACAAAGCTGTTAATGTAATCCTGCAGGATAAATTGAAGGATAAGATTGAAGCAATACTTCTTTTTGGCTCAAGGGTAAATGGAATTGTTACACCAAGGTCTGACATAGACATATGCGTTGTATTCGATAAGATAGAAAAGGAAGATGCTGACAGGTTCAGAGTGAGAATTCTGGGAAATTTTTCTGAAAAAGCAGACATCCAGGTATTTAATGCCCTTCCCCAGAAAATTAAGCGCTCAATTGCAGGCTCACATAAAGTATTATACAAAAAAGAAAATTTTGATAATAATTTGTTTAGCATAAAATACTTAAAAGATGACGATTATTTTGCAAGAATCAGCAGAGTATTTGGGCAAACATGACAAGAATAGAAGACAAAATAAACGAGATTAATGGATTTTTAGAAGAGCTTAAAGGAATAATCCCCTCCAATTTTGAGGAATACAAATCCAGCATAGAAAAGAAGGCAGCTTGCGAGAGGTATGTTGAGAAGATAGTTGAAGCAGTGACAGATTTGGCATTTTTAATAATAAAAAACAGAAAACTGAAAATTCCAGAGGATGATATTGATGCTTTCAACATTCTTTTGGAGAACAAAATTATTGATGAAAATCTGGCGTCTAAGCTGAAAAATGCAAAAGGCATGAGAAACATCATAAGCCACCAATACGGCAAGATTGATGACAAAATTGTATTTGAAGCAATAACAGAAGATATTGACAAAGATGTTGAAAAATTCGTAGAACAAATAGAAAAGACAATAAAATAAATTATAAAAAATGAACTTCTTCATTATCCACGGAGTTTACGCAGACCCTAATGCAAACTGGTTTCCTTGGCTTAAGAAAGAGCTTGAAAAAAGAGGATATGAATGCTCTGTTCCAAAATTTCCCACGCCTTTGGACCAGACTCTTGAAAGCTGGTTTAGAGTCCTTGCAAATTATGTAGATAAGATAAATGAAGAGTCGGTTTTAATCGGGCATAGCTTGGGTGCCGCATTTATTTTGAATTATCTTGAAAAAGCCAATAAAAAAATAAAGGCAGCGATTCTTGTTGCGCCGTTCCATAAATTGCTCGGCATCCAGTATGATGAGATAAACAAAACCTTTATTGACAAGGAATTTTACTGGGAGAAAATAAAGAATAGCTGCAGCAGGTTTTATATTTTTGCATCTGACAATGATGAGTATATTCCTTTTGAAGTTACTAAAGAAATCACAAAAAACCTGAATGCGGAACTCAACATTGTGGCTAATGGCGGGCACCTTAATGCAAAGGCTGGCTATGACACGCTTCCGCTTCTATTAGAATGGATAATCATTGATTTGGAATAGGAAATCAACAACGCTTAAAAATACATTAAAATTCTAGATTATTATGGAAAGGCGAATTTTTACTGTATTGTTCATTGCAGTGTTTGCAACAATGCTAGGCGCAGGCATAATAGAGCCGTTCATGGCAATCTATGCAAAAGACCTTGGAGCAAACGGCCTGATGATTGGGCTTATTTTCGGCTCCTTCACATTGTCAAGAGCAGTATTCACTCCTTTAATCGGAAGGCTGTCAGATTTCAAGGGAAGAAAAAACCTTTTGCTTGTTGGGCTAACCGGCTACACTATCCTGTCATTTTTCTATGCTGTTGCAACAAGCACAACATCATTGGTGATAGTGAGGATTTTTCATGGATTGGCTTCTGCAATGGTTTTGCCAATTTCAATGGCCTACATTGGCGACATTGCGCCAAAAAACCAAGAAGGCAAGTATCTTGGGACTTTCACAATAGCTTTTTTTATGGGCTTGGCTTTTGGCCCAATCATTGGAGGGGCATTGTATGACATCTGGCATATGAATACCGCTTTCTATGCAATGGGGGCAATAAGCTTTTTGTCGCTTCTTCTGCTCATATTCATGCTGCCGGAGATTAATGCCCACAAAAACATAAAGCCATCGTCATTTAAAACAATATTAAAAGACAAGACAATGCAGGCGATGCTTGTTTTCAGGGTTATGAATGCTTATGGCATTGCGGCATTGATGGGATTTTTGCCATTGATTGCGCAAAGGATAAATGTCAGTGTTTTTCAGATTGGGTTTGTCGTGAGCGCGAATTTATTGGCTTCTTCCCTATTCCAGAGGTATTTCGGAATAGTGGCGGATAAAAGCGATAAAATTGCAATGATGATTGCCGGAAGCATCATGATGCTTATTGGCCTTGCATTAATTCCTTTGTCAACGGGCTTTTACACGTTATTGCTGTTTAACATATTGATGGGCCTGGGCTCGGCAATTTCAATACCGGCAGGAAGCGCGATAACAGCGCAGCTTGGCAAAAAGCTTGGAATGGGCTCTGTGATGGGCTTGTTCAATACAGCATTTGGACTTGGGGGCGGATTTGGCCCAATAGTTGCCGGGCTTATAATGCTTGCAACAGGCTTGGCGTTTGTTTTTGTTTCGTCTGCATTAATTGTCTTGGCTGGAACAATTATTTTCTATTATCTGATGAAAAATAATTTAGATTACAAAGAATTAAGCAAAACAACAAATTAAAATGGACATTTTTGCGCATGGATTATGGAGTTATGCTATCTTTCATAAGAAAAAATATGTTTGGCTTGCAACACTTTTTGGCTTGCTTCCGGATTTTTTGTCATTCGGGATTGTCTTTGCAATGAATTTAGTTAATGGAAATTTCCATAGCGGGCCGCCTGCAATAAACTCGCTTCCAGAATGGCTTTTTGCAGCCTATAACATGACTCACAGCTTTGTTGTGTTCTTTATCGCTTTTGTGTTGATATATGCTTTCACAAAAAAATGGCTTTGGCCACTAACAGCCTGGGGAACCCATATACTCATAGACATACCAACACATTCATTTAGATATTTCCCAACGCCGTTCTTATGGCCTTTGTCTGACTACAAGTTCAACGGCATAAGCTGGAGCACTCCTTGGTTTATGCTGGTCAATTATTCCGCATTGATGATTATTTTTCTTTTGATTGCGCATAACAGGGCTAAAAAGAAGAGGCACATAACAAAGTTTAAAAAATAAGAAAAAATCCATAAAATTATGGATAAAACAGAAGAATTGAAAAAAGAAACTGGTTATCTTTAGAGAAAACTATGGAAATGTTTGAAAAATTGCATGAAATTGGCAGGTATTCGCAAAACCTTTATGAGTTTTTTAAGAGGGAGGTGAAATAATAATGGAAACTGTATCGTCAAGATTGGATTTGGAAACAATTAATTTATTTGGCAAGGTTTTGAAGGAAAAGCGCTCTGAGGTAGTAAGGGAACTAGTCGAATCAGGCAAAAAACACAAAGCAGTTGAACTTTACAAAAATAAAAAAGTAAGCCTGGGGTTAGGAGCAAGATTAGCAGGGGCAGCTACAGCAGGCCAAAAGAAAGGATTAGGAGGCATTACTAGCAGAGCAATATCGGGATTAACAAAGCCTAGTGGCATTGCAGCAATAATTGTTTCTATTTTGGTGTTAGGAGCTGGATATGGGGCGTATTATTACCTGTACAAGAGAAAGTAATTTAATTTTTTATATTGATAGTGCCCTATTGTCAAGGGCAAGAAGCACAAAAACATTAAATTTGTCAAATAATCAAAATTCAACATGCTCTGCAAATTTAGTGCTCGGCGTCGTTGTCTGCCACACACTCCGCCTCGCCCATACATTATATTATAACAAATCAAAATGATAAGCGTTGGGGATAAAGCTCCTGATTTCACCTTGGCTGACCAGGACGGAAAGGAAAGGAAGCTAAGCGAGTTTAGGGACAAAAATGTTGTTCTTGCCTTTTACCCTTTTGATTTTTCTCCTGTCTGCACTGTTGAATTTGGATGCTTTGAGGATGATTTGCCAAAATTAAATGACTTGAATGCTCAGGTGCTTGGAATAAGCGTTGACAGCAAGTACTCCCACAAGGAATTTGCTCAAAAGCTTGGCTTGAATTTCCCATTATTGAGCGATTTTGGAAAGGAAGTCTGCAGCCTTTACGGAACTTTGAGGAAAGAGGGTTTCAGCGAAAGGGCTTATTTCATAATTGATGCTGAAGGCATAGTAAGATTTAAGTATTTAATGCCAACTCCAGGAGAAAGGCTTGAAAACGAGCAGCTGATTGAAGGTTTAAACAAACTGTAGGTGATTTTAATGGGGCAAAAAGGAAGGGAAATCGCAAAGCTTGACCATAAATGGCTGATTAAGGAACTGAGCAAGGCTTATGCCTTTGAATGGGTTGTGCATTATTACGCTTCTTTGGCCTCCAATATTGTTTCAGGATTGAGAGCTCCTGTTTATGCGGAAATTTTCAAGAAAGCCGCAGAAGGCGAGTTTGGGCATGCAAGCAGGGTTGCAAAAAGAATTGCAGAGCTTGGAGGAGAGCCTACTGAATCATTAAGCGAAATGGAAAAGCTTGCTGAATTTGGAAAAGTAGCTTTCCCAAAGGAAAGAAGCGACATCAAGGGCTTCGTTAAAGTCTTTTTAAAAATGGAGCAGCACGCAATTGCACTTTACAATGATTTGGCTAATAAAACACATGGCAAGGACCTGGTGACCCACGAGCTTGCAGAAGACTTATTATCAGAGGAAGTTGCCGAAGAGGAAGAGTACGAGAATTTGCTGAAGGAATAGGTTTTTTATTTTTTTTGAATAAGATTTATAAACTAATTTAAGTTCTTTTTTTCTATGAAAGGCGTTATATTTTTTGACATAGACACCCAATACGACTTCATGCACAGGGATGGTAAATTTTATGTCCAGGATGCTGAAAAAATTATTCCAAATCTTGGCTCTATAACTCAATTTGCCTTAATTAACAATATACCTGTTTTTGCCTCAATCGACAATAACGGATTTAAAAAAGAAGATGGTGAATGGAATCAGCTGAAAATCCCTGAAACAAGGCTGAGAAATGCAGCTATTGTCCCCAACAAGAAATTGACAAATAAAAAGATAATGCAATTAAAAAAAGAAGATAAATTATTGATTGAAAAGCATGAGCATAATGCATTCTCAAATCCTAACTTGAAATCAATTGTAAATGGCACAAAAAAAGCCTATGTTTACGGCGTTGCAACCGACTATTGCGTCAAGGAAGTTGTACTTGAATTAAGGAGCATGAAAGTTGAGACTTATGTGATAAAGGACGCAATAAAGCCTGTTTCAAAGAAAACGGAAAATAAACACTTTGCTTTGTTCAGGAAAAAAGGGGCAAAGTTTTTAACCACTCGGCAATTATTGAGGAAAAAAGAGTTGTAGTTGGGGTTTATTTATAGAGGAGTTATTATTAAAAACTGTGAGTCAAATGTCAAGAGCTAGAAGAATGCAACATGCACAATACCTTAGACATACCTATTACGCTGATTTTCCAGATTCTGAAAGATATAAGGTTGATTTAGACTCTGGAAAGTTCGGAAATTTACCTCCTGATTTTTTTGAAAAACTATCCCAAAAAGGTTATGGATTTCGAAACCAACTAGGGGAACCTTATCAAAATTTAGACACTGCAAGCCTACTTGAAGAAATAAAAAGTTCTGGGGCAGGAGATTTGCCCGGTTTAAATATCCACAACAACAGTCGCTTTCCAATTATTTTTTTCCTTCTTTAATTCAAACATGTGCATAGTAATTGCTTTAATATCATTCTCCAAACTCTGCACTTCCGGATTTATTTTGTCGCCTTCAAGAACGGCCTTGAGCTTGTTTTTCTTTCCTTCCTCAATGATTACATGCGCATGCTTGAAAACCATGTACTTTGAATCCTTCAAAAACAAAATTTCAGAAAGAAAATCGTACAGAAGATTGTCCAATTTGTTGTTTTCCAGTTCAAACTCGACTTTTTTGCTTGCATCCACGGTGTCCAAATCAGCGCTTAATTCAAAAATTGCAAGTGCTGCATTCTCAAATAATTCATTCAAGTCTTTTCCGTAAGCCTCGAATGCAATGTCGGCTATTGCAATATCCTCTAGAAACTTGTATTTTGTCTTGTCGTTGTTTATATTCATTTTTAATGCTGGAATAATTTTCCTACGATCCATATTAATAATATACCCAGCGCAAGCAAAACAAGCTGGACAAGTGATTTTTTTAAATCTTTTTCCTTTTGTATTTCAGGAATCAAATCAGTGCTTGCAATATAAACAAAGCCTCCCACTGCGAAAGAAGTAAGAAAAATTGTCGAATTATTTATTGCATTTGAGTAAAAGTAAGCAGCCAATGCCCCTACAACAGCAGTCAAGGCTGTCAAAAAATTATAAATCAATGCCTTTGCCTTTGAAAATCCGCCGTAAATCAGGATTGAAAAGTCAGCTATCTCCTGCGGGATCTCATGAGCTATTATTGCGATTGTTGCAATTATGCCAAGCGCTGTGCTGTTCATGAAGCTGATTGCAATCACCGCTCCGTCAAGGAAATTATGTATCGCGTCGCCAACAATGTTTAAGTAGGTGAATCCGTGCACTTCCTCGTGCTCATGCCCTGCATGGTGATGGTGCCAGTGCAGGAATTTTTCAAGCACGAAAAATGAGAGTATACCAATCAGAATGAAAACAGGCACGCTTTCCCTGAATCCTTCTTCAAGCGCCTCAGGAAGCAGGTCAAGAAACGCCGCTCCGAGCAAAGTGCCTGCAGCAAAGCTGACAAGATAAAATAAGATTCTATCCAGTGTTTTCTTACGAAAAAAAATAAGAATTCCAAGTAGTGAAATTAGACTGACTATCAAAACTGCGATGAGGATTTGTATTAATACTACAACCATTTTATCCTTTTATATTTCCCACAGGCTTCAGCCCGACAACAGGCTTGCTTATCCCGGCTTGTGAAACAGCATCAATAACATCAGTTATATTTTTATATGCAAAACCGGCTTCTTCAGCCAATCCTGGCATTGAGGTTGCCTTCACATAAATTCCTCTTTTTTCCATGTCCTTTTGCAATTGCTCTCCCCTAACTTGCCTTTTTGCAGCAGCCCTTGACATTGTGCGTCCGCTTCCATGAGCAGTGCTTCCAAAAGTTTCGTCCATTGCTTTTTGAGTTCCAACAAGCAAAAATGAGCCTGTTTCCATTGAGCCTCCTATTATAACAGGCTGTCCTGTTTCCTTGAATATTTTTGCCAATTCAGGGTGATGGGGAGGAAACGCTCTTGTTGAGCCTTTTCTGTGAACAACAAGCTTTTTCTTGTGCCCATCAATTGTATGCTCTTCGAGCTTTGCTATGTTGTGCGCAACATCATAGACCATGTGCATATCCAGTTTTTCAGCTTCTGTCTTGAAAACTTTTGAAAAGCCTTCCCTTATCCTGTGCAAAATAACCTGCCTGTTTGAAAATGCCATGTTGGCGGCGCATGCCATTGCCTTGTAATAATCCTGGCCTTCATTGCTCTGAAAAGGAGCGCAAGCTAATTCCCTGTCATAAACCTCAATATTATACTTTTTCATCATTCCTTCAAAAATTCTTAAGTAGTCAGTTCCAATCTGATGCCCAAATCCCCTTGAGCCACAGTGCACCATAACAACAACCTGTTCTGATGTGTGAATTCCAAATTTTTTTGCAAGCTCCTCATCAAAAATATTTTCAGCTTTCACAATTTGAATTTCCAAGTAATGGTTTCCAGAGCCTAAAGTTCCTAACTGTTTAATTCCCCTTTCAATTGCCTTTGAGCTTACTTTTTCAGGCTCTGCCCAGTCAATCCTGCCATGACCCTCTGTCCTTTCCAAATCCTCTTGCCACCCATAACCATTTTCAACGCACCATTTTGAGCCATCTGTCATTATCTCCTTGAATTGTGATTTGTTGGCATCAACAAAGCCTCTTGAGCCGACTCCTGAAGGAACTGTTTTGAACATTGTGTCAACAAGCTCTTTCAGTTTTGGCTGGACATCCTTGAATGTTAAATTAGTTGTAACTAATCTCATTCCGCAATTTATGTCGAAGCCGATTCCGCCTGGAGAGATTATTCCTGTTTCTGAATCAAATGCTGCAACTCCGCCAATGGGGAAACCGTCAAGGGCCGAATAAGAAGTTCTTACTCAGAATCCCCAGTGCCCATCTGGCATGCAGAAAGCATACTTTTGTATTCCAGGCAGGCATGCTACATTAGTTACCTGGTTGAATACACCTTCATCCATCTCTCTAAGAAGCTTTTCAGTGGCGTAAATTCTAGCTGGAACCAGCATTCCTTTCTTGTAGCTGGTTGGAATCTCCCACACATTTTTATCCACACGCTTCATAGGTGGTTGTTCTGCCATATTTCTTTACCTCCTTCTTGTTGTTTATTTAACTTTAATATTAATTTAATTTTCAATCCGTCGGTAAACCAAAGGTTTCCGATCATCATCGAAAATCTTTGATTTTCGAGATGCTCTGCAATAGTCGAATGCGAGAGCTCAACCTGCTCGCGAGAACGCGAGCTCGCGTTCAACTCTCTCGCTCGCTCAGCTCACTGTGCTCGCAAAAATTTTTCTGCCTGTAAATTTTTGCTCACCATACATTAAAAACGGGTTACTTCTCTCAAGCTTACTTTAAAAGGTCGTTTTAGTTTTTTTGAAGTTTTAAAAATTTAATGAAATTTTAATTAAATTTCATCCTAATCTTGCGTAGAATTTGCATTCCACGCACGCTCTCTGCACGTGACCTGAACGAGTGAAACGAGTTCTCGCTGGCCATATTGGTGCGAGCATGCGCTGGATTCGGGTAAGATCATGCTTTATTTAAAGGTTATGGTTATCATTTTAATAAAACTCTGCCTAACCTGTGGGTGATGTTTTTGCTTGTCTATTTTGGGTGATGGGGTGTTTCTACTTCAATTCTGCCTCCAAGATTAAATCTTTAGAGTGAAGCTGATTTAAAAGATTTTTGGCAGAGACATTGCAAAATGTCCGCAGATAATGTGCTATTCAGAGATTGAGTTAAGGTAACGGTCTCTTTTAAACAGAAAGATTCATATATTAGAATAAAAAAGGAAACACTGATGGTGGAGATTAATAAACTCTTGCTGGGTATAAGCCAGCAAACAGCGCTTGATTATGTTATCAGCATCATAATAGCTATCCTTTTCATGCGCGGTATTCATGATTTGTATCTTTTTGCATATAAACATCGTTTGGCAAAAGTAAAAAATCTGGAAATTTTTGTTGACTCTTGGTTTTCCTATAAGCCAAACTGGGTGTGGGTTTATGTTAGTCTTTATCCTGTCATAATCATATCTGCTTATACCACAAAAAGCATTAATCAGTTCACTTACTCGCTTTTCAGCTATTTCATACTCGCGTTGATTTTAATGATATTTTACATCCTGTTTCCTGTTAAGGTTCCTGAGAAATGGCATAAGGTTCTTCATCGCGGCAATAGCTTTCCGGAAAAAATGATGATAAGTGTAAGGAAATTTGACGCGCCTGGAAATTGCTTCCCAAGCATGCATGTAAGCGCGGCAACGCTTACTGTACTTCATCTTATGGCTAACCTGCCGCAGCTTGGTATTATTCCATTGATATATCTTCTGCTTATCTCAATGAGCGTGCTTTACACAAAGCAGCATTACATTGCAGATATTATCCCTGGATATGTAGTTGGCTGGATATCATATAAAATATTCGAAAGCCTTTATGGCCTTTATGTAATCGTCTAAGCGCCACTATTTTTGGCATGTTTGGAAATGGCCCGTTCCACAATTTCTTTAGGCCATTTGTTTTTAATTAAATGCTCTCTTAGCGTAACTGTGGAAATGCCTTTCTTTACAGCTTTGTTAATATATTCTTCAAGTATGTTCAACGATTCACTCTTTCTGGTTCCTTTGGTGTTATAGGTCCTTGCTATAGTTCCATCCTTTAGAAGGAAAATCTTTGTTGCATATTTTAGGTATTTGGGATTATGAGTGACCAGGAATATGGTAATCTTTAGCTCTTGATTAAGATACTTGAAGAGATTAATCACATTATCTGAATTCCTGCTGTCGAGATTTGCAGTTGGCTCATCTGCAAAAATCATCTTGGGATTGTTAATCAAGGCTCTTGCAATTGAGACTCTCTGCCTTTCGCCGCCGGAAAGCTCGGCTGGCAAATGATTTGCTCTTTTTTCAAGGCCGATATATCTTATTATTTCTTTTGCCCTTTTGATTATTTCTTTTTTGGAAGTGTCAGTCATCAGTGCAGGCAGCATCACATTTTCTAAAACTGTAAGTTCAGGAAGAATATTGTACTCCTGGAACACGAAACCCATTTTTCCAAGGCGAATTTTGCTCTTCAATGACTCATCTAGCTTTGATGTATTTTTTCCGTCAATGATGACGTTCCCGAAAGTAGGCTTATCAAGAAGCCCCAGCAGATGTATCAGCGTGGATTTCCCAGAACCGCTGTCTCCAAAGATAATTACAAATTCCCCTTCTTCGATTCTAAGGTTAATGTTCTTGGCTGCGCATACATCTACATTTCCTATTCGATAGAGTTTAGAAAGATTCTGCACAACAATCATTTTTCTCCCCTGAATATTGAATATATAATATTTTTCTTTGTTATGGAAGATGAAGGTATAAATGTCGATACAATGCAGGCCGCAATAATGCTGAGCCCTGCTACGATAAAGCTTGCTGTCGTAAAAGTTGGCCTTACAAGACCCATCGGAAGGTCAATCGGATGGAAATCAAAATAGTTGGAAACAATCATTGTGATGATTATTCCAAAGATAATCCCGACCAAACAGTAAAATAGCGCCAGCAAAAGGTATGAGGTGATTATTGCTCTCCTGCTTACTCCTATAGCTCTTAGCACCCCGATGAATTTCATCCGGTTAAAGATGTTAATGTACATGCTTATGAAGATAGTAACTGATGCTATCAGGATGCCTGCAAAAAACATGAGCACCTGGATAATATTTAAGCTGTCTGATATTTGCTGCACAAAGCTGGCCTTCTCTCTCCATGTATAAACTCTCACGTCCATGCTAAGTTTTTGTATTTCCCTCTTGTGATAATCAACCAAAGATCTGTCATTGACCTTAACAAGCATATAAGAAACCTGATTGTCAAGATTCAATAAAGAAGATACATCATTTAGGTTGGCAAGGACAAAAAAGTCACTTTCCCAAAATTTAGTTTCAAAAATTCCTTTGACAGTATACTCCTTCTTGTGAATCCTGTCAAATTCTATCTCAATTTTATCGCCGGCATGGATGCCAATTCCAAATCCTCGGCTCAGTGTTTTTGAGCCTCCTTCCTCATTTGCAATCTCCACCCCTATCATGACTTCATCGTTCTCATAGCGCCCGATTGACTGGCCTTCTGTAACGGTTGATTCAATGGATGAAACCTTGTATTCCTTTTCAGGGTTTATGGCAATAATCCTGGTGCCGGATATCTTGTCTTTCTTTTTGATTGATACAGGCTGGTCGTAACGCGGAGATACTGCTACAATTCCAGGAATTGACATTAGTGAGTTTTCCACTTGGTCTGCATTATTGATGAGCCGTTTTCCTTCCCTTGGTTCTATAAGGATATCTCCGGTGGTGTAGCTGATTACCTGAGAGTTAAGAGTCTCTGTCAGGCCCTTGTTGACGGCGCTAAAGAAAACAATGTTGACAAAGCTAAATGACAGCACAAGAATCAGGAAAAATAACTGCTTATAGTTGCGTTCGAAATACCGGACAGACAGGAAAAACGATGTTCTGAACTCATTCTTTATTTTCATGATCTGCCGCATTTCTTTTTCTTCTCAGATAGATAAGTGCAAACAGCCCTGTCAGCAGTGCCGCCGACACCAAGTATGTTAAAGTTGATGAAAGTGCCAATCCGCTCAATCTGTCAAATTCAATCGTCTCGTTAAAGGAATTATAGCCCAGATCGTCACTGTAAGTCACAACAAGGAGGATTGATTCGTGCGATTTTATACCGGATTCGAGTGTGAATATAAGCGGCAGATCCTCGTTAGGGCTGAGCTTTCCGACAAAATTTTTTTTAAATCCCCGGTAAGGCGTCTTTAGCTCGGCAATTACATCTTTTGCATCGCCTAGCCCTACATTTTCCAATCTTAAGTTTATATCAAATTCTTTTCCTTTGCCAGAAAGTTTCACATTCCTCACATTAAGCTTTGCCTTATTTATAACTTTTATCCCGATGCTTTGGCTTGCATTATATTGTTTTCTTTCATTGTCATGGTAAGTTATCTTAAGCGGAAGAAGGTAGCTGCCCGGCTCGGCATTATCGTCTGTGACAAAAGTCATGTTCATAAGTTTGGATTCCTTTGAGTCAAGCTTGTCAGCATACAAAAGATTATCCCCCAATAAAATAAAGCTGGTTGATTCCTGCACAATTTTGATACTATTCGCTATGCCTGTGCCAAAATTAGTGAACTTAAGGGTTAAATTAAATTTCTCTCCTGGCTCAATCTCTTTTTTCGAGGACGTTGTATCAAATACAATATCCGGGAATCCCTTGACTTCAATCATAAGCTCTTTTCTTGTAACTATATTACCCTCCTTTAATTCGAATATCAGCGGATATGTATAAGACCTTGCATCCGGAGATATATAGATGTAAAAAGTGCCTTTTTTGGAATCGCCTGCTTTTAAGTTAAAAGGCTCCCTTATATTCTCGCTTTTCCTGATTAGCGAAAACGGGGATGATTCAACAAAGTCCACTTCCAAATTGTCTTTGTCAATTAATGCATTTGTGGCATTAGCCTTGTTGATGATGTTGACCTCCACAATCAGGTTTTTCCCAGGTTCCGGGTTACTAGTCCGGGAAGAAATATCAATTTCGATTGCGTAAATATCCGGCAGCAGCGCGCAAAAAGCCATAAATAAAGTAAATATTCCCGCCAAAAACCTGCAAAACTTCATTTTAACCTCTTTTTGCATAAAAATCACCATATTGGAATATAAATGTTGCGAAAAATTGCTTTCCAGGTTGCTACTTGCGGCCTTGCCGAAACCCTCAGCGTTGTAAAAATTGTATGTTGTGTAAAATATACTTTTTCTGCCCTCTAGCTTAAAAATGCGCCATTCAGACGACACTCAAAATTATTAGAGAGCATCCAATCAATTATCTTTAAAACTTATCGTCAGAGGGTTTTTGTAGAGCCCTACTTGCAATAAATTTAAATATTCATCAAATAAATCCGCTTTAAAATGCAAGTAAAAGACCTAAAGCCAAAGCAGGGCAATGTTGACATAACAATTGATATAGTCGATGTTGGCGAAGCAAGGGAATTCCAGAAATTTGGAAAGCCTGGAAGAGTTGCAAATGCGATCGCAAAAGACGAAACAGGAGACATAAAGCTTACATTGTGGAACGATGACATTGAAAGAGTCAAAGCAGGCGACAAAGTGCATTTGACAAATGGATATGTCAATGAATGGCAGGGGGAAATGCAATTAACAACAGGCAGAATGGGAAAGCTGGAGATTGTTGGAAAATCTGATGCTGATTCAAGCAAAGAACCTGATTCTAAAATAAGAACAAACATCCCAATGGAAGAAAGTGGTGAAGAGCTTAATGTTGAGGAAGAGGACATTGAAGATTCTGATGATGAAGAGATTTAAATCGAAAGTCTTTTAAATTTACTATTAGTTTCCTGAATTCTTTTTGGGGCGGTAGCTCAGCCTGGTAAATTCAGGCTTGCCTGTGTTCAGGATAGAGCACACGGCTGAAGGCGGTATTTTGAGCTGCAAAGCAATGAAATGTCTGATACCGTGGTGTCATGGATTCAAATTCCATCCGCCCCACTTTTTTGTTTTTGGCAAGAAACAAGCGGTTTACTTCTATTAATCTATAAATCCAGAAGTCGCTCTCGTATTGTTTAAATTAATTTTGATTGTATTGTCATTAATTTAATTAAGTTTCAAAATTAAGAATCATTTCTAACCGCTAAGCGTAGCAGTCAAAATTCTTCCGGCAACGATGTTGAACATCAGCATCACAGCACCTGATATGAAAACATAAAGAATCGTGCTCCTTATCAAATTGTTTCCCAATTGGTATCTTTCACTCAGCTTATCGCTGCCGTTTTCAACGCCATTTGCAATAACTGTCAATATAAAAGTGATTTGCACAACATAAATCCCAACTACAAGCTGGAAATAATATGTTGGAATGCCGTCTCCAAACAATCCAAGGACTCCGACCGGGGCTGCTGCGTCTGTCCCGCCGACAGAAGATGTCACCTGCTGCAATTGCCCGCTTAATTTGCCCAAAATAGCAGTTATCATTGAGGTGATTCCTATAACAACTCCTGCAATTGCCGGAGTTAAAAATTTGATCTGCGAGCGCATCGAAGCGATAATGTCAGCCATCAGGTCCTTCAGCCTTTCATTGACCTTGTGGATTTCCTTGATATAGCGGGAAACATTTGTCAGTGCCTGCGCAGCAATCAAAGGCCCTTTTTTTATTGCCTGTGTCAATACCTTCATAGAGCTTTCAATGAGGTTGCTTGGAAATGAGACAAGAGCGCCTTGCACAGGATCAAATATCGCTTTTTCAATGCTCATTCCAAGCCTTCTTAAATTGAAATTAACTAATTTGAAGAAACTTCCTGACACGGTGCCTTCCATAGCATCAGCCACTTTGCCAACCGCGATTTCAACAGGCAGATTATCTCCAAGCCTGTTTCCAAGCTGGAACAACGCATTTGCAAACTCAAGCTCAAGCTGCTTTGCCTTTTCCCTTATCTTGATTATATTTTTGGATTTTAGCCTGTAATACAACCCAATTGCAACTCCAAAGCTTAAAGGAATGAACAAACTTGCAACAGCAGCCCCTAATCCATAAGGGCCAATCTCCTGGTTTGTTGTGGCGCTTGTCCTGTACTCCAGAAAGCAGTATCTCCGGCCACAAGGAGTTGTCAAGTCTTCATTTCCAAATCCAAAATCTGCAACGCCGATTGCATGGAATATCAAAGGGCTCAATCCAATCAGGAACAAAACAACTCCGATAAAAACGCTGAAAATCACAGGCGTGATTTGAAATTCCTGCTTTCCAATTTTTATTAAAACATTCCTGTATTTCTTAAGCTCCGGATTTTCCTCCGATATGTCAGTATCGCCATAGCCTGTCGGCCTTCTTGAAAGGATGTTCTTTCCAAGGTAATATACAACAACTGTGAGTATGACATTGTAAATGACCGCAAGATGATACCACCTTACATTCTCCATAAAGCTCACAACCAATGGCAAAATTACAAGCCCAAGGATTGGAAGGATGATGCCGAGCATGTGCAGCATTGTAATCGGGTTTTGCAGGTTGTGTGCATAATGCAGCATTTTTTCATAGGTTTCATCAAGTATGACATCAAGAGATTTGTCAAGCGCATTCAATCTTCTTGTTTCATCCCCCTCGTACAAAGAACTCTCAATCAAATGAAATGCCTCAATAAACTCAATGTTCCATTTCTTCCATGTGTCAAGGTACATGTCAAGCGATTCCTTGACAGTTGAGAATTTTTCAGTTTCAACATCCCAAAGTATTTTTTTCAAGTCAAGCGATAATGGAGGAGCAAGATGCTGCGATGCAAACTCGATAGCCTTTTCCAAATTGGAAGTGTGCCTCATATAGGTTACAACATAAAAAATGCACAGCACCATCTGGTTGCTTGCCTTTAATCTCCAGTTGTTGGCAATGAACTCAGGAGCCTTTCCAAGAGGGATGATGATTGAAGCAGTTCCAATAAGAAACAGCAAAACAAAAAATGTTGACTGGAAAACCAAAAATGCAAGCAAAGAGCCGAGCACGGCTGCCACAATCGGCATAAAAAAAGAGAATGAAACAGCGCCTGCTGGTGTGATTTCAAGATGCGTTATGTCAATTGCTTCCTGCAGGATTGCCGCTTTTTTTGCGTCTGGCTTTATTTTCAATAATTTTTCGCTGAAATTGCACAATTTCTCGTACAAAGTCATGTGCCTTGGCAAAAACTCAGCCTTGAACTCCTGGTACTCTATTGTTGTTGGCTTTGAAGGCTGCTCTTCTAACTTGGCGCCCAGCTCTTTCTCTAGATGCCTCTTGTAAATTTCAGTCAAGGACTGCAGTTTTTGCTTGTCTATCTCCTTAGGCATGCTTTACAAAAAAATCCTCTCACATCTTTTTTTGATTTAATTTTAGTAATTGACTTGATTTTTCAATACGTGCTTCGCACAAACTTTTGAAATGTTTTTGTCTTTTATTGAAATTGTTTTATTGTAAATCTTTATTTCACATCTTGCTGTGAAAATCCATTTTCTTTACATGGCGCTTCATCCATTCATTCCAGTCAAACAGTATCCTTTTTGAATCCAAATTGCCTATCTCGTCCTTTATCCTTTCGGATATCTTGTGGAACTGGTCATTGCTTTGAATCACAAAATCCGCTTCCAATAATCCCAAGTTGCTTGTCTTGTTTGCAAAATCAACCAGGCTTTCTTTTATTTTTGCCCTTAGCATTATATTGTCCCAAACGGCATCCCAGTCGCCAGCCCATTCCTTTACATTGCCAGCAATTGCCTTCAGAATTTCAGAATCTCCATTAATCAAGTCTTCGCTTGTTTCAATCTCGTCTTTTTTTGAGTTGTACTTCATCAGGTCAACAAAGCCTTTTTCAACCAAAGGATCCTGCTCCCAGTGCTTTCTTACCTCCGTTATCTGGGTTATTCTTCTCCACCTGTGCAATCCATCTGCGCTTCTTACAGGATTTGCGACAATAACAACATCTGTTGCCTTGAAGCTTGTTCTTGGAACTCCCAAGTCATTTACAACCCTGTCAAAAACTCCATAAGGAGAATCTCCGTGAATTGTGCCTGCAACTACATTTGCCAATGCTCCAATCCTCATTGCCTCATACAAGGCAAGTGCTTCCTTGCTTCTTATTTCTCCAATAATCAAGGCAGAATCTCCCATCCTTAATGTTGTCCTTATGCCTTCATCTGCAGGCACCTCGCTTGAGCCTTTTGACAGCGCAGCAGCCACTTTCATTGACTGGATGTTGTATCCCAATTTCCTTAACGAGCCTGTAGGCAGCTCCAAAGTGTCCTCTATTGTAATGACACGATACTTTCTCATTAATTCAACCAGCACAGCCCCCAGCAGGCTTGTTTTTCCAGCGCTTCTTGTGCCTGCTATTAATAATGATCTTGCGCCATCAATCAAAAAGCTCATTATGCCTGCTGCCAATGGATTCATCATCTTGTTTTGTATAAACAAAGGAAGTGTCCATGGCTTGTCTCGATGCCTTCTGAAAGCAAATGCCAATCCAGTTGGATTTAATGGTGCAGATACAACTGCAACCCTTGCATTTGCGCCTGGTATGTTGAGTTCTGTATCAAGAATCGGGTTTGCTTCATCCAATGGTCTGCCTGAGATAAGCCTAAGCTTGGATGCCCATGAATCAGCTTCAGGTGTTGTTGGAATAATGTTTGTCTTGCAATCTGCATAATCCTGATGCACTATGAACATAGGCATCTCCCCCAACGGCGAGTTTATTGTGATGTCCTGCACCTTTTCATCTTGCAAAAGCAATTCTATCAACCCAAACCCGACAGTATACCTCACTAAAATTTTTGTCATCTCATCTATTTCCGCTGAAGATAATTTTAAATTGCGGTAATTGACAAGCTCTTCAATCATGTCAGAGCCTATATTGTAAAAAACCTGCCTCATTCTTTCGGGGTCTATAAACTCTGACCTAGTAGGCTTGTGCTCCGCCATTATCTTTCTTGCCGTGTCAATGATTTCGTATTTCTCCTCGCTCAGCTTGAACTCCGGCGGCATTAAGTGGTAAAGGTACTGCACATTGTCAGGCAATTCAAAGATTGCCACTTCTGTATTCTTGTCAATATTGTAGCTGTCGATTTCCTCTCCGTCAGCGGGAAAGGTTGCCATAAGCTTTGTGAAAATAAAATCTGGCCTTATATCTGGGGTGAGTATTCTTCTGTAGACAGAGCGCTCATTGAGCTTGTATCCTTCCATATATTGCTTTGCAGCATCTATCAATTTTGTCTTTTCCATCAGGGACATAAGATACTGCAAAACTGAAATGTATTTCTGCGCGCATTGAATGTAAGTTTGGTCAATAGTTCTGTCCATCCTTATTCTCTCGTCCCTTACCGTCCTTTTCAGATCCACATATGCTCCTATAGGGTCCCTTTTCAGCAAGTCTGCTATGATGTTTTGTATGCTTGCATACCACTGCGCAGCCCACTTTGTGCATTTTGGGTCTGCCAATAAATTTCCATATCCAAACAAATCTCTTCTTTTTGTTAATTGAGAGTGGAGCTTTGCTATTTCCTGAATCATTAGAGTTTGATTGTAATCATACTCATAGTTTCTTTTTTGAGTGTAAACTATTTTTGTCACAGTTCCGGCTTCCATGAGAATATCAATGGTCCTGGACATGCACACAGGGTCGTCCTCAAGGGAAGGTATATGGGGGTATTCCTCCAAGTCAATCATGAGAATTATCTCTTCGCCTTCCCTTATGATGCCATAAGTGAAGGGCTTCTTTGTCTCTCCGAACAGTGCCATTATCTCTTCGCCTCTTTTTTGAATTAATTTTGTTTATGATATTAACTTTTCAATCCGCTTCGCAAAATCTAGTACTCGGCATTGCTTTTCTGCCATATCGCAATGCCTCGCCTATCTATTTTATTAAACATCAAAAGCGGTTTACTTTCTTGATGCTATGAATCACAAAGTCGCTCTAGTGTTTTTTTGAATTTATTTTTCGTTAATGTTTTATTGAATTTTAATATAATATTGTTTATTTTTTGCTTGACTTCAGCATTTCTATCGCAACCTCTATCAAGTGCGACTTGTTCCTGTACTTTTTAGTGCCTACAACCTCTTTTTCAATCCAATTTATCAAAGCTTCATCGATTGTGGCGCTTATCGGCTTTTTCATCAGCAAAATATTATATTATAATATCTATTTTATATTATTATCTATAGTTTATATTATTTTATAACATATGAGTATTTAAATATTGCGGTTTGATATAAAAATAATCGCAGCAAATAACAAAGTTTAAATAAGTAGCAATATAAAAATCAGTAAAATGCCAGCACAGGAAACTAGTTTGCCTCCACCGCCTAAAAAGCACGAGGGAATTCTAAAATTCGGGCATGCTCAGCAGCAGGAAGCTCCTGACTTCAGCGGCATAACAACTGATGTGAACACATTAAGCAGGCGCTTAAGGCTGCTGGAAGAAGGATTCACAAACCTCAGGAGATTCTTCCAGGTTACAGAAGAAAACATAATAGCAAAGAACAAGCACTTCTCAGCTGAGATAAAGACATTGACCAGCGATGTCAATGAAGTTAGGAAGGAAATCCAGGAAATGAAGGACAAATTGATTCTTGTGATAATAGAGCTCCAGTCAGTTGCAAGAAAGCAAGAAGTCAAGGTGCTTGAAAGGTACATAAACCTGTGGAATCCAATCAAGTTCGTGACTCAAAATGAAGTGGAGCAGATTATCAATGAAGTTCTTGATAAAAAGCAGCAATAGAAAGGTTTAAATATGTTCATTGAAAGTAGAGTTCTAAAAGAGAGGTGCATTAATGGCTTTCTTTAAGTTAAAGAAGAAGAGAGATGAGTCTTTAGACATGCCAATACCATCTCCGGAGATGCAGGCTCCGCAGCCTCAGGCATCGCCTGTTGAGCAGGTTCTCATGATGAAGCAGCAAGGCTATACAAACAACCAGATTGTTCAAACGCTTCAAAGCCAGGGCTACAACACTTCCCAGATTTTTGACGCAATAAACCAGGCTGGGTTAAGCGGCGGATTTGAAGCAGGCCCTGAGCCGGAAAATCTGGAAATGGGGATGCAGGAATATGGAAGTTATGAGCAGCCTCAGCAGCAGCAGTCATTTCAAACATTCCAGGCTCCTAGGGAAATCCAGCCGCCTACCTCAATAGACGAGGAAAGAATACAGGAAGTGGCTGAAGCAATCATTGATGAAAAATGGGAAGAGCTTGCAAAGGACATCAGGAAAGTGATTGAGTGGAAGGAAAAAAGCGAGGACAGGCTGGCAAAGCTTGAGCAGCAGGTTATTGACATGAGGCTAAGCATTGATTCACTTACAAAAAGCATAATGAGCAAGATTTCTTCTTATGATCAGAATATTGTTGATGTAGGCACAGAAGTCAAGGCAATGGAAAAAGTTTTCCAGAAAGTTCTTCCAACACTTACAGAAAGCGTCAACAAGCTTGACAGGATGACTAAAGGCTACAAAGAGCCAGGAAAGAAATAAGTTATTTTGGTTGGGGTATAATTTCTTGTAAATAAGTTCTAAGCACTCCTGTATGTGCACATCCTGTGTCTGGTTGTATAACTGCAATCTGCTTAGGTTTGTCATCCTCACCTTTAGCCAGCCTAACTCTTAATACATAATTCACCCTCCCACTTTCATTCTGGATTTTATAGATGGCAGGGTCAAATCCATCAACAGTATGCGCTTCTCCAGTTGCTTTTAAAACTGATTGTGCGAAATGTTGCGCTAAATCACCGATATTGCTCAAAGGCACTTTATCTGAATTAGTTGGAATTTGAAGTAATTCACCTATGTCTCGTCTCCTATAACACGCGCTTTCCCAACTACAAAAATTTTAGGCAATAATCCAACATATTCTGAATCTTGTGTCACTATTCACCCCACTAAAAATTTCCACAATAACTAGCTTCTTCCAGCCAGCAAAGCAATAGTGAAGACAGCTATTGCCAGTATCAATACCATGCCGATAAAAGTAGGATGGAAAATAAGGTTTATCGTCTTTGAAAGGTCTTTTTGCGTTTCTGAAGGAACATTCACATTTTCCCTTATTTTTATGCCGGCTGTAATAACCAATATCAGTATGATGATCATTATGAAAACGCCTCTCATGGCAGGAAATGCCTCGATGTCCCCACCAAGCATTTTTGTTGCAACTGATACTAAAACTACAAAAACAAGGGTGACTGCAATAAACGGGGCAGTGCTTGCAACAATGTCTGTTGCAATAGGCGATATCAAAACAAATATTGCAATCAATAAGCTTACAAGGGCATGAATAAACTTGTTATCCCCCAAGATTTTTGCCCACAGCAGCACGGCATATCCACCTACCCACACAAAAAGAAAAACAAAAATGCTTGAGAAATGCTCCAAGCCTGTTACATCAAGAAATGTTGCCATCTTTTATTACTTCTTTCCGAAAAGCTTGCTGAAGTCCATGCCCAACCTATTAAGGATTGTTCGATCCTCCCTTTCCTTTGAGTCGCTTGTGATCCACGCAATGATTATGCCAAACACAAGAAGCATGATGAAAATAGCAATTCCCTCTGTGCCAAAAAAGTTCTCCAATGTTGTGCCGAAGCCGCTGTCCCACCATCCTGCTGCCCCTCCAAAAATCAATACAATAATTATCAATGAAACAAGCGTAATCCAGCCCGGCATAGTCACTCCTAAAAACACGTAATCCTGGCCAAACACGCCAATCATAAGCAGCAGGAATATAATTGCAACAAGCACGATTGAAATTTGAGGCAGCGCCTCGTTCATAATCTCAACAGGGTCTGCATTTGGTGGAAACCCCCCAGTCACATGAGGTATGACAACAAGCAAGCCGACAATAACTGCTACAACAACATTAAGGTTCTTCTTGGTTTCTCCAAGTATCTTGGTTTTCTGCAATACAGCATAAACAATCACAAATATCAGCAGGAATGGAAGCAGTACATCTGTCAGTCCCCATCTTTCCAAAGTCCTGACAAAACCCTCAAGCTGTAAGGCCTCAGCAGCCATTTTTGCACCTCTTTAAATCAAATCTTAATTATTTTGATGTTAGTATATAAAGTTTATGAATGTTTTGCCTCTTTTGAAGGCTCCCTGACCGCATAAACCACGAACAATACGATTAATGCAAGCAAAATAATTGAGCCGGCAAGCTCGTCGCTGCCTGAGCCTGTGAAATCGCCTAATCTTTCAAGCCATGTCCTTCCATCAGGGCTTTTAATTGCATTGAGAAAAATTCCCATGATAGCTATGAACACTATTATCATAAATACAACCTTCCATCCGCCTTCAAGAAACACAGGCTCGCCTTCCTTGTAGAAAGAACCGACCAAAAGCAGGAATAAGACTGATAAGAATAATACAACAACGGCATTTGCCGAGACTGTTGTTATTATTTCAACTAATTCCGAGGAAGCGACAACCAAAAATGCCATGACAAAAGAAGCAATTGCATTAAGGTTCTTTTTTGTGTACCTTTTGCCTTCTATGTCTTCTGTGCCAAGCACCTTTGTCTTCTCAAGTATTGCAAAAACAATGGTGAAAACAAGCAAAAACGGCAGAACAACGTCAAATAGGCCTATGCTGTCAAAAAATTCTATCACTTCCCTGAAAGGAGTAGCCATAGGGTTTTAACTCTAAATTATGTATTTAAATGTTTCTTTTTTAGAAGCAAAAAAGAAGCAACGAACAGTCGAATGCGAGTGAGCAGTGACATAGCGAGCGAAGCGAACTTCGCAAGTCACGCGAACTCGCTCACAACTCACTGAAATTGTTTTGGTTTTAGGTTTCTCAAAACCTTTATAAATATGCCATCAACATTATCCTATATGCTTAACAAAAGCGAATTCAATAAGATAAGGGAAGACATGCATAAAGTGGATTTGGTAAGAGAGGAGATAATCCAGACTTCAAGAGAGATTATAACCATTTCAAAGCAGATAATTTATGCTGCCCAGAGGGATGACCTGAATGAAGCGGAATCTGCAATAAAATCAATAAAAAGCAAGATTAAAAAACTAAGAAAAGTCAACATCTCAACAGACACAAACATAAACTCTGTTGCATTTCAGGAGTATGTTGAGGCAATTTCCTTTTATGAATTTGTCAAGAACGGCAAAATTCCTACAAGAGCAAGCCTTGGAGTTTCTGCAGATGATTACCTAAGCGGGCTTTGCGATTTGACAGGCGAGCTTGTAAGGAAAGCAATCTATGACGTTATCCACAAAAAATTTGACGAGGCTTCCAAAATAAAGGAGCTGGTGCATGACATTTACGGTGAATTCCTGAAGCTGCACCTAAGAAACGGCGAGTTAAGAAAAAAGTCAGATTCCATAAAGTGGAACCTCAAGAAACTGGAAGAGGTCATGTACGACATTTCTATGAAAGGAAGGCATTGAATTTTAAGTTTTTGATTGTCAGGTTAAATAAATAAAAATAAGTTATCCAATAAATTTAAATAACTTCTTTTAATCCGTATTTCTATGAAAAGAACCCATACTTGCGGAGAACTAACTGGTAAAGACATTAACAAAAAAGTCACTTTATGCGGCTGGTGCTCCACCAGAAGAGACCACGGAGGAGTCATTTTTATTGACTTGAGGGACAGGTACGGAATTACGCAGATTGTTTTTGACCCTTCTTTTAATCCTGAATCACATAAAATAGCTGAAAAGCTCGGAAGGGAAGATGTCATACAGGTAAAAGGCATTGTAAATCAAAGGAAAAAAGGGATGGAAAACCCAAAGATGCACACAGGTTCCATAGAGGTTTTTGCCGAGAATATTGAGATTTTAAGCGAGGCTGCAACACCTCCAATAGAAGTTGACGAGAGGGTTCTTGCGCATGAAGACACCAGATTAAAGTACAGGTACCTTGACTTAAGAAAGCAGAATATGCAGCACAACATTTTAACAAGGCACAAGGTTACCAAGTCTGTTCGCGACTATTTTGACAGCTTAAGCTTTTTGGAAATTGAAACCCCTATCCTGACAAAAAGCACGCCTGAAGGAGCTAGAGATTATCTTGTGCCGTCAAGGATAAGCCCCGGCAAGTTTTACGCGCTGCCGCAAAGCCCGCAGATTTTCAAGCAGCTGCTCATGGTTTCAGGATTTGACCGGTATTTCCAGATTGCAAAATGCTTCAGGGACGAAGACTTAAGGGCAGATCGTCAGCCTGAGTTCACCCAAATTGATGTTGAGATGAGCTTTGTCGATGAAGATGATGTGATGCATGCAATTGAAGGCATGCTCAAGCACGTATTCAGGATTGTTTTGAATAAAGACCTGAAGATTCCGTTTCCAAGGCTGGCTTATTATGAAGCAGTAGGCAAGTACGGGCTTGACAGGCCCGATACAAGGTTTGAAATGCATTTGGCTGACGTTACTGAAATTGTCAGGCATTCAAACTTTGAGGTATTTACTAAACCAGTAAAGCAAAATGGAATTGTAAAGTGCATAAATGCAAAAGGCTGCGCTGGCTTCAGCAGGACTATCATAGAAGAACTTACAGCATTTGTTGCAATCTACGGCTCAAAGGGATTGGCTTGGATGAAAGTAACCGATAAAGGGCTTGAAAGCTCAATTGTGAAGTTCTTTGACGAAAAAATACAAAAGGAATTGATGAAGGCAGCAGACGCAAAGAAAGATGACTTGTTGCTTTTTGTAACAGATACAAACCACGAGATTGTGAACACAGCTCTTGGCAATTTAAGGATTGAATTGGCAAGAAGGCTGAAGCTTCTGGACCAAAATCATTTTAATTTTGTGTGGATTGTTGACTTTCCCTTCTTTAAAAAGGATGATTATGACAACTGGACATTTACCCACAATCCTTTCTCTGCGCCAAAGCCAAGTCACATGGAATGGCTGATGAAAAAGCAGAACATCACAAACATACTGACAACTCAATACGACGTGGTTTTGAATGGTGTGGAAATTGGAGGAGGCAGCATAAGAAACCACAAGCCAGAAGCGCTTCAAAGGGTATTTGAAATAATGGGATATAACGAGGAAGAGATTGAGCAGAAATTTGGGCATGTGATTGAGGCATTTTCATATGGTGCTCCTCCCCACGGCGGAATAGCCTTGGGCTTTGACAGGTTAGTTGCGATGATAACAGGCAACGAGTCAATAAGGGAAGTAATTGCATTCCCAAAGAACAAGGCAGCAGAATCATTAATGGAAGCTGCTCCAAGCGAGGTAAGCGAAAAGCAGTTGCAGGAACTGCACATCAAGCTTGATTTTGTCAGGGACACTGTAAACGTTGTTCTTGGCAAAATAAAAGATGTTTTGAACAGGGAGAAGATTGAATACGAAGTTTTGGAGCACAAGCCTGTTTTCACAAGCAAAGAGGCTGCTGAAGTAAGGGGAACGGAATTAAAGCAGGGCACTAAAGCATTAATATGCAAGACAGAAGAAGGGTTTATACAGGCAGTTGTTTCAGGGGCAAATGAGCTTGATATTGATAAACTGCAGAAATTGACCTTATACAAAAAAATTGAATTAGCGAATGCAAAGGAAGTCAGGCAGGCTACCGGCTGCAATATAGGAAGCGTGCCTCCGTTTGGAAATCTGTTTGGCTTGAAAGTTTATTTTGACAAATCTGTTGTTGATAATGATGTTGTTGCATTCAATGCAGGCCAGCATACAAAAAGCATCAAGATGAAGGCAAAGGATTTGGTCAAAGTTGTGAATCCGATTGTTGGGGAGTTTGGAAAGTAATGATTTTATTGTAGATATTAAATCAAGAAGTAGCTTGTCTAATTCTATCAGCAAGAGTTTTAATACTATCTAACGCCTCGCGCCTTCTACGTTCCACACTGGCAGCGAGTATAGGGTCTGTTGCAATTTTGTGCAAGCTAACTTCTAGTTCAGAAAAACTAAATCCTTGTTTTTCTCCTAACACTTCTGGCTCTTTGCCAAATTTTGTCAAGTTATCTGGAGGGGTAGCCCCATAAAATTTTTTTACATTTGCATCATAAATTTCTGATGCTTCTGCAGCAACGTTAGCAAAATCGTTAGAAACTCTGTAAACTCTTTCATAGGCATCATATACTTTTTCTAAATCTGTATTGTTATGTTTTTTTAATGCCCATAACAAATCAAGCTGACTGCCACTGACATCTTTTAATTTCTTAAGTCTGAGTAATTGTTCCGCAAATGCGATTTTTCCGTAAGTCTTAGCTACACTTCTAAAGAATCTTTGGACAATCTCGACTGGCAAATATTTTTCATCATGAAATTCTGCAAATTTAGATGCTATAGTAAAGGAAATTTGCTGTTGCTCATCAAGAAGGTCTGCTATGTCGGCTAATTGTACAATATCTGCCGACTTAATCAAGCCGGCTTTAATCAGATTAACAGAAGGTTCTTGATCTTTGAATTTCCTGACAGCTTTACTATAGAACGGGTCAAAAATTAAAGTTTGCTTTTGATGGTCAGCAGCTCTTATATGGTATGATCCGTCATTATTACTTGTGATATACACACCAATCGCAACTGGTAATTCTGTCGATGATTCTTTGCTCATATATCTGGTATTTGTTGAATATTTAAAAAAGTTACCATTTTAGAGAAGTATACAAATTAGTTTCTTTTTTCAGGGATTATATAATCCATTTTTAATGCTTTGAAAATATCCCTTTCAGTAGTTGCTATAATAGAACCAGTTTTATTGTCTATCACTCCATTCGCTGTTAATTTTAACCCCATAGATTGTGCCCTAGTGGTTAATTTAACGTTATGTTCTTTGCTTCCGGTTCTTATCAAGAGTAAAGGCTCGTAATTTTCCTTGTTTCCTATGTAAACATCAACTTGTACATTGTCTTTTGTTATTAATCTCAACAATTTTGTACCTTTAAGTTTTAGTTCTCCTAATTGGGATATACTATCTTTAAGCTTATCCAAGTTTTGTGGCTTCAATTCAATTACAATATCTATATCTCTAACAATTGGTTTTTTTCTTCTTATGCTTCCTGCTAATCTTCCTCTTATAATATATTGTGCTATCTTTCTTAGAATTTGTTCACCTCTTTTTTTGGCTTCATCAAGTTTCATAATAAATATTTAAATCTCTTTGTCCTCTTTTTAGTTTATCTAATGCAATTTTTACTGCTTCCTTAGAATTTGATTCTATTTCTTTCTTTGCTGTATGTAAACCCCTCATCCATTGATTATTCCCTTTCGTTTTTTTTGTTATAAACATTAAATCATAATACTTATCAATTCTAACAGTTTGAATCAGTGCATTAGGCCTCACACTCATTATATTTTCGGAATATATATCGGCAACATCTCTTTCTGCACTCTTCCAAGAATCCTTACCAAAAAAATTGTCCAATACGGTACTTTTGTTAGAAGGCAAGGCGAAAGCTGCATTTCTTGCGCGATTTATACTATTCGTCATAAACGTAAATAAAATATCGCATTTACAGTTTAAAACCTTCTCCATAGATTCCCATGTAAAATCCAAAGCATATGGATCTATAAAGAAAAAACTGTGTGAATTCTTAACCTTTGTAATTTTTGATAAAACATCATCAACAGATTTATTACAATCTTCTTGAGAAATTTCACAATTTTTTACACCTAATGCGTTGATACGCTTTAATAAAGTAGTGTTATATCTAACGTTGTTCTCACAAAAAAATAATTTAGTAAATTTATCTTTATGATTTAAAATAGCTATAAAAGGAGAACCAATCATGGTATCTTTATTTGACCTTAATCTATTTAAGCCAGTCCCTGCAAACATATCTATATAAAACATATTTTCAAAGAATTTCTTGCTTTGGATATATTTATGAATTATGCTGGAATAAATATTCAAAGTATAATTAAAGAAAATTAATTTTAATGGAGTAGCTTCCTCGAAATCGTTGCATATATTTGGATCGATGTTCTCTATTTTCTGAATTTCACTCTTAAATTTAGAAGAAGTGTCGAGTAAATCTTTAATTTGTTTATCTAACCATGTCATTTTAAATTTTTACCTTAAGTAAAGGTTCTTCTGGATACTCATCATAGATTCTTCCATCTAAAGTTCTTCCGCCTGATTTAGAAGTCAATCCCCCCCATTGCTTGAAGAAGAATGCAGTTCCATATTTCCTGCATTGTTTTCTTATTTCATGAATCCATTCTTTCTTAATTGGTCTATGATGAGGACCGGATTCTCCACCAGCTATAGCCCAATGTATGCCTTTTAGGTTTACTTTGACCACTGGTCCTATTAAAGGCTCAAAACTGATGAATTTTATTGCAGCTTTAACTTTTTTTAATTCGTTTAACCTATATAAAACTTTATCATTTTCTATGGAAGTTCCAAGCCATACATTTGGCAGTATTTTTTTATAATATTCATTCGTAAACTGCCTCATTAAATGTGGTCTTTTGGTCAAAATCTGGAAAGTATGCCAATTTGCTCTTTCCATAGTGTCAAAAACCTTCTTAGTAAAAGAAAATGGCACTTGGTCATGGAATAAATCCGACATACTATTAACAAAAATTGTTTTAGGTTCTTTCCATCGCAATGGTAATTCTATATCCTTTTCATGTAGAGTTAGTTTAAAACCATTTCTGTATTTGCCATTTGGATTCATCATCTGCAATCTTTTTGCAAGGCGTTCAGCGTAACAAAAAGCGCATCCAGCGCTTACTTTAGTGCATCCCGTTACAGGATTCCAACTAGAATCAGTCCACTCTATACCCCTTTTTTCCCCCATTTTTTTATAATGTTCCATCTTTAGTCTTTAAATATATATTGATTTACTTTAAATATTTCACACAAGAATGTCCAGTGTCCAGTGCTATTCCAATATATAGATTGGAGTATAATCATAAAGATTTATAAATCAATTAAAAGTAAGGCAAGGTATGCCAAAACCCACAATCAACTTCGTAACCAGCAATCCTGGCAAAGTAAAGGAATTTAAGCAAATTCTGGGGTCGGAAATCAAGGTCAATCACATAAAAATTTCTTATCCTGAAATAAGAAGTGACAATCCTGAAGAAATTGCAAGATCGTCTGCAGAAATGCTCGCAAATAAATTGAAAAAAAATGTTGTTGTTGAGGATTCTGGATTGTTTATCAAGGCATTGAATGATTTTCCAGGCACTTGCTCTTCTTATATACATAAAAGAATAGGGTTGCAAGGAATAATCAAGCTGATGGAAAGCATAAAAAACAGGGAATGCACTTACAAAAGCGCTGTTGCCTATTGCGAGCATGGAAAAAAGCCAATAAGCTTTCTGGGTGAAGAAAAAGGAAAGGTTGCAGAAAAAGTTAGAGGTAATTTTGGCTTTGGCCACGACCCAATATTCATGCCAGAAGGAATTAATAAAACCTATGGCGAGATAAAAAATTGTGAAGAAGTCAAGCAGTTTAGGAGAAGAGCTGTATTAAAAGTGAGAGAGTACTTATTGAAAAGGAAAAAATTATAAAGAATAATTTGTTTTGTGATTACTATGAATGTTTCAACTGGAAGCAAAAGTTTGGCAGATTTGGTAAAAGCTATCCCTATTCCGGCATTATTTCGAAGAGAAGAAAGAGAGCTTGTAAATGCAAAAATAAGGCCTTTTAGTGTAAAAGATGGCTCTCTCAACTTAGGCCTCTATGATTTGCCGCCCAATGCCAGAAATTCCCATATATACTATGAGGTTCATTTACCAATTGATGGCCCGTTGGTTATGGAGCTGCGCGAGAAATTTGCAGAATTCAGGGAAGGTACATTCAAAGGGGAGTTTATACTATCCGAGGCGTGGTTGCTTGATGTTTTTGGGAAAGATTTAGCAGAATTGGAAGGCGAGATTGCAGTTGGAAATTCCACATATACAACAAAATTTAATGCAGACAGCTGTTCTATTCCATTCGGGTTTTTTCCTTACCTGTATCTAGTAGAAATTCAGAGGAAAATTTAAAATGCTCCAGAAAATAAAAGACTTGATGAAAACAAAAGAGGAAATAGATTCAATAAATAAAAATGTAGAAGAAAACAGCAGGATTGTTTCTGATTTAAAGCTGGAACTGGAAGCATTAAGAAAAGAGCTAAGCGAAAACAAAAAATTGCAGGATGAGTTCCTGAAAAACTTCAGGGAAAATCTAACTGTTATAAAAAATCTAAGGGAAGATTTTGGAAAGGAATTGGTTGAGTTCAAGCTATTGAAAGGGCAATTGCAAAGAAAAATTCTAGAGAAATTTGAAGAAGAATTGCAGAAAGACCTGGAAGTCAACAGGGAAGCCTTAAAGAAAGACACGCAAGATTACACTGAATTAAGAAAAAAAGTTGCTGAAATTCTTTCAAGATTAAATCTGACAACAGAGGAAATAACTAAATTTGTTGAGATAGGCAGAAATATCAAAAAAGAGGACTTTGAGCTGACAAAGTTTGCAAGGCACCTGCTTGAAATGGACAGGGAAAAGTTGGAATTGATGCGAAAGATTGACACTCTTGAAAGGCTTGTTTCCAAAATAAGGAGAAGGGAACTAGTCAGGTAAAGAATTAAAGTCTATAAGGAGGTGTTCGCCCCAGGCAAGAGGATTGCCACAGCCTGGGGCTGAGATGAGATGTTTCAATAGCCTTCAAAGCATCACCTCGTTATTGGTTAGATTTGAAAAAAGAATATATCCCATGTTTATATACAATGTGAACATTACTTCTGAAAGTATCTTTCATAAGCTTTATAAAGCATGAATTCAGAGCTGTCTGCATGGTGAAGGTTGTTTTCAGCCCGAAATGGTTCTGGGGGAAAGACATTTTCATCGATGCTATCGCCTTGCTGGTACTGTTGTCCATAGCAATCTTTGCCACAAGATACTACAGAATAAAGAAGAGCAGGAATTACCTGTATCTTGCGCTTTCATTCTATCTGATTGCACTGTCATTTTTTTCAAAGATACTGATTAATTTCACAATATATTACCAGGTGCTTCATACTCAGATTGTAGGCTCAATTGAATACACCCAAGTCATACTGAAATCATCTGAGATACTTGCTGCCAGCGGCCTGTTCCTCTACAGGCTGTTTACCCTGCTTGGGTTTTTCGTGCTGTACTCTATATATGAAAAGCAATCCAAAGCAAATGTAATCTTGATGATATATTTCATTGTAATATCCATTTTCTTCAGCAAAGAGGAGTATTATGTCTTTTACCTGACAAGTTTTATCCTATTGGGAGTAATTTCCAACAGATACTACCAGAATTACAGGAAAAACAAAAAAAAGACTTCGGGAATGCTTGCAGCCAGCTTTTCAGTAATAGCCTTAAGCCAGCTTTTTTTCATGTTTGTGAATTTTACAAAACATTTTTATGTTGCAGGGGAGGTGATACAGCTTATAGGGTATATCATATTATTGGTGGCTTTCGTCACGGTGCTCAAACATGGAAGGGAAAAGAACAAGGGTTGACATCATAGGGGATATGCTCTCTTCCATAGTAAGCAAAGGCGGGCAGATAAAGCCCACCCATCTGATGTACAAGTCAAATATGTCGCATGGGCAGATGAAGACTTATATCGATGACTTGGTGCAGAAAGACCTTGTAAAGAAGGTGAAAAAGGGCAACTTTGATTATGTCATTATAACTGACAAGGGGCATGGGTTATTGCAGAAATTGAGGGAGATGAAGGAATTTGAAAATGCATTCGGGCTCTAGGCAAAATATATAAACAATAAATAAAATTATTGTTCTATGGAAGTTGACAGGAAGCTTTTGGAGCACGTTGCCGAGCTTGCAAGAATAAAGCTGAATGATGATGAAATAAAAAAATTTTTGCCCCAGCTGAAGGAAGCCTTGGAATTCTTTTCTAAATTAAAGGAGATTGATACAGACAATGTTAAGCCAAGCTTCCAGCCTGTTGAGCTGAAGAATGCAATGCGCGAAGACAATGAAGAAAAGTGCCTTTCCCAGGATGATTCCTTGTCATTGACAGAGCACAAGAAAGACGGCTATTTCAGGGGACCAAAGGCGATTTGATGGAAAGTGTCCATGATTTCATAAAAAAAGTGAAGGATGGGGAAATTGACATTGTTGAGCATACATATAGATTAATAGAAGAATGTAAGGAAATAAACAAAGAACATAATTACCTAAACACAATTTCCGAAGAGCAGGCATTGGATTCTGCAAGGGAAATAAAAATCCAGCTAAAGCAAAACAAAGATATAAAAAACAAGAAACTGCTTGGGGTTGCAGTTTCTGCAAAGGATGCTATCTGCGTCAGGGATGTTGAGACAACTGCTGGCTCCAAAATTCTTCAAAACTACAAGCCGCTGTTTGATGCATTTGTAATCCAAAGAGTAAAGGAGGAAGGCGGCATAATAATAGGCAAAACTTCCCAGGATGAGTTTGGGTTTGGAGGCTTCAGCGTCAATGTTGGCAAGGGCTTCAAAATTCCAAAAAACCCTTTTGATAGTGAAAGAAGCTGCGGCGGCTCAAGTGGCGGGGCAGCTGGATTGACCCAAAAATTAAGCAATCATATTGCATTAGGCGAATCTACCGGAGGCTCAATTGTGGAGCCAGCTTCCTTTTGCGGAGTTTATGGATTATGTCCAACATATGGAAGAGTATCAAGATATGGATTGATTGACTTTTCAAACTCAATGGACAAGATAGGCTCAATAGGAAAAACAATTGAGGACGCTGCATTGCTGATGAATGTCATTTCCGGCTACGATAAAAAAGACAGCACTTCATTGAATGTTAAGACTGATGATTATGAAAAATATCTTAAAAAGCCAATCAGGGGAATGAAAATTGGCATTATAAAGGAGGCATTTGGTCAGGGAGTTGAAAGGGAAGTTGAAAAAAATGTCTGCAATGGAATTGAAGAGCTTGAGGAGGAAGGCGCAAAAGCAGAGGAAATTTCGCTGGAACTGCCGATAAAATACGGCATTGCCACTTATTACATGATTGCAACAAGCGAGGCAAGCACAAATCTTGCAAAATTCTGCGGAATGCGTTATGGCGCAGTTGAAAAGCTTGAAGGCTCTTTTAATGAGTATTTCACAAAAGTCAGGAGCAATAATTTTGGCGATGAGGCAAAGCGAAGAATCATTCTAGGCACATTTGCAAGAATGGCGGGCTACAGGGACGCTTTTTATCTTAAAGCAATGAAAGTGAGGACTTTGATGATTAATGAATACAAGAAAGCATTCAAAAAGTTTGATGCATTGATTTCGCCGACAGCTTCAATTCTGCCTCCAAGATTTGAGGATATTGAAAAATTAACCCCGCTGCAGCATTACATGATAGACATCATGACAGTAAGTCCAAATGTTGCCGGGCTGCCGCACCTGAACGTTCCAGTCGGCTTTGAAAAAAACCTTCCGATCGGAATGCTTTTGATTGCAGACCACCTGCAGGAAGGAAAACTGATACAATTGGGAAGCGCAGTGGAGCATGGGAAATGAACAGGAGAGATTTCATCGGAGGATTAATTGCAATTACTTTACTCAGAACAACTACTGCCCATGCCCATGATATCAGCTGGAAGATACAGGAAGATTTGATGCAAATGATAAATAGCGGAAAATACATGAGGTATAAGGACACGGATTTAGTTGATGTGCTTATTGAATATCAGCCAAGGTATTCTGCTGAGGACTGGGTAGTTATTTCAGACATTGGAGGTAAAAGAGAGCCTCGCAGCCAAAATACCATAAGGGCTGGGTTGCCAAGGGACAAAATCAAGGAGTATGCAAAAAGACCTAACGTTAAGCTGATAGTCCCGAATTATTATGGAGAAGGGTTCAAATGAAACACTTCACAAACGATATAGTAATCGGACTTGAAATCCATGCAGAGCTGGACACAAAAACAAAATTATTTTGCTCCTGCCCAACTCATGGAAGCGAAGAGCCGAATGCAAGAACTTGCGAAACATGCCTGGGAATGCCGGGCTCAAAGCCTGTCCTGAACAAAAAAGCAGTTGAGTTTGCGTTAAGATTATGCTTGGCTTTAAACTGCGAAATTTCTCCTGAACTGATATTCTCAAGAAAATCTTATTTCTATCCGGACATGTCTAAGAATTACCAGATTTCTCAATACGAAATACCCCTTGGCAAGCAAGGAATCTTAAAACTAAGAGACGGCAAAGAAATCGGCATTACAAGGGTACACATGGAAGAAGATCCTGCATCATTAATTCATCCTGCAGGCCTGAAAGAATCGCAATATGTCTTGGTGGATTACAACAGGAGCGGCAATCCACTGGTAGAAATAGTAACAGAGCCTGATTTGGCATCTCCTGATGAGGCAAGGGATTTCATGAAGCAATTAATAACAGTTCTGAATTACCTTGAAATTTTTGACATTAATGATGGAATAATAAAAGCTGATGCTAATGTTTCAATCAAGGAAAGCGATTATGCAAGGGTTGAGATAAAAAATATAACAGGATTCAAGGAAATTGAAAGGGCCTTGATGTATGAAGTAAGCAGGCAGCAGGATGAAACAAGCCACCATAAAAAAATCGAGCAGGAAACAAGGGCATGGGACTCAGAAAAAGGGATTACATTTACTTTGAGAAAAAAGGAAACAGAGGAGGATTACGGATATATAATTGACACAGACTTGACTGTTGTTGAAATAACAGGCAAATTGGTTAAGGAAATAAAAAAAGAAATGCCTGAACTTGCTCAAGACAAAGTAAGGAAATTTGTTGAAAAGCACAAGATAAAGAAAGAAGACGCTGAGATTATTGCTGCTGAAAAAGGATTGGCAGAAATGTTCGAGAAAGTTGCAGAGGAAATTAACCCAATTCTTGCTGCAAAATGGCTGAGAAGAGAGCTTGTCAGAGTCTTGAATTACAACAAAAAAGAATTGCATGAAGTAGAAATTGATGAAAAGCACATTATTGATTTATTAAAATTAGTCGAAAATAAAAAAATAACAGACAATGTTGCTTCTAAAATTTTGGAAAAACTTATTGAAAAACTATTTGACGTTAAAGAATACATTAAAAAAGAAAAACTAGAAGCTGTTTCTGACATTTCTGAGCTGGAAAAATACTGCAAGGAAGCAATTGAAGAAAACCCAAAAGCTATAGAAGACTACAAAAAAGGGGAGGCAAAAGCGCTGAACTTTATTGTCGGCTCTGTAATGAAAAAAACAAGGGGAAAAGCAACTCCTAAAGAGGTTAATGAGATAATTTTGAGATTGGTTGGATAAGTTTTTTAACCTGTTAATTTTCTTCCTAAGTATGATAAACCAAGCCAGATTTTTTTAGCAGGATTGTGGACATTAAGTAGGTTTAATTGACTACCTTGGAAATCCCAGTAAAAAGGACTATTCTGCAAATCCAGCATGCCTACACCTCCACGCTCGTATAATCCTTTTGATAATACTTCTTTAATATCAAAACCCTGACCTTGATCTTCAATAGAAACTATATATCCCGTTGGTCCATCAAAAATTTTTACAGCAATTTTTAGTTCTTTTGCAAATTGATTTCCATGACAAATTGCATTGTATATTAATTCATGTAGCAATCTGTCTAATTGCACATGGCTTATAGTGAATGTTCTTAAAACCATATCAATATTGTCATACAGTCGTGATGGATTTTGTGGGATAGAATTAATTATTCTCAGGAGAAATGTTTTATATCTTTGCTCCTCATCACTATCAACTTTAAGGCCACGTTGCTGTGCAACAACACCAAAAGGACCAAAGCCATCAACAAATTCATAAACTTTTGGCGTACCTATATGTTTAAGCATTTCATCAAGACTTGCTTTTATTCTCATTTTAAATTGGTTTTAATACTTACAACTCCATCTCCAAAATCCTTCCAACCTCCTCCCTTACTCTTCTATCGAAATCAGGCACTGTCTCGCCTTCCTGCTTTTCAGCTGATAATGTTTTCATTAGGCTTTTTATTAATTCCTCTTCTTTCTCCAATGTCAAATTTTCCAGCTTAATCTGGCCAAGATGCTCCTTAATCAAAAATGACTCAATATCTTCCACATTTCCTGCATCTGTTTTTATCTCCTCGAAATCTTTTGATGTAACTGCATGCGAGCTTTTCATCACAAAATACGCTGATTTGTCATAAAGAAAATTAAAGATTTCCCTGAAGTCAATGTCGCTTGGTTTCCCTGACTCCAGAATTCCATGAAGCCTTATCAATACAACTGTGTTATTTAACTCCTTATTCTTAAAATGGGTTAAAATATCATTTTTTATCTCGTCTGGGGTCATATGGTCGCATTTAACATCCAGTTTTGCAATATTGTAAATCTGTATCGGCTCCCATCTAACATTTTCATTTTCAACAATGTAAAATCCGCCCCTCTCCAGCTTCTCCAGTTCAGCAAAAGAATTTGGAAACAGCGGTCCTGGATATGCAATCCTTCCATAGCCTTCAATCTGCTTGTCATCAACAATGTGGACATGCCCCCCTGCGTAATAGTCAAAGCCTTTTGGCAGCAATGACAACGGCTGCGAGATTATATTCTCCATTTCCTTTGGCTTAAGCTCGTCAATTCCGGAATGAAACAAAAAGATTTTGTAGCCATCTTCTTTTTCCAGATTGTCTATGATTAACTTCTCGTAATACGCTTTTTCCAAAGCCCCTCTTTTTCCGAGAATCCCTGTTATTTTGGCGCCTGTTTTTTTGTCAGTTGTAAAATTCAGCTTCAGTTTTCCATTTTCAACAGTTCCCTTGAAAACATTGACAAACAATCCGGCTTCTTCCAGCACGTCTAGAATGGTCTTGCCGCTTGGGCTGTAGTCGTGAGAGCCAGGCACAATGTAAACAGGAATGCTCAAGTCTTTCAGCTGCTTGAATTTCATTACAACTGCCTTTAAATTGTCAAGCCTTGGAAATGACGTGTTGAACAAGTCTCCTGCTATAAGAATAAAGTCCACTTCTTCCTTTATGCACTTGTCAACTGCCTTGCTGAAAGCCAGTGTGCTTGTATCCCTAAGCTTTGGATCTCTCCATGAACCGATATGGCAGTCTGCCAGATGCGCGAATTTCATTTTACCCCAGCTCGCTAAACTCCATCGCAATTTCCCCCTTTCCTTTCAAAGTTTTCTTAACAGCATCCTCAAAATATGGAATGCTTATCGGAGTCACAAATTTTGCAAAATTGCTTGTTATCAGCGCTTCTCCAATGTCAAGAGAAGCTATTGTCCTGTCATCGTCGCTTAAGTCTTGTGAAGCGCTTTCAATAATTGCTTGGCGTTCAGGCTTCATCTCAATGCCAAGAATTATCTTGGTATTCATGTTTGCAAGTATCTCTCTGGGAATCAAAGAAGGCAACTGAGTTATTGCGGTCAGTCCAACCTTGAATTTGCGTCCTTCCCTTGCAATTGTTAAGAATATGTTTGGGCCTGCTTCCAAAACCTCCTTTCCAAGCACCCTTGGGGCCTCTTCCAAGACAATTGAAACAACAGGCTTGTCATTTAAATTTCCGTTCATCTTGTAAAATTTATACCTGTTAAAAACTTCGTTTGCAATCAGGCTTCCGATAAGCAATTCAACCGCCCCTGAAAAGTTTGAGGTGTCAATTACAGCAATTCTTCCTTCCTCAAGGTGTTTGCATATGTCGCTTATTGTTGCAAAGCCCGAGTTCAGTTGAAAAACGCCATTGCAGAATAATTGGCTATTGGAAAATTCCAAATCAAGCAGATACAGCAGCCTTCTTTTTACAACAGCCATTGTGTCGTCTTTAAACACTTTTCCGATGCCCAAATCTTTTTCCAGAATTACGGCTTCTATCCATTTGTCGCCAAATTCCTTATGGTAGATGTTCAGGCACTGCCTTTGCGCATCGCTGAAATCAATCACGCCTTCAAAATGAAACGGCTTTATGATGTCAAGGTTGATTCTCAGAGTATTTGTGCCTATTGGCGCATTCCTGGACGTGTAATAAACAATGTTCTCCTTGTTTGGATGGTCTTTCAACCCAATTTTGTTCCTTCCATAATACTCATCATGCGGGTCAAGCACCAAAATCCCGTAATTTCTTCCGATGGCATTCCACAACAAGTTTGACACCAAAACGCTTTTTCCTCTTCCTGTTGTGCCCGCTATCAGAATGTGGTGCGAAAAAACCTTTTCGCCGTCAAGATATATGGGAACATCAAGCACTTTTGAGCCGCTTCTTAAGTTGCCGACAAACAGCGGATTTCTCGGTTTTGTCAAAAAGCTTAGGTCATTCTCATTAATTTCTTTCACTTCAGAAAAAACACTTGGCAGGGCTTTGCTTACGAAGGCATTTTTATCCTTTATAGTTACAAGGCTTTTCATCATTGCAAGCATGTAACTCCTCAAATTTGCGTCAAAAAGCTCGAATTCGGTGTTTTCCTCAAGCTTCATTCCAGAAATCATCTCAAGATTCTGCTGCGAAATCTGGCTTCCATAGATTAAGTCATAAACTTGCATCAATATTTTCCCGTCACTTGAATCAGCGATTAATAATTCTCCAATTTCAATAGACTGCCCGGATTTTTGCCTTGCAATTATCCTCCCAAATTCCCCAGAAATGATTTGGCCTTTTAACATATACTCACCCACAATATCCATTATTATTTGTTGTGGCTTCGAAATAATGCCGGAAATTTTTATTACATATCAACATTTGCAAAATGTCGGAAATTTATAATTTCCGAGCACCATCGAAAATTGCTTTGCAATTTATCGAGGATTTCCGAGCATGCTCAAAAATTCCTTAATGTATTCGTAACATGGAATTTTTGACATTCAAGAACAACATACATAAAATTTCTACTTACTTGTTCTTGAACATACCACCCAGAAGTAAAGAATAAAATGAGGTATATAAAAGTTATGCAAATTTCAGCTTAGTTTTGGAGGCAATAATAATTTTTTTCCATACAGGTAAGCCAGAATAGCGGATACCAGAGTTGAGGTTACAAGAATCACTACTACAGTAGTTAGGGTTACCTTATCGGATATGTGGCCTATGCTCAGTATAGTTGCTATTGTATTAGGAACAAGCACAACTGTGCCTAATACTGTAAGCCAAACAACAATCAGAGCAAGCCGGTTATTCAGCATCTGTAATTGGTTGTTGTAAATGCTCTGTAAAACTTCCAGTCCAGAAGCAAGTACTGTGGACATCTGCTCGCTTATTGAGATTTGTCTTGTCAAGTCTGTGCTTAACATCCCTACTTTTTGCAAGATGATGGGGTCGTCTGTTATCAATTCAGCGTCTCCGTATCTTAAGTAATGGACAACATCCAAAGAAGCCCACAATGCCTCAAGGTAAGAAATCAATGCATGCTTCATTTTGTATATGTCATTGCCTAGTTCTTGCCGTGGAAACGTTGGCTGTATCAGATACTTGCTTATTTCTTCCCCCTGCTCCTGTATTGCCCTTATCCCGTCAAAGTTCCTTTCATTGTTCTCGTCAAGAATCCTTATCAAAACAAGCGATATTTTATCCACATCATCCAGGTTTTTTGGCACTTTTTTGAAGGATGTGACTGCATACCTCGCAAACTTTACAAGCCTTGTGACATGCTCGCCGTGGATTGTGACAATCAGATTATTTTTCATCAAAATTATAAGCTTGTTTATCTCAACATCAAGCTTTGTGACCCTGACAGCCGGAAGCATCAGCCCGATCTCTGTTGTGTGGTCGTCATAGCCTGAAAATCTTTGCGATACAAGCTCATGAATAATTGATGGGGTGAATCCAAGCATGGAAGCAACCTTGCTTCCGTTTTCCTTCAAATCATCAACCTGAACATTAACCCATGCAAAATCAGACTCTTTGATTGTCTGCAGGAATTCCTCTGCTTTTCCTTCAATTTTTACCGTGCTGCCGTTTTTAAGCATTGCAACGCAGAAAGTAGGGCTGGCATTGTTAGTTGATTGGTTCAGGGAAGTTTCAATTTTTGATTCTGTTTCATGATTATGCTTCATTTTGCCTCTATCCTTACTATCTGCTCTATTTCCTCTTTTGACACTGCGCATCCGTTTAGTTTTACTCCCCATAGCACGCTTTCCAGCAGGTTTTTTCTTGCATCAGGCAGTTTTGTTATGTAATTATCCAATAATCCAGTCTCATAAGCCATGGTCACAAGCTCTATAGAGCGTATCGCCTTTACGTCCTTGACCACTGCATTAAACTCTTTTAAATTACTTTCGCTTATGCTTATTGGGGTGTGCAATGTCTTTTTCAGGATTTCAACAATCATTTTTGGATTTTCTATCAGAAATCTTGTAGTTTTTTCGTCTATGGCAACAGCATCGGCATTTAAGCTGATCGCAGCCGCTATAACAGATATTTCAGCATAATGCACAATATTGATGTAATTGTAGTATGCCTTGAAAATTTCATTGGCTGTGTTAAGCAAATTTGGGGTTTTTTCCCTTATAAAATCATTGTCAATAATGTCAAGCACTCCATTTTCTATCAGCCTTTCAACTTGAATTGCCTCAAACTTGAATTTTTTTGTTTCGAGTGGCCTGTCAACAATTTCTTTTCTAACTGCTTCTGTAATGTAGAATTTTCCGCCAAATTTCTTTTTCAAAGGCTCGAGTATCCACAAAAGGTTGTTCATTGCCAAGCTTATCACAGGCCCTGCGTCAAATATTAACGATTTCATTGGAACAGGCTCCTCGCAAACTTCAGTCTTTTTGCAACATTCACGGGCTCGCTGAACTGGTCAATCAATGTTGTCTTGCCTATATAATGCATCAGATCCCATTGGGAAATGCCAAGCACTTCTGCAGCTCTTGCAACGGAAATCCCGTGCTCGCACAGCTTGCAACCTTTCTTTATCTGGGCCTGGTTTATAACTTCGTGAATGTACATCTTTATTTTTTCATCCATTACTTTTATGAAGCTGAAAATGCTTTTTATCGACTTTCTGAACATGTCATCATCGTTGTTCTTTAAATTTGAAATGCTGGAATTTAGCATGCTCAAAATTTTATTGTAGTCAAGATCTCTTTGTTTTCTTTCAATTATCTTTGACAAGGCATAGATTAAGATGGCAACAGAAATGCTGTCTTCATCCTGAAAAACGCTGGCATTATGAATGACGTGGTTGCTTAATTCCTTAATTTGAATTATATCAGCATCTTCCCTCACTTTTAGAATTTCAACCAATTCACTCAAGACAGCAAGTATGTCTTTTTTAATTATGTCGTGCATTGAGGAATTTTGGAATTAGATGTTATATAAAAGTTTTGGTTTTGAAAAATACTACTGGCTAGTTTAACATTTGTGCAATAAATTTGCAATTAAAACAAAATATATAAATGGTAGTAATCAAAATTAGGATAGTAAATGCCTGCAGATTCTCTTGAAAATATAGCGGTGGATGTTCCTAAGAGAACTAGAGTAACCAGGGCTCCGTATCGCAACGGAAGTAATTCTCACTATGCTGACCCCGCAAATACTACGTTTCAAAAAGAGGCATTGCAGCATATGGATAATTTGTACAATTTTGCCATATTTTTAACGAGAAAACCTTCTGAAGCTGATGATTTAGTGCAGGAAACTTATTTTAGAGCTTTCAGATTTCAGGATAAATTTCAGCTCGGGACACACATGAGAGCTTGGTTGTTTCAGATAATGAGAAATAATTTCTTGACACAATACCATAGAAGAGAGCGGGAAACTGCTAATGCTGAAACTGGTGTTCCCGACCACGATGTTCCGATGTTCTATGATGCACCAGCTTATGATAGCAGCACAATGGAAGTTCATACAGATTTGGAGCGCGCAATGCGCCGAATTCCTGAAGATTTTGGCAAAGCGCTTTTGTTGAGTGAAGTTGAAGGAATGCCTCTAGAAGAAATTGCTAGTGTTATGGCATGCCCTGTTGGAACTGTCAAGTCAAGAGTTTTCAGGGCAAAGGAGCGCTTGCGTGGATTATTAAGGGATTATGATGGGGAATACGATGGACATTACAGAACTCCAGCCAAAAGAGCGTATAATGGAACATCTATAAATTTTTTTGCTTAAAACTTAAATTATTATAATCCTAAAAGTTTTTCCACATTCCTCTTAGCTTCTTCCTTTCCCTGCACCAATAATTTTCCATTCTTATAAAGAATAACCGTGCAAGGCCCTTTCATGACCGCTAGCTCATGCTCTGATTTTGGCTTTTTAAAATGAAAGCCGAAATCTTCAAGTTTTTTCAAATCCTCCAAAGTATGGCTTTTGTGCTTCTGTTCTTCTTTTAGGAATTGTGTGAAGTCAGATAAACTTTTCTGGAATTTCTTGTTAACCAAATTCTGATATGGAAACCAGCTTTTCCTGAAAATTTCAGGATAATTTTCATAATTGTTCTTTAGGAATTCAACTGTTTTTGGGTCTGTCATGTACCCGGAGCCGAAATCTATGCCCAGCTCTTTTTTTAGCAGCTCTATTTCCGTATCCCTTGTAACTTTGGCCAGAATAGAAGCAGCGCTGACGACTGGGTGATTTAAGTCTGCTTTGTGCTCCAGAACTAATTTAATGTCTTTATTTTTTAATTTCTTCAAGAGATATACCCTATATTTTTCAATATTATTTCCAGGAGCGTCGATAATCGCTTTATTTGGATTCAAATTATCCAGTATTTCTGCCGATTTATCTGCTTCAAGCCAGTTTAGGTTTAAACCATCATGTCCTCTCACTGCCTTATCAATCTCCTGTGGGTTAATTATAATAAGCTTATATTTATGTGAGATTTTAAGGATTTTAGTGTACAGGCCTTCCCTTTCTTCTCTAGTTAAAAGCTTTGAATCCTTTACTTTTATCTTCCTTAACTGGGTTTCTTGTTTCTCTTCTATCTGAAAACCACACATTACCAAGGGACCAATGATGGGACCTTAAGGCGAGCCTTTAAAGCTCTCTGCCTGCCTCATCAATCCCGCAGACTGTAGTCATAAAACAATCACCTTTTTATGCGAATTAAGTCTTTTCCATTTTTTATCACTATTTCTTTTAACCAAATCTAATTTTTCCAATTCTTTAAGTCTTCTGAAAGATGATTTAAAATCTACATTAAAATACTTTGCTATTTCCATAGTGGATTTGTTAGAATCAACCAAATAATTGAGGTAGCTCAGCTTCAATTTCGAGATTATTATAATATGTTGGTCCCTTCTTATCCAGTAACTTTTACTGCCAGACCTAAAATTATTGATAATACCTTTCTCTTTTAAATCAATTAATACGTCTTGAAGTCTAGCTTCTGTTCTATTAAACTTAATTGCGAGTTCAGACGTCATATATGGATAAATCAACATTTTTAGAAGACTATTTTTTATGTGATGACTTTTATAGTGCCTCTCTTTGAATTCACTGTAAATTCTCCAAAATTTTTCTTTTTTAATTGTGTGTAAATCAGCTACTTTTATATTGGCTAATTTTTCCCAATTATCCCAATGGGTTATAAAATAGCTTCTATTTCCTGAGTTATAATTGAAATCTATTTTAAGATAATTAAGGATTTTTTCTAAGAAAATGCTAGGTAATTGAGAAATCATTACCGATCTACTATTATGGGAACATGATTTTATACTACCTTCTCCTGCAAAAAATCCTCTTAAAATGTCTGGATAGAAAGTTGGATTATTTTTATACAATTCTGCGATATTCTTCCATTTTTTATTCAATTCTACAGAAGCTAATCTCCAAATGTAATAAGGCTTTGTTGCCCTCTCATCTATATAACTGTTTATTTTAGTAACTTCTAACGGAACTGCTACATTTTCGCCAGTAGGAGTATAAACATAGATTCTTATATTGAATTTATGATTTGAGAACAATTTCTTGATATTTTTATGAAAAAATTCAATTAGCTCAAACTGATTATTAGTAAAAGTAATTTCATTATTGCACTTATCATCCCCTTCAGCTAGCCATAAGCCAACGCATTCAGCAATTTCTTTGTTCATTTTAACCAACCTCCAAATTTTTTATTTTATCAAAACTTTGGAGCACAAGAAAAAGAGAATGTTAAGCGAAACTGCGTAATTGATTTTCGTGTCGAAGACCAAAAAGCATTATTTGGCAGTTTTGCGTGTTCTCTTTTTCCAAAATGCAAGAATTCTTCCTTTATAAATATGACCTGAAGATGTCCAGTGGTATTCTTACTTTAGAATACGCCATATTATAGTATTTTTGGACCAAAGATGAATAAAATTAACCAAAATGCGATAAGACAAACTGTAATTATTTGTATAATCAACCAAGATTTCTTGAGGGTTTTGTTTGTAACATTAATTCTTGGTGCAATATACTTATTGTATAACCACATAAAAAAGTAGGTAATTGAAAGAAACGCAAAACCAGAACCAAGCCCTTCCGCAATGCCACCATATAAATCACCTTCCGATAAAGCAGGTGTTAAACGAGAAAGAAAACCTAAAAGTACAATATAGCCTAATATGACCTTTTGAAACCATGATAATTTCCTGGTTTGTTCTTTCATTTAAATCTAATAAATTAGTTTAGAAAGTGTATATAAATACTTTTTGCATTGTTTATAAAAATTGTGAGATAAAGTGCTAAAATGCATCCATTATCCCACTGTAATATTTAAGGTTCCACACCGGAACATCCAAATTTAAGTCTTGAAAAACTTAAAGTCTGGATAAAAATCCTGCTCCTCCAAAAACCACAATCACTAAAAAAGTCCATAATAGGACTAATAATTGTAGTTTAAGGAAGATGTCTCCCTTAATCTCTTCCATAATCATAAAATAGCGGGGGCTGGATTTGAACCAACGACCTATGGGTTATGAGCCCATCGGGCACTCCTGATTAGGCGTTTAGGACAAAATCCTAAAACTCTGCCCTACCCCGCTGTAACATTTGAGAAATAAACTTCGTTTATAAACGTTACTGAAACAGTTATATTTCAAGCTTTTCCAGTATTTCCTGCCTGCTTATTTCCTTTATATCGCCGGCTTTCAGGTTTCCCAAAGCCAATCCGCCAATTGAAACCCTTTTCAGATAAGCAACTTTGTTGCCAACTGTTTCAAACATTTTCCTAATCTGCCTTTTCTTGCCTTCTGTTATGGAAATGTAAACCTCATTTTCCTTTACTTTTTTTATCCTGCATTTTGTTGTCTTGTATTTGGCATCATCTATTTCAATTATGACTCCTTTCTCGAGCAGTTTTAAGCTGTCGTTGGCTGCTGGATTTTCAAGGACTGCATTGTATCTTTTTATTATTTCATTTTTTGGATGCATTATGAAGTCAGAAAGCTTTCCGTCATTCGTTATTATCATCAGCCCTTCAGTGTCCTTGTCGAGCCTTCCGACTGCAGACAATGACTGGATTTCCTCTTGTGAAAGATGCAATTTAATTAATAAGTCGTAGATTGTTTTCTCGCTTTCCGCCTTTTGGGACAAATAGCCAGCTGGCTTGTTCATGAGAAAGTAAAGCTTCCTGGCTTTTTTTATTTTTTTATTCTCTGTTTTCACCAATGACTTTTTCGGGTTAAAAAAATAATTTGGGTTATTGATTATTTCGTTATTGACATAGATTTTGCCGCTTATTATTGATTCAATGCAATCCTGCATCCTCCTGAATTTGCCTGATTTCATCAGGAACTGCTTCAATGATGTTTTTTTGGACATGGCTGGAACTATCTCTTCTCAATTATTTGGACGTTTCCGCTTAATTCAACAAAAGTCACATTGTCGCCTTCATTCAATTCATTTAATACTTCAGAAGATGCAGTTGCATCAAGAGTCTCATAAGTTACCATGTCCATTACCTGCGCCTTATTGCTTGTTTTGGATATGATTTGCCCCAGCTTTCTTATTATATCGACGATTTCAACCTTGTCTGTGTGTTGGAAAGTGACCGTTTTTTCCCCTTTTTCATTCAGTCCCTGAATGTAGAATTTCAGCTTGCTGTGGGAGTGAGTGCCGACAACAATCACTTCCCTTCTTAAAACCCTGACAGGCTCATTGTTGTAGATGAAGTAATTTCCACGTTCGAGTTCGGAAGCTTGTGACATTTTATAAAATACGCCGCGGGGGAGACTTTCAGCATTTGCTTTTGAACTCCCGTATCCTTGCGGACAGTGGATTTTTGTAAACCACTATGAAAGGTTTATAGCCCATAGCAATCTTACGGTTCAGTGACATGCGAGGCTCGTTTTAAGACTCGCTCGCCATGCCAAAAATCACCGCAATGGCCGGGCTATGCGACCGCGGCATATTGGAAAGGTTACTTAATTCATTTATAAAAGTTGTTGATTTGTTTAAGGTTGACTATTTTTAAGATTTTAAATCCACCTTGACAAAATCTAGTGCTCGAGTGAGTTGTGAGCGAGTGATTCGCTCACTCGCATGTCGGACGCTGTTTTGCCACACGCTCAGCCTCGCCGATTTATTCATTGAATAAATTCGAGACAAAAATTCAATGGCAACAGAATTTTTGCCGAGTGTATCTTACCTCGCAAATCTTCGATTTGTGATGGTGATCGAAAATTGCTTTGCAATTTATCGACATGTTGCGAAGCAACGGATTGAATTTTTATATTTGTTATTTCAATCAAACAACAAAACTTATAAATCAACATGTTAATTTATTCAAAATGAAAAAGCTGGTGATAGGTTTGCTGTTAGTTATGATGCTGCCTCCTGCTGTTGCCGACTGGTTCTACAACAGCGAGAATATAATTGCAAACATTGACATCAGTGGAGATGCAGAGATTGTTCCGTTGACTCCAAGCGGCTACATTGAAACTGCAGCTATAAACATTACTTTTTTTCCAAAGCAGTATGATAATCAGGAATTGCTGAAGCTTTACACAAATCCAAAGGCAGAAATCAGCAAAGATTCATTAAAATTTGAATGGAAAAGGCCAGAGGGTAAGATTGATTTCAATGTTAATGCAGATGTTAAAATAACAAATAGGTTTCCGGAGATAAGGCAGAAAATAAATTTCCCGATTGAAGAGCTGCCAAAGGATACCCTATTATATACCAAGCCGAGTGAAACAATCGACTCGGGCAATGAAGATATCATAAGAATTGCATCCGAGCTTGCCAGGGGAGAGGATGACCTGTATGCTGCTGTGTTTAAGATTGCTGAATGGACAAAGCACAACATAGAATACAACTTAAGCACCTTGACAGCTGAAGTAAGCCAGAAAGCATCATGGGTTCTACAGAACAAGCAGGGTGTTTGCGACGAATTAACTTCATTGTTCATAGCCTTGCTAAGGGCAGTTGGCATTCCTGCAAGGTTTGTATCAGGAATTTCATACACAAATTCTCCTTTGTTTCCGGAAAACTGGGGCGCGCATGGCTGGGCAGAGGTTTATTTTCCAGGATATGGATGGATTCCATTTGATGTCACCTATGGCCAATTCGGATGGGTTGATCCTGCCCATATAAAATTCAAGGAGTCTGTTGATTCTGACGAGCCCTCAACATATTACAATTGGCTGGGCAGGAATGCTGATTTGAAAACAAGAAAATTAGACATAAAAACAGAGCTAATAAGCAATACCGGCTATGCTAAAACTCCGCTTAATATGGAAATCTCCAATTTGAAAAAAGGAATCAGCTTTGGCTCTTACAATCTCCTCACTGCAACAATAGAAAATCCAAATGACTTTTATTATGCAACCGAGCTTCATCTGAGCAAGCCAAAAGAAGTGAAAATAATAGGAAATGAGCAGAAAAGCATTTTGCTGCTGCCAAAAGAAAAAAAGAAAGTATTTTGGATACTAAAATTAGACAACAATCTGGACAGCAGGTATTCCTACACATTTCCATTGCTCGTGAGCACATCAAACAACATCTCATCAGAGACAAGCTTCATTGCAAATATAAGGGAAAGAGATGTATCTTTCGATGAAGTCGAGCAAATAGCAAAATTGTTTGAAGAGGAAAAGGAAAAGAAATATTCCGGAAATGTTATTTTGGACTGTAAAATAGGAAAAGGGGAATTTTACGAGTATGAAGATGTTGAAGTTCATTGCTATGCAAAAAACACAGGCAATGTATTCCTTGAAAATGCTGATGTCTGCTTTGAAGGCAAGTGCCAAAAAATAAGTTTGGGCATTTCGCAGGCAAAAAATGCTACATTCGAAGTAAACAATTCCATGATTGGACAAAGGCAAAGCGCAGTCACATTAAGAAATAAGCTTGTTTCAAAGGCATCTTACCTTGACTTCAAGGTTAATGATGCGCCAAAAATTGAAATCCAAAGAATTGGATTCCCATTAAATGTCTCCTACAATCAAAATTTTACAATTTTCTTTACACTGGCAAAAATTTCAGGCTCAAACCCAAAAAATATCAAAGTTATTTTTGCCCAAAACGGAAACAAAAAGGAATGGGGCATCAATGAATTAACTGAAAACAGAATGTTTGTATTGAATTTCCTAGGAAGCCAGATGAAATATGGCAAAAATGACTACAAAATATATGCAAATTACCAGGACGGCTTGAACAAGCAGTACAACACAAACAAAGAATTTTCAATAAGCTTAGTTAATGCTAGTTTATGGCAAAGGTTGTTATTATTTTTCAACAATCTTGAAGGTATAAGCCTGCAGTCAGTTACCATCATGCTTTTGATTGTTGCTGCTGTGTTTATCGGGCTTTTTGCATGGATCTGGAGAAAGGGCAAAGGATATTAAATATTTTCCATATTATAAATAAATTTAATCATTTTCAAATAGTTTTCTATACGAGGAAATTTTTCAAATTTCCTGTTTCGAAAATAAATTCTTTCTATATTGAAATTAATAAAAAATTGATTTATTGTATTTATTTTCGTTATAGTAAATTAATAAAATACAAAGTTTTATAAAGAAAACATCATTCTTTGGCTGTTATCGAACAAATTAATATACAAGTAATAGAAAAGATTGTTCCTGATACTTCTGTCATAATTGAAGGGTTATTGTCAGAAAAGGTAAGGAACAGCCACATCAAATCAAATGAAATAATCATTCATGAAGCGGTTATTGCAGAGCTTGAGCACCAAGCCAATCTTGGCAAGGCAATAGGCTTTCTCGGCTTGGATGAGATAAAGAGAATAAAGAAGCTTTCAACTGAAAAAGGGTTTGAGCTTTCCTTCAAGGGTTCAAGGCCAAAGGCAGCTGAAATAAGGCATGCTTCTTTAGGTGAAATTGATTCCTTAATCAGGCAACTGGCTTTTGATGAAGATGCTACTTTGATAACATCAGACAAGGTGCAAAGCGAGGTTGCATTGGCAAAAGGGATGAAATCAATTTACTACAGAAGGCCTGAAAAAGGCTTGAGAAAATTAAAGCTTGATAGATTCTTTGATGAAACAACAATGAGCGTTCATCTAAGGGAAAATGTGCCTCCTTATGCAAAGAAAGGGGTGCCTGGCAACTGGGAGTTTAAAGAGCTAAGAAAGGCATTGCTAAGGCAAGAGGAAATACAGGGCATGTCCCGTGAGATTATAGAGGACGCAAAACTTAGAAAAGACGGCTTTATAGAAATTGAAAGAGCATGCTCAACCATAGTGCAGCTTGGAACCTTTAGAATTGTCATTACAAGGCCGCCTTTTAGCGATGGATGGGAGATAACAGCTGTAAGGCCTGTCAAGAGATTAAGCCTAAGCGATTACAAGATGAGCGACAAATTAACAGAAAGAATAGCCAAACAGGCGGAAGGGGTTCTTGTTGCAGGCGCTCCAGGCATGGGAAAAACAACATTTGCGCAGGCTTTAGCAGAATACTATGCCGATCAAAACAAGATAGTAAAGACAGTTGAAGCTCCTAGAGACCTAATTTTGCCGGAAAGGATAACACAATACGCAATTTCCTATGGCGATGCTCAGGAAATTCATGATATTTTATTGCTTTCAAGGCCTGACTACACTATTTTTGACGAGATGAGAAACACAGATGACTTCAAGCTTTTTGCAGACTTAAGATTGGCGGGAGTTGGCATGGTTGGTGTTGTGCATGCAACATCACCAGTTGATGCAATCCAGAGATTTATTGGCAGGGTTGAAATGGGTGTTATTCCCCAAGTGATTGACACAGTTATTTTTATCAAGAACGGATTTGTAAACAAGGTTCTCGCTTTGAAAATGACCGTCAAGGTTCCATCAGGAATGACAGAGGCTGATCTTGCGCGTCCTGTTGTTGTTATCAACGATTTTGAAACAAACAAGCTAGAGTATGAAATCTACAGCTACGGCGAGCAGACAGTTGTGATTCCAGTGCAGGAAGGCAAAGGAAGAACCGGAGCGCATAAGCTAGCCGAAGCCACAATATTATCCGAATTCCAAAAATACTCAAGAAATGTTGAAGTTGAGATGCTTTCCGACAACAAGTGCGCTGTTTATGTCCCCGAAGAGGATATAGCAAGGATTATCGGCAAGCAAGGGTCCACTATAACAAAAATTGAGGAAAAGCTCGGAATTGGGATTGATATCAAAAGCCTGAATGAAAAATATGATGTTAAAGGCAATGCCTATAATGTTAAAGGCGCTGCCAAAGAGCAAAAGGAAATTCCTTTTCAGCTTGATTTCAAGAAAAACCAGCTTTTAATTGAGCTTGGAATGGACATGCAAAACCATGATGTTGACATTTATGTTGGAGATGAATTCATTTTAAGCGCTAAAGCCGGCAAAACCGGATTAATCAAGATAAAGAAAAGCAACAACATCGGAAGAAGATTGATGGACGCCTTGAACAAGAAGGAGAAGTTAAGGCTGGTGGTTTAGATTTAGAGTATATGCTGCTTTTTCTGGTGATATGGGATTTACTGGAATCCTGCCAAATCTTTCTAATCCGCCATCTCTCTTTAATACAGGTGCTACTTCCAAGTGCCAATGATAATGACTTTTTACCCCACTATTCAATGGCGCGGTATGCAGCCCAAAATTATATGAAACATTTGGAAATGTTCTCTCAAGTTTTCTAAAAATGTTTTGCACAACCCTAGCAAGATGTGTCGCCTCCACATCACTAATCATATCATAATCAGCCTGATGCATCTTTGGGATTACCATCATTTCAAAAGGTGTACGAGATGCGTAAGGGGCAAAAGCAACAAAAAAAGGATTTTCATCTATAACTCTATGCCTATCTGATTCAACACCCTGCTTGTCTTTAACCTGCAATTCATGTAAAAGGACATTACAGTAACCACATTGTCCTTGTATTCGTGCGCGATTCTCCCCAATAAAGTATCTTGATGCACCTGCAATCTCATCGGTAATTTCAGGCATTGGAATAGGGGATACAATAAACTGCGTGTGTGGGTGTTCAAGCGAACCTGCTGCAAGCTCTCCTCTATTCTTGAAAATAAGAACATACTTTATCTGTTCCCCTTTTCTTTCACCAGCCAAAAGCTCTTTATAAAACCACAAAGATTCCCGTATTTGGCCTTCATCCCTTTGGTGAAGTTCTTCGTTATGGCGCGGCGTATCTACTATGACATCATGTCTGCCGTTGATTGATCTTGAATTATAGAATATATTTTCATCATGCTCTGCATCGGCCACTTTTTGCTCAAGACCGTTTCCACCTGAGAATATAGGAAATTTGTTTGGAACTCCCCTTACCCACCAAAAACCGCCCTGACGATATGCCCATATTTCAGGGGGTGTTGCATTTTCGTTTCCCGGACAGAAAAAACACTCTATATCCTTGTCTGGAAGAACTTTAGGATTTTCCGGCAGGAAGTCCCCATTCGGTCTTTTGCTTCTTCCTTCTGCAATTGCCACATAGAGACCTGTTATTGGGTCCTGTCGTAATTCCCTTACATTCATTACAAGTACACATCCTTTTTTGTTTATTACATTTTTGAAAATACTTATATTTATATCTTTGTTTTTCCGCAACCTTTTTATACATTTCAGCGAATTCTTTTATTATGCTTGACATTAAATTCATCCGGGAAAACCCGCAGATTGTAAGGAAGGACCTGGAAAAGAGAAACGAGAAGGAAAAGCTGGAATGGCTTGATGATTTGCTGAAAAGCGATGTTGAATACAGAAAGCTATTGCAGGAAAACCAAAAGCTAAGGCAGAGAAGAAACGAGATAACTGACGAGATAAACAAGCTGAAGAAGCAAGGCGAAGACATTAAAGGAAAAGTGCAGGAAGCAAAGAAACTGCCTGCCAAGATAAAGCAAAGCGATGAAAAAATTGAAGAGTTAAAAAACAAAATAGAGTATTATTTGATGAGGCTGCCAAACATTTTGCATGAGTCTGTCCCTGTTGGAAAAGACGCAAATGACAATGCTGTTGTCAAGCAATGGGGGGAAAAGCCAAAATTCAATTTTGAGCTGAAACCTCATGGAGAATTGCTTCAGGAGCTTGGCTTGGCTAATTTTGAAAAAGCTGCCGAGGTATCAGGCCATGGCTTCTATTACTTGATGGGCGACATTGCAAGGCTTGAATTATCTTTGGTAAATTTTGCAGTTGATTTTCTGGGAAAAAAAGATTATCTTTTGATTCAGCCGCCTTTGATGATGAGAAGAAAGCCCTATGAAGGAGTTACTGACTTAAAGGATTTTGAGACAATGATGTACAAGGTTGAAGACGAGGATTTGCTATTAATAGCAACATCAGAGCATCCGATTGCTGCAATGCTGATGAACGAAACTTTTGACGAAAAGCAGCTGCCTATGAAATTTATTGGATTGAGCCCGTGCTTCAGGAAAGAGCTGGGAAGCCACAGCATTGACACAAGGGGACTTTTCAGGGTGCATCATTTCAACAAGATAGAGCAGTTTATCTTCTGCAAGCCAGAGGACTCCTGGAAATTCCACGAGGAGCTTTTGAAAAATGGAGAAGATATATTCCAGCAGTTAAAATTGCCCTATAGGGTTGTCAATATATGCACAGGCGACATCGGGACAGTTGCTGCAAAAAAATACGACATAGAAGCATGGTTCCCTCGCGAAAATCTGTACAGGGAAGTGATAAGCTGCTCAAACTGCACTTCCTACCAGGCAACTAGGTTAAATATAAAGTACAGAAAAGGAGAGGAAAAAGAGTTCATGCACACGTTGAACAGCACTGCAATCGCAACCTCAAGGGCAATAAGGGCAATTGTCGAAAACTACCAGCAGAAAGACGGCACAATTAAAATACCCCAAGTTTTGCAGAAGTACATGGGAAAGAAAGTGATTGGGGAGATTAAATGAAGTTTATTAAATCATTTTTTTGTAAACATGAGTACTTAATACATGCTGTTATTCCAACAATAGATAATGAGATAATAGTAGGCTTAGTATGTAGGAAGTGTTTGTTTGATGATAAGATAGTTCATAATTTTTATTCAAGAGGATACAATATGGGTATTGAGAAAATGCTTATAGCAAATGGTTGGGTTACATTGAATAAAGATGGTAGCATCGCCAAAATTAATAAAGATAAAAATATCAATGTCCATATATTTAAAGATATGCTCAAAAAGGACGAAATAAAAATAAAGAAACTTACAGAGAAAGATGACTAAGTCCTTTTTATGTTAAAATAGAGATTGTGAAAATATTAAAAATGACTGAAAATGAAAAAGTGATTTTAGTTGGAATTTGTTTTTTAATTGCTATTGTATTAATCCAAATAATTAATTGGTTTTCAAAATTTTTTTAAAGTTTAGGTGACGCAAACTTATATCTCCTCTAATAGCAACATTTATATACCTTTTTTGTATTAATAAGTAATATGCCCAAAAAATATACGGTAATCATAGAGAAAGGCGAAGACGGCTATTTAATATCAGATGTGGTTGAGCTGCCAGGCTGCCATACTCAGGCTAAGACATTTGACGAGTTGCTAAAAAGAACAAAAGAAGCCATTTCAGTATACCTTAAATCTACCAAAGACAAGGATATTTATTCTGAGTTTATAGGTGTGCAGCAAATAGAGGTATAAATGCCGAAATTGCCTTTATTAACGGCAAAAGAATTAGCTAAAGTTCTTGGAAAACTCGGATTTGAATTCAAAAGGCAGGAAGGAAGTCATATGTTTTTCGAGCACAAAGACGGGCGAACAACCATTATACCCAATCATCCTAAAGAAGATATAGATAGGGGACTTCTTAACAAGATAGTGAAGCATGACTTAAAAATAACAAGAGAAGAATTTTTAACAAACCTATAAAAATGGCAAAAATTCATGGACTAGTGTACATTTTAGTTGGATTGTTTGTCTCGATATTTTCATGGAGATTAAATTATGAAAAGCTGATTTTTTTCTTTTATGCTGGATGGATATTTGTTTTTATCGGCGTTGTAAAGTTAATTTTTAATTTGATAAAAACAAAGATGAACAAAAAGGAAAAAATTCATCATAAAAGCGTGCAGCAGCACGTTAAGTTTTGCCATAATTGCGGTATTGCATTAAGGCAGCAGGCAAAATTCTGCGCAAGATGCGGCGCAAGGGTTTAGCAAAATATATAAATCATTAAAATTTTATAGACATAAAATGTGCTCTCTGTTCAAGGACATTCTGGGAAGCTCTGAAAGCCTGTTCAAGGAGAAAAGCGACGTTCCGCTAGATTTTTCCTTCATACCCAAGCTTGTTCCTTACAGGGAAAGGGAGCAAAGGGCAATTGCATCCTGCATAAAGCCGCTGTTCAATGAAAAAACCGGCAGGCACTGCTTCATTTACGGCCAGCCCGGAATCGGAAAAACAGTTGCATGCAGGCATCTTTTGAGGGAAATCCAGGAAGAGACCGATGACATAGTGCCTCTTTACATAAACTGCTGGAAGCACAACACAACCTACAAGATAGTGATTGAAATCTGCGATTTGATGGACTTCAAGTTTGTTCAGAACAAGAAGACAGAAGAATTGTTCAGGTGGATAAAGCAGAACTTGAATAAAAAATCCGTTGTTTTTGTGCTTGATGAATCAGATAAGCTTGAAGATTTGGATTTTCTTTACATGATACTGGAAGAGATAGAAAGAAAGGCAATAGTTTTGATAACAAACTACAAGGAGTGGATAAATGAGGTAGAGGAAAGAATCAAATCAAGGCTTATGCCTGAAATGATAGAGTTCAAGCCTTACAGCCATGAAGAGACAAAAGGGATTTTGAAGCAGAGAATGGATTATGCGTTCCAGCCTAATGTGTGGGACAGCAGCGCGTTTGAAATCATAGCCAAAAAAGCAGATGATATGCAGGACATAAGAACAGGCCTGTACTTGATGAAGCAGGCCGGATTGATTGCTGAAGACAAGTCATCAAGAAAGATAACTCTTGAGCATGCCCAGCTTGCGCTTGACAAGATAAAGGATTTCAGCATTAAAAATCCTGATGAACTGGCAGCAGACGAGCAGCTTATTTTGGATTTGGTAAAAAACAACTCCGGCAAAAGGATTGGCGATTTTTTCAGGCTTTACCAGGAAAATGGAGGTAATCTTGTTTACAAGTCATTCCAGAGAAAGATAGGCAAGCTGGAAAAAAACAGGTTTATAGCTGTTGAGAAAACTGCTGGCGGAGATGAGGGCAACACAACGATTATCAAGAGCATTTCCGAGAAAAAACTGACTGATTTTTAGGAGTTGCTTCTTATTATTTTTACTTCATTTTCTATATCTTTCTTTGTTACTCCTTTTGCCTTGGTTGTTTTCCACATAGAAGCAAAAACTTCCTCAAATTCATCTATATTTTTTGATTTTTCCATTTTTAGTGAAAATGGTATGTCCTTATATTAAAGTGTTTTTATCACTTATCATTTCAACTCCCTATCCAAGAACTCAACTGTCTTCTTCCATGCGTCCTTTGTTTGCTCAGGCGCGTAATTTGCTCCGCTTGGGTTTGCAAATGCATGCCCGACTCCTTCATAGATGTGGATTTCATTCGGTACGTTTAATTGATTTAATGATTTTTCAAATTCTTTGACGCTTGCAACCGGAATTGAAGTATCCAGGCTTCCAAAAATTCCAAGCACAGGCCATTTGATGACTGAAAGTCTTGTAGCGTTTGTCTCAAGGCTTCCATAATAAATCACAGTAGCTGCAAGCTCCTCGTTCAAAGCAAGCTGCAAAGACATTCCTCCTCCAAAGCACCATCCCATTGACGCTATTTTTTTCTTATCAACATTATTTTGTTTTTTCAAGAATTCGACGGCTGCTTTCATATTCGAAATCGCATCGGGCAGGTTATTCCTTGCTTTTGTTGTTAGCTCTCTTGCCTCGTTTGCGTCTTTTGCAACCTTTCCGTCAAACAAGTCAACTGCAAGAACAACATAGCCTTCTGAAGCCAAGCTTCTAGCCATCTCCTTTATGTTGTCGTTCAGGCCCCACCATTCGTGCATCATGACAACTGCAGGATAGACTCCATCTTCCTTTGGCTTTGCCAGAAATCCATAAGAATTTTCAAAATAATTTACATTTTCAACAATAATTCCAGAAGTATCTCCATTCTTTAAAACATCAACATTCTTTACTTGAGTGGGAGCAGCTTGCGGCGCAATATGCTCTTGCAGCACAGTGCATGAAATTAACAAAAACAAAGAGAATAATAAAATAAAATATTTCCACCCCATGAAAATTTACAAAATTTCAAAGTTTTTAAAGTTTTCGGGTTCTTTATGCTTTATTTCAATTCCCTTTACTTTTGCAACACCTGGGCTTTCTCTCATAAATTCAATCAATTCTTTTATTTTTTCTTCATTGCCTTCAGCAACAACTTCAACATTTCCATTTTCAAGGTTTTTTGCATAGCCAGTTAAACCAAGTTCTTTGGCTTTTCTTCTTGTGTTATCTCTAAAGAAAACTCCTTGAACTCTGCCAGATACTATTAGATGTGTACATTTCATAATGTATAGATAATTTTTGTTTTTTATATAGTTTATCATTAATTTTCAATATAGACAATAACCACTGGACACTGGACATTCTTGTGTGAAATATTTAAACCCAAAGAACAGTTTATTTCTTGCAGGAAAGGTTTGCAGTTTGCTTTTCACCCCCAAGCTTTCCTGCTTTAAACAAAAACAGGTGACCAAAAATGGAATTAAGCAATGAGTTTGTGGAAGATTTGTTTTACCAGCAAATCAAGGAACTTACAATAAGGACAAACAAGCAGCTGAAAAGCTTTGATGCCCAGTTCAGCGGAATAAAAATAAAATAAGGTGATGAAAATGAAAAAAAAATCTGAAGAGCCTGAAGAGGACTTCTACAACCCGGAATATCTGGCAGGATATGTGGAAGATGATGAGATAAATGGAATGGAAGAAGGGTTTATGCTGGGCTATTTGGAATGAATTAAAGCTTAACACAAACCTTTTATAGTATCTTTTATTCCTGTTTTTCATGCGCATTTTGAATTTTGAAGAGTTTAACCTTGAAAAGCAGTCAATCATTGACGCTATAACAGGAGGCGCTGTTTTTATCCATCCGACTGACACGATTTATGGCATTGGCTGCAATGCACAGCTTTTAAGTGCCGTCCAAAAGGTAAGAAAGCTAAAAGCAAGGGCATCAAACCCTTTTTCTGTCATTGCCCCTTCACTGGAATGGATTCACGAAAACTGCATTGTGGCAAAAGAAGCAGAAGAGTGGCTTGAGAAACTTCCAGGCCCGTACACATTGATTTTAAAATTAAAAAAGAATTGCGTTGCAAGAGGCGTTAACTCGGGACTTAACACATTGGGGATTAGGATTCCAAACCACTGGATAAAAAATGTTGTTGCTGAAGCTGATGTGCCTGTTGTCACAACATCGGTAAACAGAAGCAATGAAGACTACATGACTTCTTTGGAAGACTTGGATCCGGCAATTAAAGGCGGCATTGATTTCATTCTATATGAAGGCAGAAAAGAAGGCAAGCCAAGCAAGATAACTGACCTGACAAAAGATGTTAGAGTTATCGAGAGATAAGTTTTTAAATGAATTCTGTTTGTATTTGAGGCATGGAAAAGCACGATAAATCAAAGCTAAAAATCCTAGCAGCAGGCGACATACACGGCGACACTTCGCAGGCCAGGAAGCTTGCAGAACAAGCTGAGAAGGAAAACATTGATTTGGTTGTGCTATCAGGGGATCTGACTTATGCAGAAACATCAACAGAGGGAATAATAGGTCCATTTGTCAAGAAGCATAAAAAGGTAATTTTAATTCCAGGCAACCATGAGACTGTTGCAACTGCCGATTTTCTTGCAGAATTATACGGGGCAACCAACTTGCACGGTTATTCCATAAAATACAAGGATGTTGGCCTGTTTGGGTGCGGAGGCGCAAACATTGGATTGTTCCAGCTCAGCGAAGACGAGATTTTTGAGCTGATAAAAAAGGGCTACGAAAGGATAAAGGACGCAAAGAAAAAAATTTTGGTTACTCATGTGCATCCATCTGGTTCCTTAATGGAAAAATTCTCGAATGTATTTCCGGGAAGCGAAGGCGTAAGGAAAGCGATTGAAACATTCAAGCCGGACATATTGCTTTGCAGCCATGTCCATGAGGCAGAGGGCATAGAGGAGATGATCGGCAAGACAAAAGTTATTAACGTCGGCAAAAAGGGAAAAATTATTGAAGTTTAGTAAAACTCCATAATATGCTTTTTATCTTTTGTCTTGGCTACTGCTTCGTCATCTTCTTTATCATCATCATTTTTAACATTGGAAGCGTCCATCTTCTTCAATTCTTCTTCGTTGAAAAGCTCTGCAAACAAATCTTCTGTTGATCGGCTTGTTTCTTCTGCTGCTTCCTGCGTTGCTTCTTGCTGTGTTTCCTGCACTGCTTCAGAACCTGTTGGCGTTTCAGAAGCAGAGGATGAATCGCCGAAAATATTCGCCATGGGGCTTGCCATTTCCTGTGCAGCTTCCGGCTGGTTTGTAAATATTTCCTGATTATCGCCAACAAGGTTCTGCAGCATCCTAATTACTTTCCTTATGTCATCGTGCGAATCTTCTTTTGTGTCTACGCTGATTTTCATAGTACCACTCTTAAATAACAAGCTTAAAAATCTTTTGGTTTGTTTATTTAATTTGCTCATCCATCCTATTCTTTATTTTTTCCAATAATAATGATTCCTCATTTTCTTTTTTTCTTTTTTTAATCCTGAAAACAGCAAGAATTATGATTGTGAACGCTATGAGTGATGTTGCTATAATTAATAAGATATTTCTGCTGGAAGGCTTCTGCTCCTGCGCATCTATCACTGTAATCTGCTCCACTGTTTTATTGCCGGCTTCAAGATTTGTTTCAGTATTTTTATTCTCTGTTGGCTGTGGAATCCGGACTTCATTAGTTGCTGTCAAATTTGTTGTTGTTTCATTGGACTTGTTTTCTTCTTTTGTTGGCTCAGGCAATTTTACTTCTTGAGCGCTTATAACATCGACAAAAGTGCTGTTTTCTATCACGTCATTTATGCCTTTAATTGAATATGCAAACTTCAGGCTTATAGGCTCTGTCCCTTCCGAAAGCTTTTCCATGTACAATGAATAGTGTATTGATGCATTTGGCTTTAGAAATAAGCCATGCTTCAGGACTCTTTCATTTTTTTCAAATGCCGGTGTATCCTTGATCAATGAGACATGGCCTGGAAGTGTTATTGTAGCAACAGAATTGACGTATTCGCTTGGATGGATATTTTGCAGCGAGATGTTGAGATAAAAGGGCTTTTTAATTTCAATGTTTTTGTCAATAGATTGGTTGACCTTTAGCTGCTTTGGAAGCACTGTTATTGCCAACGCATCTGTTGCTTTTTTCTCTGTTTCAAACCCATTGAAATAGCTCAAGTTTCCTGACAAGCTGTATTTGCCTTCCTTTTCGGCAATAATTGTTGCGGTGCATGTTTTATCGTATTTTGATTGAAGAGAGCCTTTCCATTCCATTAGCCTGTAATTCAGCTCGCATCCCTTGGCTTCTGTTATGTAAAAAGGAGTTAAGTCATAATTGAAATCTATATTGGTTATTTCAAAGTCTGTTGGGTTTGTTAAAACAACTGTCAATTCAGTTGATTCGCCCTGCAATAAAGTGCTTAATATTGATTTGCTGCTTGTATTTAAGCTTCCTGTAAGCTTGTATATTATTGCATCAACCTCGTAATAATAGACGTATGTAGTTATATTTTTGTAAGAGAAATTTGCCCTGTTTATGCAAATTCTAAAAATATCGTTTGATTTACAGCCGCCATTTTCAACAATCAATGCTGTTGTTGGTGTCTGCACAAATGCTTTTTGGCTGTTTTCATCATACTTAAAAGTGAAAGTTGCGCCGTCAATAACTTTATCTGTGTCTGTTATCAAAGTTCCGGAAAACATCTTGGTTTCAGCATAGGCAATTTGCAATGTTAGAAACAGCATTAAAATGAATATCAAATTTTTCATATATTGGTTATTTATTAGATAATATTTAAAATTAACTATTCAAACACTTTCTGCCAGTTCATGTAGATATTATTCATGACTTCATTTACGTCCATGTTCTTAATCTCGGCAATCTTGCTGTAGCTTTCAATAACAAAAGCAGGTTCATTTAATCGCTCTTTATAGGGGCTTAAATACGGGCTGTCTGTCTCGCAGAACAATTGCGTTATCGGAACATTTTTTGCAATGTCCTGGAACTGCTGGCTCCTCACAACAATTGTAGGCGCCGTCAAAAACCAGCCATTGTCAGTAATTCTTTTTACAAGGAATTTTTTGCCGGAAAAGCAGTGCATCACAATTTTTTTATTCGTTGAAGATTCAAGCATTTCAACGCATTTCTGCTCTGCCTTTCTTGAATGAATAACAATCGGCTTTTTTAATTCCTCTGCAAGCTTTATCATCTTCTCAAAATCCTCAATCTGCTGCCTGTTTTCCCCATGAACAAAATCTAATCCCACTTCGCTTATTGCAGCAATGTTGTTTTTATTTTTTCTTATAAAATTAATTTCTTCATCAGCATCGAAATCAGTCGAATGCGAGTGAGCTTCGTTCGTTAAGCGAACTCGCTCACAATTGTCTAACTTGAATGGATATTCTCCGCTTTCTGTCTCATTCTTCAGGGCATTTCTTGGATAAATCCCCATCGCGCACTTCACAATATCATATTTTTTTGACAGTTCAAGGCACTTTCTGTTTGTTTCAGGGTTTATGCCGTTTGTAATTACATGCTTCAGTCCAATGCTTTTCGCCCTATGGATTATTTCGTCTATTTTATCTATTAGCAAAGAATGGTCAAGATGAGAATGCACATCGACTAGCAGGTTCATTTTAAGATATTGATTTTAACAAAGATTTAAATAATTATTGGGTTTACCATGCTGTTATGGATAGCGTCAGAAGCAATGGCGTATAGGTTTTTGAGTTCTTATAATTATTAAATTTTAATCTTGTTATCATCTAAAAATGAAGCCAGTCAATCATATCAAAATCAAGAAACCACTAACAGTTAATGAGTTAGTGAAGCAAATGAATTCAACAGGAGTTCTTGGAGCTGGCAGGCTTGGAAAAGCTGTCAACATATGCGAGGCAATGATCAAAGACAGGCAATGCAAGGTTTTTCTTGGCTTAGCAGGCCCTCTTGTTCCTGGCGGAATGCGGGAAATAATGATCAACATCATAGAAAACAAATGGGTTGATGCTGTTGTAACAACAGGCGCTACTCTTACCCATGATTTGGGGGAAGCGCTTGGCTACAGGCATTATCAAGGCTCAGCAGGTGCCGATGATGCCGAGCTGCACAAAAAGGGCTTTGACAGGGTTTACGAATCATATATGCCAAACAAGATTTACGAGGGAATGGAAGATTTTACTGCAAAAAACTTTGAAAAATTCAAAGATAAAAAATCAATAAAAGACTTGTTATGGGAGCTTGGAAAATTGACTCCAAATAAATCCATATTAAAAGCGTGCTTTGAAAACAAAATTCCTGTATTTTGCCCTGCAATATCAGATTCCGGGATTGGTCTGATGATATGGGGGCAATTGGCAAAAGGCAAGCATTCTGAAACAAGGGCTTTTGAAGATTTAAAAGAGATAATTGACATTTCATGGACCGCTAAAAAAACAGGAGTGATTTACTTTGGCGGAGGTGTTCCGAAAAACTACATCCAGCAGGCAATGCAGTTTTCAAAAAAGGCCTCTTATGGAGTACAGGTCACAATGGACAGGCCCGAGCCAGGCGGTTCTTCAGGAGCAGAGTTAAAAGAAGGCATTTCATGGGGCAAGCTTAATCCAAATGCAGAATTTGTTGACCTGATATGCGATGCAACGATTGCAATGCCTGTCATTTATGCTGCTTTGAGGGAAAGGCTATAGGATAAATTTCAAAACTTCCCTCAGGTCTTTTTTATCAATAACCACATCAGCCACTTTTTTCAATTCTTCGTAATTGCAGTTGAAAGCAATTCCCAATCCCGCTTCCTGCATTATTTTCATGTCGTTTAAATAGTCTCCAATAAAAACGCACTCTTCCATTTTTATTTTTTCCCTTTCCGCAATCTTTTTCAAAGCAATAGCTTTTGCTTCCATGTCAAACTCTGTAGCTTTAACCCCTGAAATCGTCCCGTTTTCATCAAAATAAATCTTGTTAAGAAAGACATCGTCAAAAAACTCACTGTAATCTGGGATAAACTTTTCAAGGATAATGTTAAGCGAGCCTGATATGACAGCAAGCTTAAAGCCTTTTCTTTTCAGCTCGCTTAATGTTTCCATTGCGCCCTGCATTAATTTTAAATGCCCTATTGCCTTGAGAAAATCCTCCTTTTTTGCATTTGTCTCTCTCCACAGGCTTATGTCGTGCTCCGCCCACTGCAGATAGGTTATTTCCCCGTTAAGGAATTTCTTTTTTGCATCCTCCCTCCTGTGCCTGTCAGTCTGGAAATAGTCATGGAAAATCTGCCAGGAGAATGTGACATTGTCTATCAAGGTGCCGTCAACATCAAAGCATATCAATTTGTATTTTGGCATTTTTATGAAGGAAGCAATGAACAAATTTAAATCTTGTCAATATGTCAGCATCGCTTCTGGAATTCGTCTTTCATGTCATAAAATATCATGCAAAATTTTCTGGTTGCTGCCTTAAGCTCATTTTTGCCTTTTTTTGTGATTTTGTACTTTTTTTCCTTGGCTCCGTTTTTTACTTCCTGTATAAATCCGCTTTCGCTTAATGCCTTCAAAACAGGATAAACTGTGCCCGGGCTTGGCTTCGAGCCTTTTCTTTTCTTTAATTCCTGCCTTATGTCTTCCCCAGACATGTTCCTTTTGCATATAAGCTTCAGGACTATAAAGCTCAGAAACCCCCTCATGTCGCAGCAATTTCTCATAGCAATATAAAAAAGGAGTGAGTATTTATACTTTTCTTGGGGATTATATCGCAAAACCGATACATTTAAATATTTGCTCATTTTTCAATATCGCATATCCGATATAAAAGCATGGAGGTGCTGTAAATGGAAAAAGGAAAGAAAGGAAAAGGATGCTGCTGATTTTTTAAAATTTTTTTATTTTGAGAGGTGCTTGTAATGAACTTTGAAAAAGAGCTTGAAAAGGCAAAGACATTTGCAGACATATTTGAGATAGCCAAGGAAATCACAAGGCAGTACCTTGGAATGGAGCAGTACGGCCTGATGGTCGGGGTTACTGATTTGGGCGCATTTGACAAAGGATTTATAGGGGCTTTCTATTCATTAAATTCGAACATGATAATAATCAACAAAAGGCCATTGGCAAGGATACTGCAGACAAACCCTTCGTTGTACAATTATTATATATTCCATGTCATGCTTCATGAATACATCCATTCAATCGGCTCTTATGACGAAATGCAGACAAGGCAGCTTGTTTATGAGATAAGCGGGCATTACTTTGGCGCAAACCAGATGGTTACCCAATTGGCTTCAAATATAGAAAAGTTCATGCCGAACCTGACATATCCGACTCATGATTTCCAGCCACCGCAGGATATCAATATAGAATTTGTCAAGGGGATTGACAGGAAAAACACAAATTATATAAATTAGGCAAAGGTGAAAAATTTATGGAATTCGAAAAAATAGTGCATGAAAGGTATGCTGTAAAGCTTTTTGACGGCAGAAAGCTGCCTGAAGAAAAGGTAAACAAGCTTCTTGAGATAATAATGCTTGCAGCTTCATCTTTTAATATACAGCCCTGGAAGATAATTATTGTCAAGGACCAGAAATTGAAGGAAAAGCTGCAGCCTGCAACATGGAACCAGCAGCAGATTCCAACATGCTCCCATCTTCTTGTTTTTTGCGCAGATACCAACGTTGCAGGCAACATAGACAGGCTTGAAAAGCTCATGATTGAGAACGGTGCCAATAAAGAGGAAATCAAAGGGTACATGGATATGATGAGGGGATTTGAGAAGGGCTTGAGCAAGGAGCAGAGGATTTCATGGGCTCAAAGACAGACTTATCTTGCTTTGGGAAATGCTCTTAATGGCGCCAAGGCGCTTGGCTTTGACTCGTGCCCCATGGAAGGTTTCAGCCCGGCAGAATACTCAAAAATCCTGAATCTTCCTGACAATTTGGTGCCAACAGTATTGTGCCCTGTTGGATACGCTGCCGACAAGCAAAAGAAAAAATTAAGGTTTCCAAAAGAGGAAGTTTTTATATAAAACAATGCCCCTGCGGGGATTTTCATGAATTTTTTATCTTTACACATTGAACCCCGTCCGCAAGGTTTCTGCTAAATTATTCATTTACCGCAACCTTGTATTCTAATCCGGTAAACTACAGGGGCATATTTAACAGGTAAAAAATGTGGTTTATAAAGATTTGTTAAAAGCGTGCAGCAGGCGCGTATTTTCGCATAACCAGCTTCAATGCAATGAAGAAAACAGTTAAGACAATAGCTAATCTGAATGAGGCTTTTGCTCGCCTTATGTTATCTGGCTCTTTTACTTTGCTTTCTTGCGCGTTTTTTACTGCAAATTTATCATCCAAAAAATCTTTTATGGTCAAGCCGATAGCAATAATTGTGGTAAAAAAAATGACAGTTATAATAATATACAGCGTTATAGGTGGTTTTCCAAGCATTAATCAGCTAATTTCAATTTGCATATATAAAATTTATCTTTTATTAATCTGATATTAACTAGTCTTCCCAGTCTCTCAAGCTAATCTGCCCTTTTCTCTTGTTTTCAGGCACTTCAGTTTGCTCCTGGCCAAGCTGCTTCTTGACGCTCAAGGCAACCTTTTCGCCAAGAAGATGTGTTAATGAAGACAAGTCGGCATTTTTCAGGTCCTTGGTGTCTCTTAGCCTGTTCCTGAACAAAATCCTTGCCCTTACCCTTCCGATATTCTCCAATCTCACCAAAGGCAGCAGCTCTTCCTTGACTCCGTACTTCAGCCTTAACCTTAACTTCACAATCTCTTTCAGCAGATACTGGTAATGCATTATCCTTCCTATCTCCTCGGATGCGTAAAGCAGCCAGTCTGCAATTTCAAGCTTAACCCTTAGTTCGCCAGGCCTTACGTTGTACCCTTCAAGCAGGAATTCCTCGTCCTGCTCGTTTATCCAGTTGTTGAACATAAGAGAAGTTTTAACAGAATTCAAAAAATCCTCATATTCGGGCTCGTACATTGAGGGCTCATTTTCCAGCAAAAAGTCGCTGAACCCAAGCATTGATTCCTGCACTTTGTCGTATTCCCTTATGCCGACTTTCAGCAAAGGCCTTATCTCTAACGTATGTGAAATCATCTGCAAAAATGAAAGCGCATCAATTTTTTTGTCGCTTGCGTTTCTCATGCATGTTATTATAAAATTGGCAGTCAAAGGATCGATGTAAAGCTCTGCAACCCTCTTGCCCATCAGGGTTGTCTTAAGCTTTTCATCCGCTAATTCGTTTGCGCTTGAAAAATCATTTCCATTTCTCATCATGAATTCCCATTCCTCAAGCATGTCAATGACTTTTGAAATGGTTGCATGCAATCTTCTCAAGTCTTTGAATTGATAAGCGTAAAATGTCCTGTCAAAGAAATCAAAAAGCTGCTTTTTTGTTGTGATGAAATTGGCTGCGATTAATGACAATACATATGTCCTCAGGACAGGCTCGACTGCAAGCTTTGAGTAAATATCTTCAGGCGAGCCGTTCAAATACCTTTCCTCTATTTTTTCCTTCTCCCCATTTGTCAGCGCAATTGCAATTGACTGGCCTTCATTGTCGTAATTTGGCCTTCCTGCCCTGCCGGACATCTGCAAGTAATCCAAGACGGGTATCCATGTTAACCCGTGGGCTGTGTACCTTTTCAAATCCTTTATTATTGCCCTGTAAGCAGGCAAATCAACTCCATAAGCTAATGTCGGCGTGCAGCATATTATGTTTATTGCTCCGCTCCTGAAATTGTCCTCAATGATTGTTTTTTGCTCCTGTGTTAGCCCGGCATGATGGAATGCAATCCCTTTTTTCAGGCAGAAGGCAAGCCTTTCGCATTGTTTTGTGGGCTTTGAAAGCACATTCAATGCCTTGTCAGCTAATAGCTTCAGCTGCGCATCATCACCCTTTATTTTTTTTGAAATGTCCTCGGCTGTTTTCTCAGCTGATTTTTTTGTATTCGCGAATACCAATGCCTGCTTTCCAATTTTGATTGTATCTAAAGCGATGTTAAGAACAGAGCTGTCAAACTCGTCAGCAAGCTTTATCGATTTCATAAAATAAACTAAAGAAAGGGGGTTTATAAAGATTGTTGAAAAATTTAATCTGTTGATTGTAATAATACAAAAATCATATTAGCGCATTCAATGCCTCCTTATCCGTCATGGGAACAGCTTTAATCTCTGTTGTTTTTATTAAATGTGTTGCAATTGCCACTTTTGTAAAAAAAGTCGGATTGCCTTTTCTTTCATATGGTAACGTCGTTAGAGCTGCTTCCTTTGTATATTTTTTTGGATTATCCATTACTCTAGCTTCCTCCAGTTCCCTAAATGCCTCATTTAATTTTACCAATGCGTCTGCAATGAATTTTCCTCTTGTGTAGTTAGGCGTTCTGTTTTGAACTATATCAACAAGTTCAATACTAAAAAATTTTCTTGATTGTCTTACAAACTCCCAAAAATCCATTTCTATTTGTGTCATTTTTATACCTCCATTAAATTAATCATAATAAAAGGACTAGTAAATAAATATTACTAATATTCTCAAACCACATTCGCATTAATAACCTGCTCAACCTTGTCAACTCCATCGCTTACTGTCACTTTAACGGTTTTTACTCCCTTGCTCCTGAAGATTCTCTGGTGCAAAGCAGTTGCCTTGTACTTCTCCAAAAACCCGAATTTCCAGGTGTAAGTCAGACCATCTCCATCGTCGTCAACTGCATTGACGGACATAAGCACCGGCTTGTTTACTTTTGCAGCAACGCTCCTTGTTGCATTTATTATTCTAGGAGCTCTGTTCTTGTCTGTTATTTCAGCCTTTGCAACCTGCCTTATTTCTGTTTTACCATCGTGAGCAACAAACACAATGTCAAGTTTTTTTGTCTCTTTTTTATTCGCCAAATCATAAGGAAGAGTCCATAGGAATGCATTTTCCTTTATCAAAGAGCCTTCCGGAGCATTGTCCATTGAATATGTTATCTCATCGCCGTCAGGGTCAACTGCATTCAATAAAATTGCAATATTGTCACCTTCCATTAATTTTATTTTATCAATTTTTTTGAACAATGGCGCGCGGTTGCTCTGCTGGATGTTTACCTCTACAAACTTTGATGTTTCAAGCAGTCCGTCGCTTGCAGTTACTTTTACTTGATATGTGCCTGCATCGTCAAATCCCGACTTGAAAGTGTCTTTATTTGCAAATCCTGAATATTTCAGCCTTACCCTGTCGTCATCCAAATCATAAGCATTTGGAGCAATCTTCAATGTGTCGCCTTCATTTATTGTTATTGGCTCCATGTCCTCAAGCACAGGAGCCCTGTTGACATCCTTGACGGTTATGATGACATTTTGCACTAGTTTATTGTCTTTGGAAGAGGCTGAAAATTGCACATAAAAACTCTTGCTCAACACCCTGAATTTGTCAAGCAGCCTGTCCACAAAGCCTTCTTTTTTAACAGCGCCATAGCTTGTTTTCCATGTGAATACATTATCTTCAAACTCTGCGCCTTCTGGCAGGTTATCTGCAGAATAGGCTATTTCATCGCCATCGGGGTCGTGCGCATTCAATGTTATTTTAATTTCCTCGTTCTCGTTCAAAACCCCGTTTCCTACGCTTTCAAAAATTAAAGTTCTGTCAACATCGTTAACAACAACTTTTACATTTTTATCGTCGCTAAATCCCTTTCCCTCTGCATGGATCTTAACATTATATGAGCCTGCATCATCATAGCCTGTTTGCCATTCATTCTTGCTGCCAACAGGCTCTGAAATCGAATAAACTAATCCATATTTTTCAAAATCCGGAAGTTTAAGCCTTGCAATCTCGTTTTCATTGAAAGCAGCATCCTCTATTCCGCCAAGCAGCCCTTCAACATCAACATTTTCCACATCAACATCCCATTCTTTGCTTATGCTTGTTGTGCCGTCAGAAATTTCAACTCGCATTTCATGTCTTCCACCATCATTGTATGTTGTGCCATAAGTGTATTCATTGCCTTCTTTTGCCTTATCACCATCCAAGAACCACCTGTAGCTTAATTCATCCTTGTTCAGGTCAGTTGCTAACACGCTAAACTCAATTGATTCAGTTTCTTTTATGCTTAATGCCTCTTGCTCCGGATTAAAAGACTCAATTATTGGCTTCTCTTCCTTCCTTTTAACAATTATAAATACATCTTCTGAAACGCTTGTTATTCCATCAGAAACAGTAACTGTTGCAGTGTACTCTCCTGCATCTCCATATGTTGTCTGCCATTCCCCGTTTTCATCCAAAGGAGATGTGTATGTTGTTATTATATTGTCTGAATCAGGATCTGTGACACTTGGCTGCAGGCTCACTTTTTCAGTTTCCTTGACCGTAAAAGTGCTGATAGAAAAAACAATACAGGGGAACAGCAAAAATATAGTTACCAATAAAGCAACCCTTTTATTCATTTATTCCCCCTCAGCTTAAAGAAAATAAAAAAACTAATAATTTATTTTTTCTGGACTATACCGGTTATCACAGGAGCCCTGTTTACATTCTTTACAGTAACTGTGAATTCCTGCTCTGTTGTGTCCTGGCCATCATTTGCGCTTATAGTCACTTCATAAGTGCCTGCGCTGTCGTAATCAGTCTGCCATGTGAATACATTATCTTCCTGCTCAAACCTGTCATCGCTGATGCCATATATTATTTCATCTCCGTCATCATCTGTAGCAAGCGCAGTTATTGTTATCGTATCAGTTTCTCCAGCTTCTATGTCGGCTATTCCCTCCAAGACAGGCTTTCTGTTGACATTATTTACATCTACAGACCATATTTTGCTTGCGCTTGACAGCTCATCCGAGACTTCAACCTTAACAGTGTGCGTTCCTGAATCCTCATAAGTTGATTGGTAAGCATAAGTATCTTCATTGCCAACATCAACTCCGTCAAGCTTCCATGCATATGCCAAAGGATCATTGTTCAAATCGCTTGCAACAACGCCAAACTCAACAGCCTGTGTTTCGTCAATTGTCAATCCGCTTTCGATAGGACTTGCGCTGTCAATTACAGGAGTTTCCTCTTTCTTGTTCACGATTATCAAGACATCCCTTGATGTTGTTGATTCCCCGTCTGAAGCTGTAAGGGTGATGGTGTATTCGCCTGCATCTCCATATGTTGTCTGCCACTCTCCGTTTTCGTTTAATGGCGATGTAAATGTAAAAACCAAATTAGTGTCCTTGTCAGGGTCTTCTGCCTGCGGTGAGAGGCTTACAAGCTCTGTTTCCTGCACCACTATGACAACAGGCTCTCCTTCTGACACTGTAACCTCTTCTTCCTTTGTCTCTTCCTGGGTTACTTCCCCAATGACAGTTGGCTTTTCCTCCATTACTTCTTCTTCCTTTGCTTCTTCCACTTCAACAAAAACATCCTGTTCTGGGAATCCTGCATCCAGGTGGTTTGTAAACTTAATTGGAACTTGGTATTTTACTGCATCGCTTGCAGGCTCTGGCATTGTGAAAAATATCTGTACATGGGTGTATGATCCAAAATCTCCTGGTGATGCTCCATATGTCTTGCCGTCGCTGTGGTAAGCAACCGCTATCATAGAAGCTGTTTCTTTTGTGCTTGCCTCCAATGGCTTGAGCTTTAATGAGAATGATCCAGCACCTTTTTCATCTGCTGCAAAGCTGTTCTCGGATCCGTCTTCTGCGCCGCACGGCATGTCCACAATGCTTGGCTCAGGAGGGAATGTGATTCTTGAGCACCAAACTGTATAGACTCCGTTTGGCACAAGGTTTTTGAATGATAAGTCAAGCTCTGCGTTTTCATTGTCAACGCTATATATTCCAATGCCGCTTGTAGAAAGCCATTGCCCTAATGTAAATCCAAGTGATTTTCCTTTGTCAAACGGGCCAAGTGGATTTTCTCCAAGTTTGAATGGGTCATGAGGTGCTGCTGTTGCTACTGCATAAATCTGCTTTGCAAGATTTGATTCATCTTGGACTCCTTCAACCCTAACAACTTTTGTTGCAGTCTCCTTTGTAGTTTCCGGAGCTTCCTTAGGAACTGTGCCATAAAGAGTCTGGTAGACTTCGCAGCTGCTCAGCAGGAACATAGAAATTATAAGCAAAACCGCCAATCTTGTTTTAAAATTCATCATGCACTCTCCTTTATCTTATTTTTTGACAGTAAATAAAGTGTTGTTATTTTAAAATAATAACTTGTATTTAAACTTTGCGGTAGTTAAAACAATTTTTGAATATATTTTAAACAATACATATTGGTAATCCAGAAATTAAATGAATATTGAAAGTAAAGTGGGCCTGAGCAGATTTGAACTGCTGACCACTCGATATCCAACAATCTGGTTATCAGTTTTGCCACCTTTACAAAAGGCTCGAGCATTCTAACCAGACTGAACTACAGGCCCAAGGTTTGAAAAATAGGTTGATTTATAATTTTTATCATTTAATTGATTCAAGAATAAAATCTTTTATATTTTGCACTTCTTCCTTTTTCACTTCTTTAAACCATATTTGGTTAGGGTATATGACAATTGTAGCTCCCACATTGTTGCAGAAACCCAAGCAGCCTGTCCTTGTAACCCACACAGAGCCAGCCAATCCATTTGACTTAACCCAGTTTTTCAGTTCCCTGAATATTTCATAGCCTTTCACATGGGAGCAGCAGTCTTTTCCAGTTTCTCTTTCATTCGTGCATACAAGAACGTGCTTTAAAGGCTTTTGATGGATTTGTTGCATTTTTGAAAATGAAGCGCCCTCGAAGAGACTCGAACTCTTGACCCCGTGATGTCAGTCATAGATAACAGTCACGTGCTCTTTGCAGCTCCTTTGAGTACCTGCTGAGCTACGAGGGCATAGAACTCTAGGATAAAAAGTTTATTTAAAAACCTTTAGATTAATTTATCTCTACAACTTTCACTTTAAAAGTCAGCTCCTTTCCTGCCAATGGGTGGTTCAGGTCGATCAAAACAACATTGTCCTTTACTTCATTTACAACAGCATTCAAGGACTGCCCTTGAGGGCCTTTAAGAACTAATCTGCCTCCGGCTTCTATCTCAGAGGGAAACTTGTCCCTTGGAACAGAAACAACCATTCTTTCGTCCCTTTCGCCATAGGCGTCCTTTGCATTGATTTTTATGGTTTTTTTCTCATTCAGCTTTATATCCTTGACTCCGTTTTCAAAGCCCGGAATTACACGGCCTTCGCCAATTGTGAACTCCAATGGTTCTTTTCCTTCGCTTGAATCAAAAACAGTTCCGTCATTTAATGTTCCTGTGTAATGGACTTTGACTTTGGAGCCGTGTTTCATTTTTCGGGTAAGAATAATAAATGGTATTTAAGGATTGTGGGTTGAAGATATGATATTCCAAACCTTACCCCTACTTTTCGTAAAAAACCGAAAAATTTATAAAAAAGTAGGTATAATGAGATAGTATGGCAACAATAAAAAAGCGAAAGATAGGAAAACAAAGTTATTATTATGTTGAGCACAGCTTCAAGCTTGGCAGAAGAGTCAAAGTTCTCAGCAAATATCTCGGCAAAAACGTTCCTTACAACATAGATGACATCAAGGATAATTTGGAGCATGATGCTCTTAGGCTTAACATGCTCAGCAAGCTCAAAAGCATAAAAGCCAGCTACAAAAGAGAGCAAAGCAAGCTGCCAAAGCAAGAGAGGGAAAAATTGATTGAGGATTTCCTTGTTCATTTCATCTATGACTCAAGCAAAATCGAAGGCAGCAGCCTTACTTTGAACGATACTAAAGGGCTTTTCCTTCATAATATAATGCCTAAAAGCAAGCCTGCAAAAGACGTGAAAGAAGCTGAAGGGTACAGAAAAGCATTTTATTCCATGATTGATTTTAAAGGGAAATTAAGGCTGCAGGTTGTGAATAAATGGCATGAAATTATGTTCAAGGACGCCATGGATTACATCGCAGGCAAAATAAGGCTGCACAAGATAACAGTTACGGGAAGCAGGGCTTCATTCCCGCATCCTGAAGATGTTCCAAAGTTGCTTAAGGGTTTTTTCGGCTGGTACAAAAAAGAGCAAAAAAAGCTTAATCCCATAGAACTTGCTGCATTGGCTCACCTTAAGTTTGTGTCCATACACCCTTATTCTGATGGAAACGGAAGAATCAGCAGGCTGCTTGCAAATTATGTTCTGAAAAGCCATGGCTGCCCGATGCTGAACATAAAGTTTAATGACAGAGCGGCGTATTACAGAAGCCTTGAATCAAGCCAGACAAATGAAAAACCGAAATATTTCGTGAGATTTTTTGCCAGGCGGTACCTGAAGGAGAATAAAAGGCTGGTTTAAATTCTTGAAATTTCGTGGAATAAAGCAGCGCCTTTTCCGAATTTTATTATTTTTGATATTTTTATCTTACAAACTCAACATTTTCCAGTTCTTTGGATGCGTAATCTCCTGTTACAAATTTTGCTTTTAGCTTTAAGGCGGTAATGTATCCTATACAATCAGCCATACTCAATCTTTTTTTCTGATGCGTAAGTTTGAATTTCATGGCTTCTTTAATAATATCGTCATCTGTCGGAACAACCATCACCTTTACAATTTCATATATTTCATCAGCTTCTTTCTCACCAAATTTTTTCAGATAAACAAAATAAACTTCAGATAAGTTAAAGATAGTAGTTGCTACATCTATTGAATCCAGAACATATTTTCTGTAGCGCTGGTTGTTGGTGTCTATTTCAACTATGGCGTATGTGTCCAAAAATACTACCATTCTTTCCTTAGCTCATCTTTTGCTTTTTGGGCGTCTATCTTCAAATGCTTTCCCCTTCCCCAAAGTTTCCTTAAGGCGTCCTTCCTGAATAATTCAAATCCCACATCTTCACCCACTTCAAAACCCCTTTCCTTCAGGTAGTGCGGCGGCAGGACTAACACAGTGCTGTTTCCTGACTTCCTTATTTTCGCAGTTGGCATTTTAAATCACCTATGTAATACATATGTAATACGGAAGTATTTAAAGGTTTTGGAAAAAGGAGTATTCATTTTTTGGCAAATCCAAAAGCTATTAGAGATACGCAACCTAAGCCAGCACTAAATGTGATTAAAGTAAAACCTAATATGGAATACCAAGGATAACCGAATGGATTTTGACCCAACACATATGCTATTGCTAATGCGGCCATTATACCACCAAAATATGAGTAGGTATAATTCATAAAACGATTTTTATCAAAAACAAATTTCAAAAATTTTGATTTTGGCATTTTGTCTTCACCTCTCAATTTTTTTCTTAATTTATCGACTATAAATCACTTGATTTCCACTTCTCTCTCCACCACTACTTTCCCAGTAACCGACCTTAACATCTGCCCTGTAACTTCAATATCATAGAATTTCTTCAACTCTAATCGTCCTTTAACCCCCATAATTATCGGATATGTACCAAATTGACGGCAAAATGTAGTATTGCCATCGTAAATCTCGGCATAGCAATTGGTTAAAACTGTTCCGGAAGGAATAACTCTCTGGAGCATTGGCCAGTCTATTTTTTGACGAATGTCATTTCTCCATTTCCAGTAAAGTTTCTTGTTTTTCCTCAAGAATTTGTCTTTTCCTTCATTAAAAAGTGAAGTGCCTTCAAATATTGCAACTTGCCTTATATTAATGCGCCGCAACATCAGCCCTTCATCGTAAATTCTTGAAAGCCATTTCATGTTTTCCGAATGAGTTTTTTTTGTTTCATTCCTAAGCCCGAATATTATATTGACTCCTGGCAAAAATCTGGGCATTCCGTCAGGGCCTCGTTCAGAGCCATATTCATTAAGGATTTTGATTGCTTCATAAGCAATTTGTGGCGGCGTATTCAAAGTGTTTGCCTTGACAACCTCCAAATCAAAGCTTTCAACTCCAAAGGCAGCAATGTTTCCAGATGTGCAGTATTTCACAATCGCTTTTGTAATCGCAAAATCATTTTTCTTGTCCATGACAACTTTCACAGGATTCACATTGTCAATATGCAAAACTTTTATGTCAGGGCAATTGGTATTAATCTCTTTAAGCAATTCAGCAGCATAAGGCAGTGTATAGAAGCAAGTCTGCTTTCCCAATCTAAAATATCTTGCGCCTAACTTATAAAACTCAATAATCTCTTTCAAAACATCTTCTTTATCGCGAAACTCAACCTTATTCTTCAAAGGCTCTGTGCAAAATGAGCATTTCCCAATGTCGCAGCCGTGCCCTGTCTCAATCTCTATCATCCTGATGTCAGGAATCTGTTTTATTATCGAAGCTCCTTTTATGGAATGCCCCTTAACATCATCATACTTGAAATTGAACATGGAATAATCAACCTTGTCAAAAACGCTCAAATCAGCTTTCTCAAAGAATCTTCCGCCAAACAATTGAGTTCCAAAAACAGCAGGGCCTGTCAGGATTTTCCTGCATTTTAGGTTTTTTATTAATGGAATTATCTCATGCAATGTGCCAGGCACAGCAGAAAGGTACTTCCCAGGCACATGAACGCCAAGCACAACAATCAAGGTCTCTGTTTCAGAAATTATTTTTTGGATATTTTTGTAATTGGTTGTCAGATTGTAAGTTGTAATGTTGGTTTTCTGTGATGGTTTTGTATTTTTAATTATTGAATTGTTTTTTATGAATAACCTTAAGTCATCAATTGTCAAATAAGTAACATCACAATCCAAATAGCCTACTATGTACCTTGGATAGGTCCCAAGATAAGGAGGAACTCCAAGACCAGCTGGCTCGTCTGTGTAGCAGTCCAAGATTGTATATTTCATAATAACGAGTATAATTCAGCATCTTAAAAAGGTTTTGCAGAGCTTTTCATAAAAAGATTTATATAGCAAAATCAAGCATCGATTCTTATGGGGTGGATATTAAAGATTTTCATTGTTATAGCCGTGCTTTTTATCTTATTCCTGTTAAACTTCTACAAAGACCCGAAGAGAAGAATACCAAAAGGCAATAATATAGTGGCTCCGGCTGATGGTAAGGTAATAAGCATAATCAACACATCAAAGAGCAATATCAAGATAAAAAAGAACATTTTTGGAAAAATAAAAACATTGACAAGAGATGTTGCAAAGGAATGCTATGCAATCTCAATCTTCATGTCGCCTTTGGACGCGCATATAAACAGGTCTCCAATAGAAGGCACTGTAAAGTCAGTAAAGCACACTAAAGGCACTTTCTTCAGGGCATACAATTTAAACAAAAGCCTCCAAAATGAAAAAAATGAAATAATAATCCAAAATAAAAGACTAAAAGTAAAAGTTATACAGATTGCAGGCTTTCTTGCACGAAGGATAAAGTGCTACGCCAAAAAAAATCAAAAGGTTAATAAAGGCGGAAAAATAGGCATGATAGCCTTGTCAAGCCAGACAACGCTGATAATTCCAATAGGGGTGGACTTAAAAGTAAAAGTCAACGATAAAGTAAAAGCAGGGGAAACTGTAATAGCTAAATTAAAATGAAAGCAAACTCACTAACGTTCGTAGCCTTCATTTTGTCAAACCTGGAGATCATGCCAAAATGAACGACTCATTATTGCTTTTGTCAAGCTTCATAAAAAAGCCAAAGGAGACAGGAGCTGTTGCTCCAAGCTCGAAGTCTCTTACAAAGGAAATCATAAAAAATATAGACTTTAAAAGCTCAAGAAATATTGTCGAGCTTGGCCCTGGCCTTGGAACTTTTACAAAGGCAATTCTTAAAAGAGCAAATCTTACTACAAAGCTCTTTTGCTTTGAGGTGAACAGGAAATTTTGCAGTTACCTGAATAAAAAAATAATTGATGAAAGGTTTGTTGTCATAAATGCAAGCGCTGAAAAAATAAACCATAATTTGAAAAAATTTAATGTAAAAAAGGCTGACTGCGTCATATCAGGTCTGCCGTTCCTGAATTTCCCGGAATCAAAAAAACAGGCAATCATTCGGGAGGTTAAAAATTCCTTAAATGACGGGGGAAAATTCATACTTTTCCAGTATACAAATGGGTTAAGCAAGCTGCTTCAGTCATATTTCAGCAAGGTAGACAGGAAATTCATCCCTTTAAACATTCCGCCTGCTTTTGTGTACATATGCAAGAAGCAATAAAATGAGATTAAGAATCAGAAGGGAAAGGATATTTTTCACAGTAACCTGGCTCAGGTGGATACTTGCTGTCATCGTAGCAATATCCCTTGCATTAAACAGGAGGAATACAGCGCTGCTTATTTTTATTCTTACCGCGCTTGTGGGATTTTTCGAGAATTTCATATCAAGAAGGTACCCTTCCCAATTGCGCTCAATCATTGATTTTTTTGCAGACAAGCTGCTTGTCAACCTGATTTTAGTGATCCTCGCGATAAAAGGAATAATTCCAGTATGGGTTTCTTTGATAATTCTTGCAAGGGACATGCTCACAATAATCGGCGGCACGATACTTCTTTACAAAGACCTAAGGAGGGAATTCAAGCCGACACTGCTTGGAAAAGTAAGTTATTTTTTCCAGCTTATGGCTCTTATACAGCCCATAATAAACCAGCAGGTTGACTGGATCCTGATGTATATAGCACTGGCGCTTACTGTATTGTCAGGCATTTACTCCCTTGTCAAGTCAGAGTTCAGGTTTGCAAGAAGAAAAACTGATTTAGAAGAATTCAGGATTCTAAACTTATTAAAATTTGCAGACATATTCACTTTATTGAATGTCGCCCTTGGGCTTGTAAGCATAGTATTTTCCATCAATGACAATTTTGATTATGCTGCTTACTTGCTGCTCGCAGCGGTTGTTTTTGACTATCTTGACGGAAGAATAGCAAAATTCATGCACCAGCAGAGTATTTTCGGCAAGGAGCTTGACTCATTAGCTGACACTGTTTCCTTTGGGGTTGCTCCTGCAATTTTCGGCTTCAGCCTTATGCAGTTTGCATCAAATGTAAAGCAGCTGCAAATCACGTTTGGCATAATAGCATTTACAATTTTCCTTTTCTGCGGCATACTAAGATTGGCACGCTACAACATAATGGAGCTGAAAGGCTCGTTCCAGGGCATGCCCATAACATTAAACGGGATTATCATACCATTGGCGTATTTTCTTAATGTTCCAATCAGATTTTACCCATACATTTATCTTGCGCTTGGAATATTGATGGTTTCGTCCTTTAGAATAAAGAAGCTTCCTTAGACGATTGATTTCCTGTTTCTATTTGCAGTCCTCTTGGGCATGCTCAGTGCCTTGAACACATAGCTAATCATTGCCAAATACACCATTATAAGGGTGCCTGTCAGCAGATATTCATAATACCCAAAATTTATTAGGATTGAGATTATAGTTACATACGTTAATCCCACGCTTATCCTTGCCACAAAAGTGACAGGCACAACCTTTTGCTTTTTGGCATATGCCATCTTCATTGCGCCGCTGATTATTGAAGGCACAATTAAAAGCACAACCCACAATGCACCCATATATCCATTTATAAACAAAAGGACGAATGTTGATATTATCAATGTCCAGTCGGTAAATGAATCGAGCCCGGAGCCAAGCTCTGTTTTCTGGTTCATCAGCCTTGCGGAAATGCCGTCAAGCTTGTCGCTCAAAGTTATTATTGCAAAAAATATCAGCGAAATGCTTATTTCGTGGCTTAAAAAATAATAAACAAAAGGGATTATCAGCAAAAATCTGAATAGGGTTATGATATTGGGCAGGTTGACTATCTTGTTTCCTGTCATTTTTCTTATTCTAATTAGGTACTCAAATCCTGAAACAACGGTAAGAAGCACGGCAACAAGCATGACATGCCATCCTAAAGGCAGCTGCAAAAGAACAAATATGATCGCAATGCTTTGCACAACAGTTTTGGCTTTTCCAAAATTGCTTGCAGGCACAACTATTTTGCTTGGAAGCAGGTAAATCCTTATCGACGTTATTATGGCTTCCCTTGCAATGATTGCGACAGCCATCCATAAGTCAATTCCCTTTCCGATTAAAAAAATCAGTGCAGTTGAAATAAGCAGCTTGTCTGCAATGGGGTCTATAAGCTTGCCAATTTCCGTGACCTGCTTTTTTTTCCTTGCAAAATACCCGTCCAGAAAATCAGAGATTGAAAGCATGCCAAATATAAAAGCAGACAATATGTTTTTGTACGGGATATCTGCCAAAAGAATGGCTGCAAACAGTGGAATCAAGCCAACCCTGATAAGCGTTATTTTGTTTGGAATGTTGAATTTAAACTTCATAAAAGCAAAATATTTATAACGCTTAAATAGTTTTCCAAAAAAGAATAAAAAATCAGGAATTATGCCAGGCAAAAATGCGTTAAGAAATTTGTTTTGGGCAATCAGCTTACTTGGAACACCTTTTTTCTATATACCGGCAACAGCTTACTTCCTTAAGGTTAATCCAAATCTTGCTGTAAGCCTGATTTTTATTCTTGTTTTCAATGAGGTTGTTTGCGGGGCTGTTAAATTTGTATATCCCAAAGAAAGGCCGATACCGATGCCAAGAAACAATTTTTTTCAGAAATACCTCGCAGGCAGCTTTCCAAGCGTGCATACAGCAAGAATCACTTCATTTTCAACTGCAGTTATCTCATTTTACACAGATAAAATGTTGGTTTTGATTGTCCTGCTGGTCGTAATTTGTGTCGGCTATTCAAGAATTTATTTAAAGAAGCATTATTTTATAGACGTGCTTGCAGGATTTCTTATTGGGACAGTTATAAGCATTTTGGGATTAAATATTCAATTTTAATGGTGATTTAAGAAATGCGATAAAAAGAAAAAAACTAAAGTTGATGGCACTATAATGCTTGGGGCTTTTGGGGGCTTTAAACTATTTGAGGAAAAGGGTGCTTTAGATTTTGCTGCCACTTAATTGATAGACTTTTTTCATTAAATCCGATGCTTGCTTTTTCAGGTTTTTCTTGTTTTTCTTCAGATAAATTAGCTTTCCTATATTTAATGTAGAATTAAAAGGAATGTAAGAGGATTTCAAGCCTATAGGCAATATTGGCGCATTCGTTTCAAGAGCAAGCCTTATTGCCCCTGTTTTCGGATTCCTTACTTTTGCTTCCAAATGTCCCTCTGGGAATATTCCCACTATTTCACCCGAGTTAATTAGTTTTTTAGCTTCAATATAGGCTTGTTTTTGATTGAACATTGGAATGCATCCAATCCATTTCCTGCAAATTGTCTCACCCAAAAACCACCATGTTGGAGTTGCTATAAAATGAATTTTCTTGTTTAATTTTCTCAACAAAGGGTAAATAATAATAAATGGATCTGCAAGTTTCTCATGATTTGAAACAACAATAAAATTAAGATTTGTTGGAATGTTATCTAAACCTTTAATTTGTCTTATTAATATCCTAAAAGTATAAAACAACCAAAATCTTGATATTGGATATGCCATCTAATCGTACTTAACCCCAAAAAGTCTTATTTTTGTCAAAATAAAAGAATATATCTCATTCAAAAAAGCCATGATCCCATATTTTTTTGTCTGAAGTCCTATATGGTCAACCCCCTCCAATCTAATTTTAGCAATCTTTAATTTCTTCTTTTTAAGGTAATCGTTCATGATCCATTCAAGCCCCCACCTCTCATGAAAAGGAATTTTTATTATCTCCTTAAAGATATTTGTTCTGAGTGCGCGCTCACCACCTGTCAAGGGGAAATACGGCATTATGATGTTTGCGAGAAAGTTTCCCTTGTCTCTAAGACCTATGACCATTCCTGCTTTTTCCTCTACCAATGCATTTAACATATTTTCTATGTGATGTTTCTCAAACCCAATCAAATCTGAATCAAATATCATTACAATCTCGGAATTTATGTTTTTAGCACACTTCCTAATGGCATTATCTTTACCTATGTTCCTCTTCAGTTTTATATATTCCATTTTATTTGCTTGCAATCTTTTTATTATATCGGGCGTTTTATCAGTACTGCCGTCGTCAATGACAAGGATTTCGTCTATATCTTTACTTGAGCTTAGTACTTCTAACACACCTTTTATTGTCTTTTCCTCATTATAAACTGGAACAACAGCCGTAACTTTCATTTTATGCAAAAATATTTAAACCATTATATAAACGTTTTTGTTATGGAAAGCGTATCACTGTTCATATTAAAATGCTTTTATTTTATGCTGCCTGCGTACTTTGCCAACATGGCTCCTGTCATTGTTAAAAAGATAGATTTATTCGCGTTTCCGGTTGATTTTAACAAGCAAATAAGCAATAAGCCCATTTTTGGGAGGAATAAGACATTTCGCGGCTTGATTTTTGGCGTCATTTTTTCAATTATTGTTGCTTATATTCAGTTTTTGCTTTATGGGGTTGAATTTTTTAATGTCATTTCGTTTATTGACTACAACAATTGGCTCCTATTTGGATTCCTGATGGGTTCAGGGGCCTTGACAGGCGACTTGATTAAGAGCTTTTTCAAGAGAAGGCTTGGATTAAAGCCAGGCGCTAAGTTCATTCCGTTTGACCAGACTGATTTTGTAATAGGCGCTTTAGTCTTTACCATGCCGATTTTTAATTTGACTTTGAAAATATTTATTACGTCATTATTGTTAAGTTTTATACTGCACATCATAGTTAATCATATTGCATTCCATATGAAAATAAGAAATGAAAAATGGTGATTAGATGAAGAATAATGCATTTGAGACTATAACAAAGCCAACATTATAAAAAACTTGTTTATACTCATTCTTCTCTTTTTTATTGTACAGCAAAGACGCTGCGGGCAATCCGTACAGTAAAATCAAGCTTGCTTCAATCGTAAAAAGGTTCATGTTTCTTGAGCTTAAAAAAAATAAAATACCAAGCACAGCATAAATAAGCATTGATTTCTTCAGCATATCATTTGTTTTGTATTCTATGAATAATAAAAATAGGAAATACGATATTAACGCAAGCGCATAAAACCAGCTGTTGAAATAGTAAAAAATGATAAAAATGAATATCAGCAGCAATATAGCTTTTCTTGCCAAAGCAAAATATTTTTCCAGCGGCTTTTGCTCTTCGGGAGCTATTTTCACAAGCATTAAGCCGATTAGCAGGCCTGAAAACGAGGTTATGGAGGCAAAAAAAAAGTTTATGAATTGCATTTTTATCTGATATTGCTTATT
>Ga0209541_10000256_pt1 | contig 103099 bp, 117 predicted proteins | sample RifCSPlowO2_01_FD_184027 | JGI IMG/M metagenome (GOLD analysis project Ga0209541, IMG submission 184027) | Groundwater microbial communities from Rifle, Colorado - Rifle CSP2_plank lowO2_0.1 (SPAdes) (version 2) | ecosystem: Environmental > Aquatic > Deep subsurface > Groundwater | place... | reverse complement strand
CATTGCTTTACTATCCAAACTCTTTTTTCAAATGTCAATTTGTACATAAACATCACCGAGTGAGGTTTATGTGTAAACTAATAATGGGATAGCACAGTTCAAATTGACCAGGATAATGGTCCCTTTGGACTGACTTAGAGCATCATAAAGTGTGGAACCATCGCCTAATGCCACCAAAACCAGCCAGGTGTCGGCATTAACCTTGAAATCGCAATTAATATATAATAGAAATGACGTTGCATTTTATTATGCTCATTTTCATAATATTAAGCGTCCTATTTTCGGTTTACTTTGTGCTAATCAGCCTGCCTGCCCTGATGGCACAGTATGGAATGCCATTTCCTGACCTGCTTGAAGGCGTAAGCCCCACAGCCAGCCTTGTAATTCTGATGATTGGCACACTTTATCTGGCCTATGACGGCTTTGGCGAAACCCATCTTGTCAAGAAGCTAAGCCTGGGAGTTTCAATTTTCCTTACCCTGTATTATTTCTACCTGGCCCTGCACATGTTCGGCATAATTGCATTTTCCCTTGGCAGCGGCTTGATGCTGGCCATCAATCTTGCCTATTTTGCTGCTGCAACGCTGCTGATTCTGGGCATTTTCCTGCATCATACGGGATGAGGCATTTAAATTTTCCAGGAAGAATCCAAGAACAGTAAAACTTATATATCCTAACCCCTGCGGAAAAGTATAATTTAACGGGGGTCATTTTGGTGGACGACGGAGAACAGCTCGAAACAATCCCAGTAAAAGCTTATTCTGACAAGGAGCTTAAGGAATTCCTAAAGTCCAGGGGTTTGGCTCTTACTGTGGAAGAAGCCAAACTGGTTGCTAAAAAGCTGGGCCGGGATCCGACTTTAACTGAGCTTTGGGTATTCAACATTGAATGGAGCGAGCACACTTCGTACAAATCCAGCCGTGACACCCTCAAAATGCTCCCGACACAGGCAAAAAATGTGATTCTTGGGCCTTCTGAGGATTCCGGAATTGTGGAATTGGGCAATATCAATGGCGAAAAGTGGGGGGTTGTCATATCGCACGAATCCCATAACCATCCAAGCCAGGTCGTGCCGTATGAAGGCGCAGCGACTGGAATCGGGGGTGACATAAGGGATGTTTTGTGCATGGGAGCAAAGGTTGTTGCATTGTCTGACCCATTGAGGTTTGGAAATCCGCACGGCCCCAATAAAAACAAGGTCAGGTATATTGCAAATTCAGTGATTGACGGGATCGCAGAGTATGGAAATGCCGTTGGCATCCCGAATATTGGAGGCGATGTGTACTTCAATGATTCTTTTGACGAAAACTGCCTTGTCAATGTCGTATGCCTTGGGATTGTCAAGGCAAAGGAGATTGTGCACAGCTATGCGCCAAAAAATTCAGCCGGGCACGATATTGTTATAGTTGGAAAAGCCACTGACTTCTCAGGCTTTGGAGGCGCATCATTCGCCAGCCTTGTGCTCGACGAAAAAGAAGAGGACAGCAACAAGGGCGCGGTCCAGGTTCCGGACCCATTCCTGAAAAATGTCCTGATTCGCGCAACATACGCTGTATTTGATGAAGTCAGGAAGCAGAAGCTGGATGTTGGCTTCAAGGATATGGGCGCGGGCGGCATAATGTGCTCAACATCAGAATTGGGCTCCAGTGCCGGCTACGGCGTTGAGATTGACCTTGACAATGTGCATGTGTCAATCTCTGACATGCCGCCTTATGTGATAGCATGCGGTGAAACCCAGGAAAGGTTCACATGGGTTGTGCCGCCGGAATTCACACCGACCCTGCTCAAGATTTACAATGAGGATTTTGAATTGGGCAATGTTGCAGAGGGCGCAAAGGCAACAGTCATTGGCAAGATCATCAGGGAGCAGGATTTTATCCTGAAACACAGGGGCAAGCTCGTATGCAGGGCCCCTATTAAGGAAGTTACAACAGGCATTAAGTACAGCAGGGACCTTAAGGAACCAAAAACAAGTTTCAGGGAGCCTTCAATTAAGGAGCCAAAGAGCTTTACAAAAGTCCTTCTCAAAATATTGAGCCACCCGAATGTCTGCAGCCGTGAAAAAATCTTCAAGCATTATGACACAAGCGTGCAGGGCAATACGGTGATTGCACCAGGCCGGGCAGACGCCGGCGTTATTGCTCCGGATGAAGTTGCCCCTTATGGAATAGCCCTTTCAACTGACTGCAATCCTGCAATTTCAAGGATCAGCCCATATTGGGGCGCAGCCAATGCAGTTGCCGAGGCCATGCGAAATGTTGCCGCAGTCGGCGCGGTTCCTGCTGCCCTGACAGACTGCCTGAATTACAGCAATCCTGAGGTTCCCGAAGGATTCTGGCAATTTGTAGAGGGTGTGAAGGGTATCTCCGACGCGGCGAGATTTATTTCAAGGTATAATGCAGGAAATGACCCTGTTCCTGTTATCTCTGGAAACGTCAGCTTCTACAACCAAAGCTCCAAAGGAAAGGCTGTTGACCCTTCTGCGATAATTTCGTGCATTGGAATCCTTGATGATTACAGCAAGGCAATAACAATGGACGCAAAGAAATCCGGCTCCATGCTTTATCTTCTTGGCGAAAGGAAAAACCAGATGGGCGGAAGCGTCTATTACAGCCTTTTCAATGAAGTGGGGACAAATGTGCCCACGCTGGATTTTGGCAGGGAAAAAAACATGATACATTCAGTTGTTTCGCTGATAGGAAAGCGCCTGGTCTTGTCCTGCCATGACATCAGCGACGGCGGTCTTGCCGTGGCATTGTCAGAGATGGCAATGCTTGGGAATAAGGGCATGGAAATTGACCTGGCATTTTCCGAGCTGGGGATTGAGCAGGTCTTGTTTGGCGAAAATTCAGGCTTTGTCCTTGAGATAGACAAAGGCCAAGCAAGGGCTGTTGAAAAATTGCTCGAATCCGAAGACGTCCCATTTTGGAGGATTGGCACAACCAAGAATGAAGCAAAGTTAACTGTCAGGAGAAAAAAGATGAAGCTGATAGATGTTAAGCTGGAAGAGATGGACACAGCCTGGAGATCAGGCCTTCCCCTGGCATTGGATTAAGAGTATAGATGATTATGAGTATTAAGCTATAGGCAAACGAAAGGTAAAATATCACAAGATTCGGCAAAGGCAAGTGGGTGGCAAAAAATGTCAAAAAAACCGGGCAAGGCAAAAAAAATGAAAAAGGCGGCCAAGGCCGCCATGAATCAGAAGAAAGCAAAAGCTGAGAGGATAGAGCCACGGAAACCAGAGGCAGCCTTATCAGCAAGAAAAAAGGAAGGCATAAGGGTTGCGATAATCTGGTTCCCGGGGTCAAATTGCGAGGAAGAGGCGGCTGAAGCAGTCAGCCTTGCGGGCATGAAAGCTGACATCCTCAGATGGAACGCTGACCCCCTGGTTTTGCGTGAGTATGATGGATTTGTGCTGCCGGGCGGCTGGAGCTATGAAGACAGGATAAGGGCAGGAGTGATTGCGGCACGGGATCCAGTGATGGACACAATAAAAGCCGAGGCTGACAATGGAAAGCCTGTGATCGGGATATGCAATGGCGCCCAGATTCTTGTGGAAAAAGGGATGGTGCCTGTTGGAAAGCCAGAGGCTGACATGGCCCTTGCCCCCAACATCAATCCGCTTGTCCATGGTTATTATTGCGATTGGGTTTACATCAAGGCTGAAAATATCAAGGGTGCATTCACAGCAGCTTTCAGGAAAGGCGATGTCATTAGCCTTCCGGTTGCGCATGGCGAAGGGAGGTATATCACCGAGGACAGCGAAATCAAGGATAAAGTCAGGAAGGACAACCTTGTTGCCTTCAGGTATTGCGATGAAAAGGGAAGAATCCTGGAAAAATTTCCATTCAATCCAAATGGAAGCCAGGGAAATATTGCGGCAATTTACAACAGCATGGGAAATGTGATGGCAATTATGCCTCACCCTGAAAGGTCCGCGCTCAAGAAGCAGCTGCCTGGCTTTGCCGGGACAGCCAGGGAAGGAATGACTGCAGCCGCGTGCCTCAAGGTCTTTGAATCAATGAAATCCTACATAGAAAAGAGGAAAAAGGGCGCAGCCATGCCAGGCCAGGCAGCCATAAAGCAAGGTGGTTCGTAATGCCTGAAATTGAAATGATGGTTTCTCTTGTAATCCCTGACAACACTGCCATTACAGCCACTAATGTGCTCCGCAAAATGGGCTACTCAAAGCTGCTGAACATCAAAAGGGAGGAATATTACAAATTCACATTTGACGGCGACAGCAAGTCCTTTGCTGATAAGATTAGCAAAGTTGACATAATCATGAACTTCAACAAGCATCGGGCAGTTTTCAAGAAGCCGCAGGACCCCTGGGGGGACAGGAGGCCGCGAATACTTGTCAAAGACAAGGGAGACATGGGCTCAAAGCTGGCAGGCACACTGAAGCATCAGCTCGGTGTGGCCAAAATCAAAAAAGTGGAGAAAGGCATCCTCTGGACCCTTGCGATAGATGAAAAGCCTGAGAATGTGGCTGCCCTTGCCTGGGAAATGGCCAGGAAATTGCTCTATAACCGGCACTATCAGACAGCTGACATTGTTTCTAAATAGGTTTCATTTATCCGAATCAAGGTACCATTGGCTGCGCGATTCCGCATCTTACATGCAAAGATATTTAAGGAATTCCGGATGCCTTTATAGCGGAGGGGTGCATATGAATAATGGCCGATCTTCAGTTTTGACCGGGGCTTTGGGAGCAGAAGTGCTTATCATTTTCGGCAGCGATTCTGACAGCAAGGTTTATGACAGGATTCAGGCGAATGTTCCAAAGAGCGCTGCAGTTGTCTGTTCAGCGCACAGAAGCCCGGATATTCTTGATGACATCATGGGTAAGTCAAAGGCAATGGTATTTGTCGCAGGCGCTGGCCTTGCCGCGCATCTTCCCGGCGTTGTTGCTTCCAAGACAATAAGGCCTGTAATTGGAGTTCCTGTGGACAGCAATTTTTCAGGCATGGATTCGCTGCTTGCGATTGTGCAGATGCCTCCTGGAATACCAGTCCTGGCTGTGGGGCCTGACAATGCTGATGAAGCTGCAAAATATGCAAAGCTCATGCTCCGCGAATACCATGGAGTCACAATCATTGGCGACATAAAAAACCAGAAAGCCAAAAAAGCAATTGAAATGCTGGATCAGTTTGGGGTAAGCCATGAATTTGCTGATTCTCCCAACCTAAAAAATGTCAATATCAATTTTGGAAACGCTGACGAGGAAAAAGGGTTGACAATAAATGTCCCGCTGATTGACACTTCCACGCCTGAAAAAAGCCTGGAGCTTTTCCACATGATGAGAAAAGGGCTGTGGGTGGGCGTTGGCAGGGCAGAGAATGCGGCAATTGCGGCTGTTGAAATCCTGGATTATTCCGGAAAGTACGCATCAAAGCTCAAAGATTACCGCGACTCCCTGAAAAGGAAGATAATTGAAGGGCTGCAATAATTGCAGGGGGCTGGAAAACAAAATGCAGGAGAGCTATAATCCCAAGGAATTTGAGGAAATGAAAAAGGTGGCATTTGACGCTGCCATAGAAGCCGGCAAAATAATAGAAAAATATTTTCATGCCAACATTGAAAAAACACAGAAAACCAGGGGTGATTATGTTACCCAGGCTGACAAGGATGTTGAAAAGCGCGTCAGGGAGATGATACGGGCAAAATTTCCAGGCGCCCACATTTCAGGGGAAGAGCTGGGAAGGACAGAAGATTATGATGACAGGGGATTCCACTGGCTTATTGACCCGCTTGACGGCACAGTAAATTTTACATTCGGCTTCCCGAACATCACAACAATAATCACAATTGCCAGGGGAAACGTGCCTGTTTTCGTGGTCAATTACCAGCCTATGACCAGGCAAATGCTTTGGGCAGAAAAGGGAAAAGGGGCTTTTCTGGGTGATAAGAGGCAGCATGTGTCCAAAATCAGCGCATTGGAGGATGCAAGGTGCGCAATTGGGATTGCCCGGACGGATTTTCATGCAGGTGAATTGCTGGAGCTCAGCAGCCATGCATTCTGGCATTTTCAGAAAACAACCAGGACAGGCAGCATAGGCATGACGGGCATGTCCATGGCAACGGGCAAAATGGAAGCAAACATTGCCAACTTGGTTCCACCGCATGATGTCGTGCCAATTTCAATGATAATTGAAGAGGCCGGCGGCAAGGCAACCACTATTGATGGCGCTCCATTAACCCTTGGCATGCCGGAAAATACCTTGTTCATACTTTCCAATGGGATTTTGCATGATAAGTTGGTTGAGTACGTTAAAAAATTCATTAAATAGGCTTGGGCCAGCAGTATGAGGTGAAGAAATGCTGACAACAAAACAGATCAGGGATGAGCTCAATAATACTCTCGACAAAACAGACTTTGGGCTGCCAAACAAATACCAGGGCAAGGTAAGGGATAATTATTCCCTGCCCGGCAGGAAAAGGCTGATAGTTGTTACTGACAGGATATCATGCTTTGACCACATTGTTGGGAAAGTCCCGTTTAAAGGCCAGGTTCTCAACCAAATTGCTGCTCATTGGTTTGAGCACACCAAGCACATTGTAAAAAGCCATGCCATTGATGTCCCAGACCCAAATGTCATGGTCGGGCTGGAATGCGAGCCTCTGCCAGTTGAGGTTATTGTTCGAGGCTATATTACGGGAAGCCTTTGGCGCGATTATAAATCCGGCAAAAGGGACATGTACGGAATCAAGTTTCCTGAGGGCATGATACACCAGCAGCCTTTTGACCAGCCTATTCTTACGCCTTCCACCAAGGCAGAGCACGGCGAGCATGACATGCCGATAACACCAAAGGAAATTGTTGCGCAAAAGCTTGTTTCTCCTGGGATTTGGAAACAGATTGAGGAAGTTTCATTAAAGCTGTATGAGCATGGAACAGAGCTTTTGCAGCGAAACAACCTGATCCTTGTCGACACAAAATACGAATTCGGACTGCTTGACGGCAAATTGGTGCTGATTGATGAAATCCACACACCTGATTCCTCAAGGTTCTGGTACCTTGACAGCTACAAGCAATTATTCGAGGATGGAATGGAGCAGAAGCAGCTTGACAAGGAATACGTAAGGCAGTGGCTCATCTCAGAGCGGAACTATATGGGCGATGGCGAGCCACCAAAGCTGCCGGATGAAGTCAGGATAGAGGCAGCCAGAAGGTACATTGAAGTCTATGAGCAGATGACAGGGAAGGAGTTTGAGCAGCATAAGGGAGGCATCCTCGCAAGGGTCACGAATAATCTGAAGGAGAAAGGATACTTAAGATGAAAAGGCAAGGCAGATGACAATAGAATTGTACAATGTTTCGCTTCCGGGCAGGGGCGTGGTTTCCAGGCTCCAGGCAAATGCGTTTTATGGGGACTCCGTGCCCCATGCGCTCCTGGTCGCAAGGGATTTTTCCGGTCCTGATGGGATTATTGCAACCATGCCGGAGTTGATTAACAGCAGCATAAACTCCAGGTTTGACAGTAAGATATGGGATGGTTTCCATACATCCAATACCGAAGAGATTGCCGGAGTGTCTGGAGCAGGCAACAATGTTGTGATTGTCCTTCACGGTGGCGGCTTCATAAACACGCCTTCAAAAATCGATGTGCGGACTGCACAGCCAGGGGATTATTCCTCCATGCCCGGCCTTCAGGGAGTGGGCGCTGAATTGACAGACATTGATCAAATAAAATCACAGGCCGGATTTGGCGAAATTAGGGATTTGCTCAAGGGTAAACTGCCGGATGGAAGGGATATTGAAGTTTATTCTTTTTCAGATTACAGGCGCGGCATTGCCAATTTGCCGAGAGGCCATGCAATTGTGCTTGATGCATCGCAAATCAGCCAAAGCCGGTCGGAAGACCAATTTTTGGATACTTTGCTTGAAGACCCATTATTCATATCAAGGGTAGGGGGACAGAGAAAGGCAGAGGCGTTTCTTCACAGGGTTAGGCAGAGGTATAATACAGAAACTTATCCCAACATACATAATTTTGACGAAACCGATTTCAGCAAGCCCCATGTTTATTTTCTAACCTTTAATCCAGATGCTATGGATGGCATTATGGCGACCTACATTTGGGGGAACGCCAACTTCCTTGCCGTTGATGGCGATACCATCCGGCAAAAGCTCAAAGATGCTGCAAAATGAGAATCCCAAAACAAATAAAGGCAATTATTTTGGATATAGATGGAACCCTAATTGATTCTGAGGATGGATTGTGGTGGGTGCTGTTTCAGGGAATCCTGAAAGAGCTGAACATGCAGCCGCAGAAAAAAAGCACTTTTTTGACTCATGCTGGCGAGTTCTCCAGGCACTTAACCAGGAGTTTGTCAGGCAAGGCAAAAAAGGAAGCCATGGGAAAGATTAGGGAATACATACACAAAAACTACATGAAGCACATCAATAAGGTGAGCATTTTTTCTGACACAATCCCAACCTTAAAGGGATTGAAGAAAAAAGGTTTGACCCTTGCAACCGTGACCAACACCCCCCGGAATCTTTCATTTCCAACTGTGCAGAAATTTGGCTTGCCCAAATATTTCAAAACAATGGTATTCAGGTATGATGTGAAAAAAATCAAGCCTGCGCCTGACATGCTGCTTCTTGCTTTAAAGCGGCTCAATCTTAAGGCCAGCCAGGTAATTTACATCGGTGACAAGCATACTGACAAGATAGCAGCCAGGGCAGCAGGGATTTATTTCATCGGCTTGAAAACTGCGGGCAATAAAAGGATAGAAAGATTGAACCAAATTGTAAAAATGGTTTAGCAGAGGATTTTACGATTTCTTCACTAACCCCTGTACGGATGCCGGCAGGGGCACTGCATTGCCGTTCTTTTCAATATGGTACACTCCCTCCTTCTTAATCAGCTTGTAGGCAACACCGCTCTGTTCCAGCTCATCAAATCTTTCAAAGAAATACGGATTAAAATATTTCCTCGCAAAATCCTCCTTGCCGGTTTGTGAAACTCCATTATCGGAAATTAATCCAAAGTAACGGCTGAGGTAATTAAAGTCAACAATATGCTCGTTGGTTTTGCTCCAGGCAGTATTGCTTGCATCCCTGTACTGTGCCACCGCCGCGGCCAGGCCGCGCAGGTTATTCAGAGTATATCTGTTGTCTGTGCCCAAAGTTTTAATGACTTCGCCCCATTCAATTCCATCGAGATTGCTGTACAGTTGCTCAGCCAGATTGTACGCATATTTTAAATGGCCAAAAAAATCATTTTCATTTTGCACAAGCTGGCCAAATGCATTTGGCGTGACATACAATCGCGACTTTATTCCTGTTCCAAGCTCCCCTGCTTTTTCTCCAACTACCTTGATGAATGAAAGATCTGGCAAGTCATAGGCATTAACACGGGTTTCACCCCGGTCAGAAAGTTCAGAGTATCTTACGCTTGCGACACTTTTTGGCTTGGTGCCGATTGTGTAATACCCTGCCAAAACATCATCAATAAATAGTTGCCTTATTGCAGGAGTTGAATCGGCCTTTGCCTTTCTGAAGTCAACCCTGCCGGCACCAATTGCATTTGCGCCCTGCACCATTCTTGTAAGGTCAACGGCGCTGCAGCCTGAAGCTATGGCTCCGCTGCCAAGCACGGCCATTGCTTTTAGAAAATCCCGCCTTGATGCATCGTAATTTGTTCTGGTAGCCATTTTATCGTCTCTCCACAACATTTCAGTGTAATCCAAGACCAAACATCATCCTAAACAAAATTCAGTGCTGTGCATCAGTGGATCCTGACATTTGGAGGAATGTCATCATTTGTGGCAGCCCTGACTGACTTGTCAAACCTCTTCAGCCCCCTTGGTCATAATTTGTTATGTATATCCAATAAAAGACCATTCCAGTTTATAAATCTTGCCGATTTACTCCCTGCATAATGGTAAAATTATTTTCCGCAATCCTTTTAAATGACAGGCATCTCTAATTGGCATGGACATATTCGACAATATATCCCCTCTTGATTTCAGGTATTATGGCAGGGATAAGTCTGTGTTCTCAAAATTGGCTCCATACCTTTCTGAGGCGGCGATGATTAGGTACATGCTTAAAGTTGAAGTCGCGCTCACAAAAACGCTCGCTGAGAGAAAAGTCTGCTCCAGGAAAATTGCAGAGGAAGTGGAAAAGGCCGCTGAAAAGGTCACGGCAGAAGAGGTTTATGTTGAGGAAGACAGGATTAAGCACAATGTCAGGGCATTGGCAAACATGATTAGGAAGCGATTGAGCCCCCAGGCCAAGCCGTTCGTGCATTTCACGGCAACGAGCCATGACATCATCAGCACAGCAGAGGCAATGCGCTGCAGGGAAGCCGGGGAAAATGCATTAATACCCTCTTTGTTATCGCTCGAAAAAACCCTGATAGGCATTGCATTGAGGGAAAAAGAAACCCTGCAGATAGGCAGGACACACGGCCAGCACGCGGAGCCAATAACATTCGGCTTTGCATTGTCCGAATATGTCTCCAGGCTCGGCACAAGGATTGTTGCACTAAAGCAGGCCACAGAAAACCTGCGTGGAAAAATCTCAGGCGCAGTTGGCGCCTACAATGCATCAGGGTTGTTTTTCAAGGACCCTGAAGGCTTTGAAAATGATGTGCTGAAAAAATTGGGACTTAAGCCCGCAACGCATTCAACGCAGATTGTTGAGCCGGAATTTTTGGCAGATTATGTTCATGCAGTCATTTCAGCCATGGGCGTCATGGCAAACCTTGCAGATGACATGAGGCATCTCCAGAGAAGCGAGATCGCAGAGGTTGGCGAGGCATTTGGAAAGGAGCAGGTCGGCTCGTCCACGATGCCGCACAAGCGCAATCCAATAAGCTTTGAGAATGTCAAAAGCATGTGGAAGGTGTTTATGCCCAGGATGTCAACTGTTTATTCTGACCAGATAAGCGAGCACCAGAGGGACCTGTCAAATTCAGCCTCATCAAGGTTTGTGCCGGAAATCTTGGCAGGACTGGTCATTATGGCTGCCAGGCTCGAAAAGGCCATGCTCAAGCTTTCAGTTGACAGGGAAAATATCCAAAAGAACTTTGAGAAGAACAGCAGCATGATTGTTGCAGAGCCGCTGTACATCCTGCTGGCAGCGCACAACCATCCGGACGCCCACGAGCATGTGAGAAAGCTTACGATGGAAAGCCAGCAAAAAAATGTGCCATTGGCAGAATTGGTCTTCGCAGATCCAGGATTAAAGCCTTACCTTGCCAAATTCACAAGAGACCAGATTGCTATTCTCAAAAACCCGGCAAAGTACACAGGCATTGCCGCTGGGAAAACAGAAAGCGTCTGCAGGCATTGGAAAAAAGAATTGAAAATTTAGGCTTCTAAGTACTACTGTAGGATAGTTAAAATTGCCAAATTTTATATAGTATGCATCTTTCCCAGGTGCCAGAGCGCATATGGGAGATATAACAGCGCAGTTCAAAAAACATGTAGCGCACGAGCCGCAGCTTGCAGCAGCTTTAGTGCTCAGGGAGATGAAGGAGTCTCCAATAAAGGATTCTCTGAAAAAACTCTTTAAGCTTCTTGTGGTCTGCTCAGAAAACGGGGATGCCTATGACCCGCAAAGCCAGATGATCTTCAATCTCAACCACGGCTATACTGCAAGGCCTGGCCAATATGTGCTTGTCCAAAAGATTGCAAAAAGCCATGGTGAAAATGCCGAAGGACTTCGATTGGAAGGCAAATTGGAGGATATCCAGGAATTTCGCGATGTTGTGACAGGGGAGAGAATCTCTGCCTACATTTTTGATTCATCTGCCCCGGAGTATGCCCAAAAAAGAAGCATGTACAGGGAAACCATTGAAGCAATAAGAAAACTCAAAGGGGAAGTTTAATCCTGGTTATTTATTGTAAAATCAGCTACCATTTTGTTATCTTGACAACATTTGTCTCCACGGCCCTTTTGTAAAGCGCGTCAGTTATAATCAGGTCATTTTCAAGGTATTCCTTTAGTTTTGCATAATCCCCTTCCTTGCAAAGCCTGGCGACATCAGCGCCGTCGACGTCCATGACCCTAAGGCCGAGCAGTTCTGCGAATTCCTTCAGCTTGCCCCGCTTTGGGTCATAGCGATAGGCATTGATTTTTTCCCGCAGGTCAATAGCATTCTTGAGATTGATTGGCGGAACTTTCACTCCAAGTATAAAGCTTCTCGCGGCCAGAAATGGAAGGTCGAAATTCAGGATATTGAACCCGACAGGATTGATGAACGGGCTTGTGCTCCTGCATTTCTCCCACTCCTGCCAGAATTTATACAGCATTTCTGCCTCGTCATCGGACTGGAAGATAAAATTCTTCCCATTGCTCCGCAAGCCCAAGGCAACTATCCTGGAATCTATTGGGTTGAGCAGCTCCTTTCTTTCCTCTTCAGTCATGGAAAAATGCCTTTCCAGGTCATGAGGGCATGTTTCAATGTCCACCACAAAATAAGTTTCAGCCATTTTGTCCAATTTACCTGTAATTTTTGCAAATTGTCAAGAACTGCCTGCTAAAGCAGGCAGCGTGTTTGGATACTGCCTAAAAAGTGAGCAGTTCTTGATCATCATGAAAATGTTCACATTTTCAGGATGCTGGAAATCGAAGATTTCCATCATGCTCAGAAATCGATATTCTTTCACCGAGCTAAAGCTCGGAGCGTGCAAAGTCGATTTCTGACATGTCAAGAACCACCGGTCAGACGGAGTCACTTTGTTCGTCGGTTTGCTAAAGCAAACGACCGGTGGGATGTCATGTTTAGTTCCACAGACCTCGTGGTTCTTGAGCACGTTAGGAATTTTTCACTTGAAAGTTTGAAATGGGCTTTCCAGCCACCAGTTAGAAACTAGTGGAAAATTCCAAACATTATAAAGCTATTGCGTTTTGCCATCCCTGCATAACACATGTTGCTAAACCAATCCCAATATTCCCAGCAGTTCCGGGTCGCTCATAAAGGATTCGCGTTTGATGTCGTCAATTATATAGTAGACCTGTTTTGTTTTCACGCCGAATTTGATTTCAAGGGCCTCCAGGAAATCCTCGCTCTCCTTTATGCTCTTGAAAATGCCCTCGACCAGAAAATCGAAGCCATTGTTGATTTTGTACAGGCTGTTGACGCTGATATGGCTTATGAGAAATTTTTCAAGCGCCTCCTTTTTTTCCCGCGCAATCTTCAGTATTACCTTGCATCTTGCGTTGTAGCCAAGCTCATTGAAGTCAAGCAAAGCAGTGTATCTTTTGATGATGCTGCTCTCCTGCGCCTTTAGCCTGTCATAGATTGTTGACACAGGAATAGACGTTTTCCTGCTCATCCGCGTCAAGGTCTCGCGGGCATCATTCCTCAAATGGCTCAATATCAGGGCATCCCTTTTTTCCATCATCTTCTCATCCTCCTTTGTCAAGCCTTTCCCATTTCCGGGCTCGTCGGAATAGTTATGATGGATGCGCCCAAAAATATTAATTTCTTATTATATAATTATAATAATAATTATAATATTATAATTTTTAGAAATATTTATATATTTGAACCTACTGCAGGGAACAATGAAGCGGAAGATTGCACTTATTGGCCCTTCAACGCTGATGGTCAGCCTGCCCAGCAAGTGGGCAAAGGCCAACAGCCTGAGGAAGGGAGCGGAGATAGATGTTGAGGAAAGGGAAAAGCAGCTGATTGTATCTGCCGAGCCGAGCAAGCCCAAGGTAAAGAGATTGAACCTCGAAGCTAAGGACATAGGCATGCCGCACAAGAACATCCTGGCCTATGTCTACCATAAGGGGTACGATGAGGTCAGGCTGAACTTCTCAGGCGATGAAGCAGAAAATTCCCTGCTTTTGAAAATCTCCGAGCTTATTGGCTTTGAAGTTGTGTCGCAGACCGACACGAGCTGCACCGTCAGGAGCATAACTGATGTAAAAAGCGAGGAATATGAAAGCATGCTCCGGCGCACTTTTTTGCTGCAGCTGGAAATGGGGGAATCCTGCTATCGGGCTTTGGCCAGCGGTAAATTCCAAGAGCTGGGAGGCATTTCGCTGCACGAAGGAACAAACAACAAATACACTGATTTTTGCAAAAGGGTATTGAACAAGTATGGCTATGCCAACCCCGAGAATACGTTGTTCATGTATGCGATTGTACGCGACCTTGAAAAGATTGCGGATGTATATAAGGCAATTTGCCTTTACTTTTTCAGGGAGACAGATTACAGGATAGACAGGGCAGTCCTGGATGCGGTCAGGGAAACAAACATGATGTTCAGGCTGCTGTATGAACTGTTTTACAAATTTGACCCCTCCAAGGCAAAGGAATTTTATAGAATCAAGAATGAGGCTTCGGGCAAAACACTGCATTTGCTGGGAAAGGTGAAAGGCAGGGAAATCATACTGCTGCACCACATTATGACAGCACAGGACCTGATATTTGACCTTTACGGGCCGTATTATGCAATGAGGTTGTGAATTGGATATGAATTGCAAGAAGCAAGACGCTAATCCGGATAACCAGGCCCGCCGCAAGGCAGGCCATTGCATTACAGGCATTTAGGCCCGTTGGGACACACGGCTTCAAATAAGAACATCTCCAACAGGGCGTCTTGGAGTGGGCTCAATGTCCGGGCTGTATCCAAAACGAAGGAAGATCTGAGGATATCCTTCGCGGTTAAGGACTTCAGAGAGTTTTTTCCTAAGCTCAGGAACCACAATCGGATCATTGACAAAGGAATAGCTTAACCCAACTGTTGTTGCATGAAGCAGGATGTTTTGCAGGGACATGCCGGCATGGAGCCATTCCAGGGGAGTGTCATCTTGTGTGCCCAGCACGGCTAAAGTAGATGTATTGAGTATATGGTCTTGATTCTTGGTGGTTATGCTATTCCCCAACTTAAAATTTCGGGCAAGCAACGGGATCAGCACTGATACAAGCGGGCTATATCCCTTTGTCCGGCTGCTAAGGCCATCCAAAGAAGAGTTGTGAGAACGCAGCCACGAAGCCAGCTCGTTGCAAAAATCCCTATTTTTCGATAGGGCCGATTTTGCCTGAACAATCAGGTCAGTAATAACGTTGTCTTTGTCATTCAAGTGAACTACCTGAAACCACGTGTTGTGAAGACAGGCCACTTCCTTCAGGTTGTCAAGAAGAATATCAGGTATTTTCTGGTCTTTAAACCTCAACCATTTTGTCCTTCTGAGCTTAATGGCATGGAAGAGGTTATCACGGTAATAATACTGCCCCGACTTGTTGCCGAGGCTGATGGTAGCCAGCAGATCAGGTGATGTCGTGCTTGGGCACAATTCCATTTTATAAGTATACCTAAAATGCTCGATGGCACATTTAAGATTGAACAAAGCTGCGCCACAGGATATTAGGATTTGCCGGTGGTCCGGGTCTGCAATGGGAAGTTTTCGGCTCATGTCAGCATACATATATGCCTCATTGTCCAAGATTTTGAAAATCCATGGTTGGATGTTATATATTGATGGAGCCAATACAGCATAGTTCAGCATAAAACGCAGCTTCTCGGCAGGCCGCCCCATCTCGGGGAAATCAGACTCTGATGTTTCCCATGGATTCTGGGATTCCTCATACTGCACATATTTGCCCTTCTTTTCAGCCATTATATCCATCGGCACTGCCTCATAAAATGTAGTTTAGCTTTCAATCCATTGATATCGCTATTAAATGGCCTCTGTTACAAAGAGGACTATGCACAAACTATGTGGATAACATTTGAGTTCTCGTAACTTAAAATTGCTTATAAAATATCCTGCCTGTACACTAAAGGATAATCCTTTGCCGCTTTAGTGCTCGATGTTACCCTCTTCTCGATATTTTTCAGGACAATCTCCCTTTTAGAGGGGTTTTTTGAATACCTGTCCACCACATATATGAATATCACTTTTTCTGGAATGTCGAGTCTTTGGCAGGAAGTTACATTTTCAAAAAGAAACCCTTTCCTAAATTCCCGGGGGATAAGAAAATATTTGGTGGCCTCATTTCTTCCCCGCTGACTGATATTTGTCCTGATTACCGCAGTTTTTTCAGTAAATAGGTGGATATCATCAAGATGCCCCTTCAACTGCAGAAATTCATCATATTCGCATGCCAATTCTAGGATTACCTTGGTCCCTTTTCGTTTTGTGCTTATAACCGAAGCCATTTTATTTCTACCATGTTTGGGATGATAAGAGTTTTTAAGATCAGTTTATGATATATACTTTGTTATCACATTGTATACACCGGTGTATATTTATCCAGGACTTGAAAACATTTTTATAGTGAAAGGCTTCCAATATTCAATGATAGTATATGGCCGGGCCATGTGAAAAAGGGTGCATAATATGAAGAGGAAAGTTGTCCTGCATGGAAGTTCAACGTTGACTATTTCTCTGCCTTCAGCCTGGATAAAGACATGCCACATAAAGAAAGGCCATGAGCTTGAAGTGACGGAGCAAGGCAGGGAACTGATAATCAAGAATGGCCCAATTTCTGCCAGAACCAAAAAGGAAATAGATATCGGCGGTTTTGAGAGATTTGGCAAAAGCTACATAACTTCGCTCTACAGGCTGGGATATGATGAGATGGGTCTAACTTATGCCAGTCCTGGATACATTAATGTCATAAGGAGCCTGATTTCCAATGAGATGATAGGATTTGAAATCACCAGGCAGGAAAATAACTATTGCCTGTTGCAGGACCTCACTGGGCATTCAAGCGACGAATTTGAGATTGCCCTGAGAAGATTATGGCTCCTGACCCTGGATTTCGCATCGGAGAGCCTTGACATCATCAAAAGCAGGAATACAGCTGAACTGAAATCCATGGCAGGCCAGGATTATCCAATCAACAGATTCTGCAATTATGGCATCAGGATGCTGGCCAGAAACGGATCAGGCAACCATAAAAAGATCCCGCAGTATTATCACCTGATTAAGGTGCTGGAAAGGATAGCAGACCATTATAAGGACATGTGCTCCGTGTATTTTGCCAATCGGCAAAGGATTGATGACAAATTAGTGGCCAATTTGGCCGAAATCAATGAATGCCTGGCCGATTTTTACAGATTGTTTTATTCTTACAACGAGGCAAAAATGGAAAGCCTGTTCCAGAGGACAAAAAACATGAAGCAAGATCTTTTAATGTCCAACTCCTGGGCATCTTTTTACCTGTATGACATATGCTCGGACATACGTGATTTACTGTCCACAGTGATTGAAATAAGGTTATAGCCACACTCTTGCGCATTCTGCGATTATATTTTGTATTGGGATAAAAATCATGATAACTAGCCTCATTTTATGTACCATATCTGCAAAAGTTATCCAGGCTCTTACGTGGGATTTTTATCACAGGGGCATAACAGAATAAGTGATATAGGATAAGTAGTATAGGGGAGGCGATTTTATGAAAAAAATGTATCAGATAATGTATGTTGCTTTAGCAGCTGTGATGTTATTCATCGCGGGGTTCGGAGGCAGCCAGAGCCAGACAAAGGAATTGAGCTATGTGGATTTGGCATTCCAGGGAGGAAGCCTGATGGCCATGGCAGAGCCAGAATGTCATCATGAGCCGGGTTATCCAAATGATTGTCTGGGAAACAGCACTTCTCCGCCTCCATAAACATAACTGAATTTTTTTATTCTTTTTTTATATTTGCATACCAGGCAAGCGCGACAAGGCTTCCACATAACTGTAACAGCCAAATATGAGGGATGAATTAGTGTATTCGCCTGCCCGTTTATCTGCACATGCATGCATAATAATCCCCTCATAATCATCCACATCAGAAGACAGGTATTTTTTTGAGGATAGTGAATGTAACATCCTTGAAAAGGCTTTTTTATAGTTTTCCCGCCCTGTCAGGATATACAATTGCATTATGGGCTGAAGTGCTATGGCTGCAGCTGAGCTGTCTTTTGGAATTGAAGAAGCCAAATCCCTAAAATCGTAGAATGGAACATTGTCTTCCGGCAGGTTTTCAATGAAGTAATCCGCCAGTTTCTTGGAGGTTTGCAGAAAATTCCTGTTTTTTGGTATGCTGTAACAAACGCTTCCAGGGCCCTTGCATGTCCTCTTGAATATGCAGATCCTGGCCCAAATGCAAAGTAATTCGCCTCGCCCACAAATTTTCCTTTCCTTGGATTGAATACTGCCTGTTCCCTTACAGATGAATCCCTCCTGATGCTGTATCTTTCCAGAGTTTGCAGATGGTTCATGATGATGTCTAAATAGTGCTGTCTCTCGCTGGGGTTTTGTTCATTGTCAAAGGCAAGCCATAACAATGGGAGGACCACAACTGTGTCAACTTTTAATGTCTGCAGCTCAGGGGTTTCTCCGGATTCTGCAATCTCCAGGATTCCTGAATTTTCATTGTAACTCGAAGCCATGATATCTGCTGCCCGCCTTGCTTTGGCCAGGTAACCTTCATTTCCTGTCATGATATACCCTTTCCCATACGAATAATAAAATCTCGCCGGCTTGACACTGCCAGCATCGTCCTCGACAAAATCTATCCCTTCAGTGGTTTCGCGGGCCCATTTTCCAAATTCCTTTTCCTTTGTCCTGTCGAGGCAAATCCAGCAAAGTCCAGGAGTGTATCCTTCTGTCGAGTAACCATTGCCATGCGTCTTGAACCATTTCCCATCAGTGGTGGTTGCGTAAAGGTAGTTTCCTGGTCCGAATGTCCCTGATTCCCCGAGCTTTCGGATTTTCTGAGCCACAATCCTTGACAACAGCTCATTGTAGAGAGGAGCCAGTTCCCTGTTGTCCAGTGCGCTGATTCCTGCAATTTCATTCTGGATATATTCTATTGAACTTCTATAGCTGTTATGCTCGTATATGGAAATGGCGGCTGCACCTGAAACCAAAGTTCCAAGCATAATGCCCATGAATTTTCGGCGCGAAACTGCATTCTGATATTTTGCAATGCTTTGCCCAAATTCCTTAACGTCGTCATAGCCGAAACTTAGTGCCTTCTGTGCAATATGTTCCAGCGCCTTTGGAACTTTCCTGTCCTGGCTTTTGTATCTCTCCAACAGATATTTCAATATCCCGCCCAACTGCGCAATATCCCTCATAAATGGATTAGAAACGATGTCTGTTTCGCCCGTAGGAGAGAAAGTATGGCTGTCTGATAGCCTGCCTCCCCAGTCCAGAAGATACAGGCCCTTTCCTTTTCCATTCTTGCGTATTATATTCTCGAGCTTAACATCAAGGTGGTGTATGCCTTCGTTATGGGCATTGGCCACTCCTGCAGCAACTGATTGCACTATCTCAATGATTTCTGCCAAAGAAAGCTGTTTTCCTGAGTCAAGGTCCTGTTCCAAATCCTTCCCATCAACATACTGCATGGCAATGTAGTAGAAGCCCTGGTCCTCTCCTGCTGCATAAACCGAGGTAATGTGTTCCTGTTGCTCGAGCCTGGCTAATCTTTTTCCTTCTGCAATTACCTGCTTTTTTCTCGCATCATCCATCCAAGGTATTAGAATCTTGAGAGCTATATGCCTATCTAGGCTGGGCTCATATGCCTTGAATACCCAGCTCTTCCTGGTTGGCTTGATAATGGACTCAATCACATACTTCCTGTCTATAGTCCTGCCAATAAGCTGAGCGTGATCTCCCCGATCCGACTTGTCCATTGTTAATACTATATCATGATAATATAAAAAATTAACTTCTAATGGAAGGTCAAAAACAACACATTTATAAGGGGGGATATAGGTTGCACGTTTGCTGCATTTTCATGAAAGATGATATGATCTCATCGGGGTTTCACCAACGCTTTATTCTTAAGAAGGCTGAGACATTGCAGTATACTATATAATCAAGCCATGATTAGCATGATTATACACCATATTTTGAATGGCACTGTAATTGCGCATTTGCCATAGCATATATAGGAGTGGTAGGCAAGACAAACAGATGAGTGTTTAGGGAATATGCATTTAACATACATTTTTATAATGAAAGTAAATTCTTTCCATTCTCATATTGGGGCTGTGGGGTAGCCGTGGCAAATCTTTAAAAAACACGCAAAAATCGCAGATTTTTGGTGTCCCAGAAATGCTAAGCATTTCTGTGAGATTTGATAGAAACAAAGAGGGCATAAAGCCCGCTGAGCTCAGCAATCTGAAATATTGCTGGTCGCATTCACAAATTCACAATATATTTCATTGGGGCTGTGGGGTAGCCTGGTATCCTTCGAGGTTTGGGACCTTGTGACCCCGGTTCGAATCCGGGCAGCCCCATATCCTTTTAACAAAAGGATATCACCCAAAATAGCAAGACATTCCTTCGGAAGTCTTGCGAGCTTTCATTCTGCAATATTGATGCGTCGCTCCTTGTTGGTATAGCGAAATTTAAGGTTGCATTAGATCGCGTCGAGAGGCTTTATGCCTTCAAATTTGTCAAGAACTGCCTGCTAAAGCAGGCAGCGTGTTTGGATACTGCCTAAAAAGTGAGCAGTTCTTGAGCATGTTATGAATTTTTCACTTGAAAGTTTGACATTGGCTTTCCAGCCACTAGTTAGAAACTAGTGGAAAATTCCAAACATTTTACGAGATTTTTTGATAAAAAATCTCCCCGGCAGCCCCATAACGGTTTCGTCCGTTAACACCGAAATTAGTCTTGTGGGCATTTCGCTTTGCTCAATACCCAGAACTCCATGCAATGCAGATCATGGATGCTCTGCATGTATGTATTGCAAGATGGTATCGTGGAGTTGGACATCATTTCTTACCAAGGTAATGTGCCCCCAGCTCATTCCTTTGGCAAGCACCATTGATGGGGTCACACGGCTTACATCATATCCATCCGCACCATACAATTCGATTGCCGTTCTTGCAACTTCAATTGCCATGTCCTTTGGGATGCTTGTAGCTTGGCCAGTTGCATACTTTCCGGCAAAATCAGATAGAACATCTTCAGCCAATAGTTTTGTCAATGTCTTGTCCTGCGGTGTCAGCGGGTCATAAGTTATTGCCATTCTGAATCCCTCCCCGTGGCAGGGGATATCCCCGCCAAAATAAATATTTATGATGACCCATGTCCAATTCATATTTAAATTTTGCTACGTGACAATGGCCTAAAGAAGTGACCCGCCTTGCGGCGGGCCTGGTTACCCGGATAAACGTCTTGCAATCATCGTATCATGCAAGTGTGAGTCCGGGCACATGACCAGAAACATTATTTCTTTATAAGTTTGAGTTTAAATGCAACTTATTATTTCCAAAAACAAACCTTTATAAGATTAAACCCAGAACAAATTAGAATGCACCAGCACGTAACCCGCGGCGACGGAATTCTTGAATCATTCCTTTCAAAAAAAAGGGCAGCCATGGCAAACAAATTGATTCCGGACTCTGCCAGGAAAGGAAGAATCCTTGACATTGGCTGCGGCTCCTATCCTTTTTTCCTCATCAATACAAAATTCAGGGAAAAGCATGGCATCGACCCTTTTGTAAAATTATCCAAGTCCTATGGCAAAATAACCTTGAAGAAACAAGACCTTGAAGAAAAACCCAGGACATCCTATCCTGACAATTATTTTGATGTTGTTGCCATGCTTGCGGTTTTCGAGCATCTGCAGCAAAAAAAGCTCACAGCGGTTCTCAGGGAAATCCACAGGATACTCAAGCCTGGCGGGCGGCTGATTTTGACAACCCCCTGCCCGTGGACAGACGGCCTGCTTAAGATTATGGCGAGGACAGGCTTGGTGAGCAAGGAAGAGATCCATGAGCATGAGTCCACTTATCCGCATAAAGCCATAAGGCATTACCTTGAGAAAGCGGGATTCGATGGGAAAAAAACAGTCCTGGGCTATTTTGAGTTGTGGCTGAATAACTGGGGCTATGCTGTAAAGTAAGCCCAAAATTTGCTGATGCGCATCCATACACACCATAAAATATATAAATATAAAATCCAGGGATATTTTTGTTCCGACGACAGAATTCAAGAAAATTTTGTTGAGACCGAGTGAACTGAAAATGCAAACAAAAATGTGGCTTAAGCTGACTGACAGCGACGACCTGATTAGCTTTGAGAAAGAGACTGCCCACCTGTACAAAGTCAGGATTGAGGCAAGGCTGGTCAAGGGATTCTGGCAGATATTCAAGACATACTACAATGCAAAGGAAGTTGCATTTGTCGAGGAATACACAACTGAGACAAAGCCAGAGGCTGTCAGCGTGATCAATGCCCTGAAGCGCGAAAGGGACCTGGCTCCTGCTGAAATTAAGCAGATAAAAAAACTTCTTGGGAAAAAGCTTACCCTGAATATGGAAAGGGCGTTCAAGGAATATGAGGTTGAAAAATGGTATTTTACCATCAATGACGACAAGACTGCAAATTTTGCCACTATCCGCTATTGCGAATATATAGGCGTTGACATCGTGCTGCATGACAAGTACAGGTATCTTGAAAGAAGGATTTTGGAGGAAATAATCAATGTGCTTGGCCTGCAGGAATTTGGAATGGACATAAACAAGAATGTTTATTTCTTCACAAAGAGAACTTTCTATAAGACCAGGCCCAAGAGAAGAGGCGTTGTCATCAGCAAGATTGAGATGGACTATACGGACAGCCAGGAATAGCGCACATTGCACACGGCTGGCTGGCAGAGGGCCTTGCATATTTTTATAAAGCCCCTTGGTTTCTATTAAGCTTAAGCCGTTGAAGGACTATGATAAATTCAAAGCAAAGGTTTGAACTGAAGAAGATCATCAAGGAGCTGGAGACTTATAGAGGCAGGCATACAGAGCTGGTTTCAGTCTATGTGCCTGAAGGATATGACCTTAACAAGATATTAAACCATCTTGCACAGGAGCAGGGGACCGCCTCAAACATCAAGTCCACTGCAACAAGGAAAAATGTCATTGATGCCCTGGAAAAAATGATACAGCACCTCAGGCTTTATTCATCAACACCCATCCACGGCCTTGCCGTGTTCTCAGGCAATGTCGCAGAAAAAGAAGGCCAGTCTGATGTAAAGGTGTGGAGCCTTGAGCCCCCTATCCCAGTCAAAATTAGATTATACAGGTGCGACAAGGAATTCCAGCTGGACCTGCTTCGCGACATGATGGACATCAAGGAAAGTTACGGGCTGGTGGTGCTGGACCGCAGGGAAGCGCAGATTGCAGTTCTCCGCGGAAAGACTATTGTGCCATTGATAAAATTAAAGTCCAATGTTCCTGGCAAGACAAGGGCAGGAGGCCAGTCTGCCCAGCGATTTGAAAGCCTTAGGGACCTTGCCGCCCTTGAATTCTACAAAAAAATAGCCCAGCATGTCAAGGAGGAATTCCTTATGAAGGAAGGGCTGAAGGGGATTTTATTGGGCGGCCCCGGGCCGACCAAGTATGACTGGATGGAGCTTGCGCAGCTTACAAATGAACTGAAGAAAAAAGTGATTGCAATCAAGGATTTGTCCTACACTGATGAATTTGGCCTGCAGGAGCTGGTAGACAAAAGCCAGGATGTGCTTGCCAATGAGGAAATTGCTGAAGAAAAACAGGCCATGACCAGGTTCTTTGAGACTCTTCTGAAGCAGCCGAACAAATGCGCGTACGGCGAAAAGCATGTGATGAGCGCACTGCAGATGGGCGCTGTCGACACCCTGCTCCTGTCCGAAACCCTTGAGGATGACAAGATAACGGAATTCGAGGAAATTGCTGACAAGTACAAGACTGATGTAAAGATTATTTCTGTTGAGACAAGGGAAGGGGTCCAGCTGAGGGATATGGGCAAGTTTGCAGCAGTCCTGAGGTTCGAGTATGGTGGCTGAGCATGGCAGCAGAGAATTTCGCCTGGGGTGACAATGCGCTTGTGAAGCAGGCGTACAGGGAGATTTCTGGCGGCAAGGACCTTGATTATTCTGTCAAGGTGCAGTATTCCGGAAAGTTCAGCGATTACAATGCCAATGTGAAATATGGCCGAGGCAGGATGCAGTTCGGCCTGAGCAATTCCTGGAAAGAGGTCAGCGATGAGATTAAAGTCGGCCTTTTCCAGAGCCTCCTGAAAAAAATTTTCCATCTCAAGGCAGAGACAATCAACATAGACCTGTACAACAAGTTCCTTAAGAATGTGCACATTGCAGCGCCGAAAACAGAATCCGACCCGGTTCTTGGGGAATCATTCGACCGCATCAATGAAAAAATGTTCAATGGCATGATAGACAGGACGAATTTTAGGTGGGGCGAATCCGGCAGGCTTTTGGGCAGGTATGAATACGGCTCAGACACAATAATGATAAGCAAGGCCCTTAAAGAGGATTATGAGCTCCTTGACTATGTCATGCACCATGAAATGCTTCACAAAAAGCACAAGTACAATTATAAGAACGGCAGGTCAACCCACCACAGCCATGCCTTCAGGGCCGAAGAAAAAGCCTACCCAAATTCCGATGTTATGGAGGCCAGGCTTAAGAGGGTTGTGTCGGCATATAAGGTCGGTAAAAAGGCATTCCCGCGCCCATTCAGGCTGAGGTTTTGGTGAGAGATGATTAAGTGGTATATGTTTGGATTATAAGGTCAAATAAGGGAAGAATTTAGGTTTTAAGCAAAACAAAAAAAATAGCCAAGTTTACTTGGCCTTCTTAAGCTTGGCAATTGCTTCCTCAACGCCTTTCCTTTCCATCTCAAGCCACTTCTTGTAGTTTTCCAGCATTTCTGCCTTCTCCGTTGTTGTAAGGAACTGCCTTCCGCTGTATTCTCCTTCTCCGCAGCTGTACGCTCCGCAATTCATGTTAATTCCTCCGGCGCCCTTCCATGCAGGGGGTGAAGCATGTATCGGGCGTCCGATATTGGTTATACGATACTTATATTTAAAGTTATCGGATATGCGATAGTAAGGTTTATATACACTGCTAAGTTGAGAGGGCATAATGAAAGCCGGCCACTGCGACATGAAGGGTTATTTGTCTTTCCTGATACTTTGGATGCTGAATAAGGGGAAAATGACAGGGGCTGAGCTGGCCATGGAGCTGCAGAAGAGGAAAGGGAGCAGGCCAAGCCCGGGCACTATCTATCCTGCGCTTAAGGAATTGAGGGATAAGGGATTGGTTGAATGCAACAAGAAAAAAGAATACTCCCTGTCCAAGAGGGGGAAAAAAGAGCTGGAGATCAGCCTGAATGCATTCTTTGGGATTTTTTCTGATGTCGACGAGATGCGAAGCTGCTGCTCCGGAAGGCCATGATCAGTTTTTCAGCCCAAGCTCTACAATAGCCTCGGCATGGTTTGTCTGCGGGAACATGTCAAACATTGCTGCTGATTTCACGGAATAATTCTTCAGCCTCGGCAGCTCCTTGCCCAGCTGCAGCGGATTGCAGGAGATATAGATGATTGCCTCAGGCTTGAGTTCATTCAGCGAATCCAATGCTCGAATATCCATGCCTGACCTTGGCGGGTCGGTAATAGCGAACAATGGCCCGGATACGGTTAACTTTTTTAGGCTCCTGAGGTCCATGGCAATTGCCTTCGCATTTTTGACTGCGTTTTCCTCGATATTTTTTTCAGCGCAGGCTATTGACCTTGAAGAGAAGTCAATTATCGTAACTTTCCTGAACAGGCTGCTGTTGATGATGCCAAATGTGCCGACGCCGCCGTATAAGTCCAGCAGCGCTGCCTTTGACGTCATGGAAGTGCCATATGCAGCAAGCTTTTCATTGCAGTACTTTTGCATCTGCTCAGCCATCTGGTGGTTATTCTGGAAGAATCCTTCAATAGGGTAGCAGAATTTCCTTCCGAGATAGTTTTGCGCCAGGTATTCATTTCCCTTTGCAACAAAAAAGTTTTCATCATTTGGCTCCCGGAAATCTTTGTTGTTGGGATCCACATAAAATACGGCGATATTGCCAGCCTGGCTTCCCCGTGCATATTCCTCAATCTTCTCAACAGCTTCTTTTAGCCGGGGTGAATTGTCATTGAGGACAAAGCAGACTCCGTTTCCCTCTGCAGCGGCGCGCACTATTGCGCTGATGAAAGTTCCCTGGCCTGACCTCAGGCTGTAGTTGTCATTATCCTTAAAATGCAGGTTGAGTTCCATGAGTATCTTATTGACTTCCGGCTGGGCAATCGGGCACTTATCCACTACCAAAATTTCGGAAGCGTGCCCTTTTTCCCGCAAGCCAATGCCATTGCGCCTGAAAAAAAAATCCTGTCGATTCCTGTAGCCATATCCCTCTCCGCTGAAAACTTGGATATCTTCAAAATTAATCACATGCCTTATGAGTTCAGCTTTCTGCTTAAGCTGAATCTCAGTTTCCAGGTGCTGAAGGTTGCAGCCCCCGCATTTGCCATAATATTCACATAAGGGTTTTGCCATAAGCATTCTGCAGGGGGTTATCAGCACTAGTATAACAATTTTGACAGAAAATAAGCAATTGGATAAAGGTCATATAATTAATGCCTATGCTGATAAAAAACAAAAACAGCCCCATGCATATGGATTTTTCCGGCTTAGACTCCCCAGAGTGTTCTTAAGACAGCTACACTGGAGGGATCATCGCGCAGATATGCGCCATACACCAACAGGAGCGTTATCAGCGCTCTCTGTATCACCAACTTTGTTTGTTCATTCATTTTTGCGGACTTTGGCTATAAAATTGATATGGACAGGCTTTTTAGGCCTGCCCATCTCGACTGGTATTGCAGTTTCTTGCGCCTAAGGAACATTAGGTTACTGGACGGCTCTGCCTGGCCGCTTGGGAATGCCGCAAACCTGCGGCGAGGAGTAAAGGAGTAGGAAGGCTCCCCTGGCGTGGGTTGAATGGGGGTGGATTCGGGTCAGAAGTTAGAATCTGCTAGGGGGGAGCCCGCCATTAACGTGAGTTAGTGATGTTGGACTTGATTTCCTTACAATATATTAAAAGCATAACTAGTATATAAATGTTACGTTTTTGTATACTGGTTTACTTAATTCACTAGTTTCTATTTATAAAGGAATATATAACATGCTACTGCAAAGTAAGGAAAATTAAAATTCCACTGTGCCGATGCATTAGGCAAATTTTATATAATAATAAGCAATGAATTCTTCCATGGAACAGAATTTGGCTTCTCTTACAGAGGAAGACCTGAAAAACATGACACCTGACCAGCTTCGCGAGCTGCAGAGAAAAAACTGCATTTTCTGCCAGATTATTTCGGGCAAGGTGCAATCCAAGAAAGTCTTTGAGGATGAAAAGTCAATTGCAATCCTGGACATTAACCCGGCCAATCCAGGCCACGTCCTTCTCATGCCTAAAGAACATGCGACAATTATGCCGCAGATCAGTGACATTGATATCGGATATTTGTTCCTGGTTGCAAAAAGCCTGTCCAAGTCGGGCTTAAAGGCATTGAAAGCTGAAGGCTCGAATATCTTTGTGGCAAATGGTATTGCAGCTGGCCAGAAATCGCCGCATTTCATGATACACATCATCCCGAGAAAGGCAAATGATGGCATAGCAGGGTTTGGCCTTCTGAGAAGAAAAATGGCAAAGGAGGAATTGCAGGCTGTGCAGCAGGCTATCCTGAAAAGGTCTAAGGAATCCATGCCAGGCAACAAGGCTGAGCTGATTCTTTCTCTTGAAGCGCCGAAGGAGCCAGAGAAATTGGAGGCCAAAGAGCAGCCTCCTGCAATAAAGTTTGACAAGCAAAAGCCGAAGCCTTCTGTTGAAATCAGGCCTGCTGAAGAAACAAAGGGGCCTGAACAATCAGATGATGAGGGCTCAATAGACCTGGATGATATTGCGCGGGTGCTTGGAAGAAAATGAGCAGCGAAAATGCAGCCTGCATGGTGTGCCAGGCGGTTGCCAGCGGAACGGGAATGGCGGTCTATGAGGACGATGAGGTAGTTGCCTACCTGGATGAGAATCCTGCTGCCTATGGCCATTTGGCTGTTATCCCAAAATCACATCACCCAATTATTGAAGAAACGCCTGATTACCTTGTCAACCATGTATTCCAGGTTGTGAACAAGCTGAGCGTTGTTGTATTTGAGGAGCTGAAGGTTCAGGGCACGAACATTTTGGTAAGCAACGGGATTGCTGCTGGCCAGGACCTTCCGCATTTCATGGTCAATATAATCCCGAGGACTGAAGGTGATGGCCTGAATTTCCAATGGCAGGCAAAGCATCTCAGCGAAGAGGAGATGTCAACAGTTGAGATAGTGCTCAAGGAGCAGTCTGCAAGCATCGGCGCATTTGAGCTCAAGAAAAAGGATGAGGCAATTGTGCTCGGCAAGCCTGAGGAGATTATTTCGAGCGCCAAAGAGAGGAAAAAAGAGCCCAAGGCTGAAGAGAAGAAAGAGGAAAAGGCTGATGAGCCTCAGGCAGAGACAGAAGAAGAGAATTACCTGATAAGGCATTTGAGAAGGATTGCATAATTTTTTCCTATATCAAAAAATATATATATGACCGATTAATATAAATCAGCTAAAAAGAGGTGTACTGTCGTGGTAGACAAGGAGAGCGCATTTATTCTATGGTTCGACCAGGTAGGCATTGAAGACGTCAAATACGTCGGCGGAAAGAATGCCAGCCTCGGCGAGATGTATCGAAACCTTGTTCCCAGGGGAGTCAATATCCCAAACGGCTTCTCTGTTACTGCCCGGGCCTACCATTACCTGCTGGAAAAGGCAGGCATAAAGGATGATATAAGGAGAATCCTTGGCAGCCTGAAAAAAGGGGATATTGTCGGCCTCAGGCAAAGGGGCAAGCAGGTCAGGAACCTAATCCTAAAAACAAAATTCCCTGAAGAGCTTGAAAATGCTATAAAAGAAGGGTATTATCATTTGCAGCTGCAATATGGAAAGGGAGTTGATGTTGCAGTGCGCAGCTCTGCCACTGCAGAAGACCTGCCTGATGCAAGCTTTGCCGGGCAGCAGGAAACCTACCTGAATATTACCGGAGACGAATTATTGCTTGATGCCTGCAAAAAATGCTTTGCCTCCCTCTTCACTGACAGGGCAATCAGCTACAGGATGGACAAGGGCTTTGACCATTTCTCTATCGGCCTGAGCATTGGCGTGCAGAAGATGGTCAGGAGCGATTTGGCATGCTCGGGAGTCATGTTCTCAATTGACACGGAATCGGGGTTCAAGGACGTTGTCTTTGTCACAGCATCCTATGGCCTTGGCGAGAATATTGTCCAGGGAGCTGTCAATCCGGATGAATATTATGTTTTCAAGCCAACTTACCGCATGGGATTCAGGTCCATAATCTCAAAAGAGGTTGGCTCAAAAAAAATCAGGATGGTTTATTCTTCAGAGCTTGGCAAGGATGGCAAGATGACCAAGAACAAGGTTGTGCCATTGAAGGAAAGGGCCAGGTTTGTCCTTACAAATGATGAGATACTGAAATTGGCGAGCTGGGCCATGACAATTGAGGACCATTACAGCTGGAAGGCTGGCTATTACAAGCCAATGGACATGGAATGGGCCAAGGACGGCCAGACCGGGCAGTTGTTTATTGTCCAGGCACGGCCTGAAACCATCCACGCAACAAAAGACAGGAACAAGATACAGAAATGGATTTTGAAAGGCAATGGCAGTGTGCTTGCGCAGGGCAAAAGCGTAGGTGAAAAGATTGCCTCCGGCGATGTCCAGGTCATACGCGAAGCAAGGCACCTTAGCAAGTTCAAGGAAGGCAACATACTTGTGACTGAAATGACTGACCCTGATTGGGAGCCAATCATGAAGATCGCCTCCGGCATCATAACTGAAAGGGGTGGCCGGACATGCCATGCTGCCATAGTCTCAAGGGAATTGGGCATTCCCTGCTCAGTCGGCACATCCGATGCAATCAAGATTCTTGAGAATGAAAAGGCAATTACACTGGACTGCTCCAAAGGTGAAGATGCCTATGTGTACAAGGGCGCTATACCTTTTGTAATTGAGCAGATGGACCTCAAGGACCTGCCTCGCACAAGGACAAAGATAATGATGAATGTTGGCTCACCTGCCCAGGCCCTTGATGAAAGCTTCATTCCAAATGATGGTGTTGGGCTGGCAAGGGAGGAATTTATAATTAATTCACATATCAAAATACACCCAAAGGCATTGCTTGATTTCAGCAAGCTCAAGGACAGGAAGCTGAAAAAGCAGATTGCCAAGCTGACTGAAAGCTATGAGGACAAGGCACAGTATTTTGTGGACAAGCTGGCTGAGGGTGTAGGGGTTATCGCTGCTGCATTCTACCCAAATGATGTCATTGTCAGGTTCAGCGATTTCAAGACAAATGAATACAGGAATTTGATTGGTGGTACGCTTTATGAGCCAGTTGAGGACAACCCAATGTTGGGCTGGCGAGGGGCCTCGAGATATTATTCTGAGGATTTCAAGGATGCATTTGCCCTTGAATGCAAGGCAATGCTGAAGGCAAGGAATGAATTTGGCCTGCGGAACCTGAAATTGATGATTCCTGTCTGCAGGACAGTTGCCGAAGGAAGAAAAGTCCTGGCTGAGATGGAAAAGAACGGCCTGAAAAGGGGGGAAAATGGCCTTGAGGTTTATGTCATGTGCGAAGTGCCATCTAATGTCATACTTGCCGAGGAATTTGCTGAAATCTTTGATGGGTTCTCAATAGGTTCGAACGATTTGACGCAATTGACGCTTGCTGTTGACAGGGATTCTGAGCTGGTTGCCCACATTTATGATGAGAGAAATGATGCAGTCAAGAAATTAATCTCCCAAGTCATAAAGATTGCCAGGGACAAGAACAGGAAAATAGGCATTTGCGGCCAGGCCCCGTCAGATTATCCTGAGTTTGCAGAGTTCTTGGTCGAGCAGGGCATAAACAGCATCTCATTGAATCCTGACACAGTTGTCAAGGCCAGGCTGAGGATTTTCCAGAAGGAAAAGCAACTGGGCTGGCACGGATAATTAATTAGCTTGCGCAACTCTTGAGTATTCTGGCTTCAGGCTTTTGCTGGAGAGGGCAGCAGAAATGCCCTTGTAGATGCCCATGGCTATGTTTCTTGCCAGGCTTTCAATGGACGGCACAATTTTTCCGATTGGCTTCTTGATTAATGTGACATACAATGACCGGAAAGCCAGCACCGGCAACCGGATATAATTGAAGTACATTCTTATGTAAGGCATGGCCGGGCCGATTATCGGCAAGGCTGCCCAGTTTATCGGCAGGGCATAGAAAAGGCCGATTGATGCTGCACTTGCGGCAATTGATGCCAGTGTATACTTGTTCGTCTGGTAAAAATCTCCGTTGTCAACCCCTTTTTCTCTAAGGTACTTCAGCTGGAATGGTTGGGATCTGCCGCCTATCCGTATGTAGTCCATCAGGCTTTCTTTTGTTTCTGGTGTAGATGGCTCTGCAATGTCATCTATGCTCATCCCCACTTATGCTATTCTCCCCTTAATAAGAATTTGTCGTCATTTTTACGACAACTTTAAAAAGCATGCCTGATTTGTTGGCTGGATGGTAGAATCAGCATTGTATCAGCTTGGGCTTGGAAAAAATGAAATTAAGGTTTATTTGGCACTGCTGAAACTTGGTGAAAGCGGTGCCACTAATCTGGCCGAGGAGTGCGGATTATACAGGCCTTATGTCTATGACACGCTGCGGAAGCTCATTGACAGGGGATTGGTCAGCTCTGTGAAGAAATCAGGCAAGAAATATTTCATTGCCTCCCATCCAAAGCAGTTTTATTCCCTTCTTGACAGCAGGATGGACAGCCTGAAGAATGCCATGCCTGAGCTGGAAAAAATGTACAAGGACAGGGGCCAAAATTATACCATTGAGGTTTTTGAGGGCAAGGAAGGGCTAAGGGCCATTTATGAACAGGGCTTTGCAGAGGCCCTTGCCGGCAGGATAAAGGAATATTATGCAATAAGCATAACCCCTAAAAGCAATGTTTTGCTGAAATACTATATTCCATACCTGCTCAGGAAGATAAAGAAGTTTGACCTGGCAAAAGGCGTCGACATAAGGACGCTTGCCAATTATGACCTGAAGGACAAGCCATTTTACATCAAGGATTTTCTCGGGGAAAAAGTTGTCAGGTACCTTCCCAAGGAATTGAAGATGGAAGCCCAGTTCATGGTTGCCGGCGACAAGTTCATACTCAGCTCTGCGCATGACAGGAAATTTTTCATAAGGATCCAGAACCAGGCAATTGCCGACTCCTTCAAGCGCATTTTTCGCCTGATGTGGGATGCATGCAGGGAGAGTAAGAAGAGAGGGGCATAAAACCATAACATTTAAATATTACTTTGTCTTACTTAAGCTTACCATGGAATCTATAACAATTAAGGTTGAAAATGGTCTGTCACAGGAAATTGACAAAGCCATGAAGCAATATTACAGCACAAAGACAGAGTTCATCAGGGAAGCCATCAGAGACAAGTTAATCTCCATAAAAAAAGAGAAAGTTATTGAAGAATTGAGAAAGCATTTCGGCAAGGCAAAAGTCAAGACTAGCGAAAATGAGGAAAGGATCATTAGGGAGGCTGTTGGCAAGAATTTTGCCAGAAAATATGGTGTAAATCTAAAGTAATTCTTCCGGCTTTTTTATTTCAACAATGTTGGAGAGCTCTTGGAAATGCTTGTCTCTTGTAACCATTATAGCTTTATAATCCCTGGCCAAGATTGCGTGCAATACATCGCCAAAAGCCACCTTTTTCTTTTTGCACAATAAAACGGCTTCATTTGCCTGTTCCCTGGAGATATCTGCCTTGACTAAAATCCCCTTCATTCTTACAAAGGAAAAAATATTATCAATTTCCTGTTGCGCATATTTGATATTAAGCTCCTCAACTACTAAATCAGAGTATAGGATTGTTCCCTTTTCATGGATGGTTTTGTTTAACAGTTCTAAAGCCCATTCTCCCAAAGGACGGAACTTGTCTGACCTGTTCTCGTAATAATCCCTCCAAATTGATGTATCTAAGTATAACTTTTGAGCCATTTGACAATTCGCATGGATTTTTGCTTAAATTGGTTATGCCTCCAAAATATATATTATTTCGGCAATCTAACATGTTTTTTCGAAAGCTCCGGACAAAAGAAGACCAAAAAGCATATAAATCGCCGTTAATCCCCTCCTCCATAATAATTAACTAAAAAGGGTGGTGCGCATGGCGATTAGGGTTGCGATAAATGGCTTTGGAAGGATAGGCAGGCTTGTTTGCAGGGTTGGGATAAATGATTCTGCAATTGACATTGTTGCAATAAATGACTTGACTGACACCAGGACATTGGCCCATCTTTTCAAGTATGATTCTGTTCACAGGAAGTTTGACGGCGCTGTTGAATTTTCTGCTGACTCGATTTCCATAGACGGCAAGAAGATTAAAGTACTGAATGAGAAGGATCCTGCCAACCTTCCGTGGAAGGCAATGGACATTGATGTGGTAATTGAATGCACTGGGATATTCACCGAGCGCGCGGGTGCCGCCAAGCATTTAACTGCTGGCGCAAAAAAAGTCCTGATTTCTGCCCCCTCAAAGGATCCGGATCTTACCGTTGTAAAAGGTGTAAATGAAACTGACTATGACAGGAACAAGCACAACATTATCTCAAATGCATCATGCACTACAAACTGCCTTGCGCCCGTTGTCAAGGTTCTGCATGACAATTTTACCGTGGAAAAAGGTTTCATGTGCACAGTGCATGCATATACAGCAGACCAAAGGCTGGTTGATGCCCCACACAAGGATTTCAGGCGGGCAAGAAGCGCAGCAGTGAGCATTGTCCCGACAACAACAGGCGCTGCCAAGACCGTTGGCCAGGTATTGCCGGACTTGAAAGGCAAATTGGACGGCATTGCCACAAGGGTGCCTGTTGCAGACGGCTCATTGACATACTTCACAGCTACCGTGAAGAAGAGTACTACAGCTGAAGAGGTTAATAAGCTGTTCAAGTCCGTTGCCAAGAATGAGCTGAAAGGCATTTTGGAATACACAGAGGACGAGCCTGTTTCGGCAGACATCATCGGCAATCCGCATTCGTCCATCTTCGATGCCCCGCTGACCAAGGTAATTGACGGAAATCTGGTTCAGGTCGTTGCCTGGTATGACAATGAATGGGGGTATAGTTGTAGAACCATTGACATAGCTAAAATGTTGCTGTGAGGTCAGACATGCTATTGGATTTTGATTTGCTCCTAATGGTTCCAATACCCATTAGTTTATTCATTACTCTATTTTTTCTATTTTAACTATAATTAACATTTTTATCTTGAAAAAATTCTGGAAACAAATAAAAACACCGATAATTGTCAACACTTGATTCATACATACTTTGAAAGCTGGGCATATATGGGAGGCACTTTGGAGGATATTGAAAAATTGTCCTTTGCGCCGATGTCCCCTATATACAGTTCATATTCCCCGAGCAAAATCCCAACGAGTTCATTTCCCAGGTTAAATATTGGAGCACCGCTGTCTCCTCCCTTGGATTTATGCGAAGTTAGGAATTCCTGCTTTTTCGCCAGTGTATAAAATCCCAGATAAGGGCACGGAATGATTTTGCCATTTTGAACCAGTAAGAGTGGTTTATCACCTGGCTCGATGATAGTTATTAGCTGCAGTGGAGTTCCCAGGCTGAAAGAGTCTTGTTTAGGAATAATCAGTTGCGATGTCATATTGGAATCATTAAAATCCGCTTGAATGACAGCCAAGTCCTGGTGTTCAAGATATTCACTTATGCCGACAACCTTATATCTCTCGATTGTTTGATTGCCAAGACGATAGATGCCCTCTATCCCTATATGTGAGGGGGAATAGCGAAGCACATGGCCAGCGGTTAGCACGTGGCCTTCCCTATTCAGCAGGATTCCGTGGCCCACATGAACTGAGGGGGAACCATCTCTGCCTGAAGAAGTCACTTTGACAGTACGGGCTTTAATGTCTCTTAAAAAATCCTTATCCAGTTTTTCGACTTTGGCAACGCCTTCCATATATTCGATGTTATTTCACATAATTTAAAAGCCTTTCCAATAGTTACTACTTGAAAGTTAGTATATTAAGAAGATTTATACTTTCTTTTATCGCAGCATTGCAGTTGGAGGTCGATCCGCAATGGTGCAAACATTTGTGGGATTTTACTTTCAACGCTAAGACCTGATTCATAGTGGTAGAGAGGGGAGGAATTGTTTATAACTGGATTTCTTTTTACCCATTCCACAGTAATAAAAAAACATAAATTTAAATAGTATGAGGTGGACTTCAATCCCATGTACAATCCGGGCCCAGTTCAAAAAAATGAAACACAATCTTTGTATCACGCAGCTGCAGACAAGGCAGCAATAATTCTGGCTGGCGCAGCAGCTCTTGTTGCGCTGCATTGCAGTGATGGAAAATCACCCGGCTTGGCCAGCACGGTGCCAAAAGAAGACACCACAACAGTTGAACATAAATTAAACAATCTCGCCTGGGCCATGAGGGACTTGGATTTTACATTAAAGGTTGACTTGGAGAATGCAGTCGAAAATAATGAGGCGCTAAGGCCGTTTTATGACTCCATTTTGGCAAATGCAAATGTGAGGGAAGAATGGGGGCAAGGGAAAGATTCGCCATGGCAAATGCATTATTATGACAAGAAAAGTGACCGTACTGTTGCCATAGGATTTAGGTTTGGAGATTCCCCTTATCTTTATACAAGGGTTTTCAAGGGAAATGTTGAGCCAGAAGCAAATGAAACAGGCCTTTATAGAGAGCTCACGGGCTCATCTGATAAAAACTTGCTTCTTTCAATTTGGGATTATGCACCGCGAGGCCTTGATTTTGAAGGCAACAGAAGCAACATGAAAATAGAAGGAGACAGGGTTTATCTTGGAGATTCCTCTCTAGTTTATGATCTATTGCACAAGCCTTTGCAATGGGAAAATGATGAGTTGAAGCGCGTCTATTCAGAGAGTCTTGACGACGCAGCAGCAGCTGCAAGCAGTGAAAACAACAAGATTAAGGGAGCTATCAAAAGAGCCCTTGAAAATAAGGCCGCCGGAAAGGCTGGACTTATAAAGAAAGAACAGGATAGATTAACGATTCCCTTGAAAAGGGCATTGGGCCAAAAAAGAGGGAATTAAATTCAGCTATAAAATGTTTTGATGAGGAAAATCACAATGGCATACGAACCAGTTCAACTAAGGAAAGATTACAATTTGACAGTTACAGCACCGGAAGGCAATGCCAACACAGTTATAGTGCACGGGCTTAAATCAGGCCATTGGCATAAGATTGAGGACATGAGAGAATTTCTTGCCGAACTGGCGCAGTTAGGAAAGCGCAATGCTGTGATTGACCTTTCTATTTTTTATGGCGGGGACAAAAAGATCAGGCTTGCTTATCTCGACGAAGTGGCCAAGCGGGCAGGATTTAATGTCAGGTACACAGGAATCTCTGATGTAGATGCCGCAGCAGGCTTTAACAGCCATGAGGTTGTGTTTCAAGGCAGGATAGAGCCAACAATCGAAGATGCTGTGAAAAAGTTAACACAATAATTATTTAGGAATTTCCCCGAGCTTGCTTTGGCCGCCGAAAGTCTCTGCCAAAGAGTTATAAATCGCCATCGCCCAAAGGATAAAATGCAATACGTGCCAATTAACCTCAGCAAACAATACAACCTGCCTGTGTCAGCGCCGCCTGGCCAGGACAGCACTGCTATCATACAGGGATTCGATGCCTCCCACGGCTTTGGGGAAATGAGGGAAATTCTAACGGACTTAATGCACATGGGCAAGCATAATGTGATTATTGACCTTTCCCATTGCCCCCCTGAAACAAAAAGGATTACAATGGCTTATCTTGAAGGATTGGTAGTGACTCCCGGATTCAATGCAATGTATACCGGCGTTTCTGAACGGGAGGCCGCAACTGGATTCGGCAATTTGGACCAGGTTTTCAATGGCAAAATTGAGCCAACCATTGACCACGCCGTGAGAAGGATTGAGCTCAGGTCAGACTAGCTGGGCAAGATTTTATAAAGAACCGCCAAATAATTCCTGCTATGCTCTATAATATTATGCAAATGGATGTGCCTTTGCATGACCTGGTAGTTTTCAGGCCGTTAAGGCAGAAAGCCACTGCAGTGATTGAAGGGATGGATGAAAGCTATGACTTGAATGCATTGCCGCCGGTCCTGCAGGACCTGATGCGCGCAGGCATTCAGAACGTTGTTGTTGATCTTTCCAAATTTTCATCGGACAAAAAAAGGCCAGCCTTGCCTGTAATCTATTGTATGGCAGGCATGTTGAGTCTGAATGTCGGGTATTCCGGAATTGCTGCAAAAGAGATAGAAGCTTATGATGCTGGAATAAATGGATTGTGGCTACAGCACTCGAGCCAGACAATAGATGATGCCGTTAGAAGATTTAGGTGAGGAATAGTATTGGCCCTGCTGTCTATGGAAGATGCCAAGGGTGGCGGCGTTGGGAATATTGGCTTTTCTTGAATGGATTAATGTTTTTTATCTCAATATCTTCGCAAACACGTCGAAAACAGGAGTGTCTGTTGTCACAGAAATGAATTTTGCGTTCAATTTCGCGCACACATTCTCCACTTCCTGGCTGTGCTCCATCAGTCTTCCCTTGTATTTCTCCCTCAATCTCCTGGAAACAAATGTCCGAAGCAGCAGGTTCGTCTCTGCATCATGCAGCACCAAATCGCCCGTCAGGTCCAGTTCCTTTTCCATTGGGTCCAGTACCTGGATGACCTTTAGTTCATGCTTCTTGAACTGCGGCAATATCTCTTTCAGCTCGGCAGAATCTATCAGCAAATCTGATATTATCACCACGAGGCTCCTGCTGCTGATGAATTTCTTGTACGCCTGCATTGCATCGCCGATTTTTGTCTTTCCCGTTATCTTGTGGTTGTTCAGGTATTGCAGCAATTCCATCATCTGCTGGGTGCCCTTGCGCGGCCTGAGCGGCTCCAGCTTGTCCGAAAAAAGGGAAAAGACGAATTTCTCATTGTTTTTCAGCGCCATGTAGGCAAATCCCAGGCCAATCATCGCGGCATACTCGAATTTTTTTATGTCCTTGCCATAATTCATGCTGGCAGAGCCGTCAATGATGATATGCACGGTCAGGTTCCGCTCTTCCTCATACCTTTTTATGTAGAAATTCTCAGTCCTTGCATAGACATTCCAGTCCAGGGTCCTGAAGTCATCGCCTGCCACATATTCCTTGTGGTCCTTGAACACCAATCCCCTGCCATACTCCCTGGATTCGCGCGGGCCTGAATAGCTTGATGTGACCTTTTTCTTGATAATCAGCTGGAATTTGTCCAGCTGCCTCAGAAAATCTGTTTTGATGGCCATTATTTACCTTTTTTTCTCAATCAGGTCCTTGATAATGTCATCTGTTGTCTTGCCTTGCCTTTCGGTTTCAAAGTTCAGGATTAACCTGTGCCTCAGCACCGGATAGGCCATTGCCTCAATGTCATTCTGGCTGACGAATTTCCTGCCGTCCAGCAATGCCCTTGCCTTTGCCGCGAGTATCAGCCCAATGGATGCCCTTGGCGACGCGCCGTACTCAATTGCTTCCTTCCACTTTCTTGTGTTTGTCACAATGTCAACTGCCCTTTTCTTGATGTCATTGGCAATCGGCACCTGCCTTGTCAGGTTCTGAAGAAGCAAAAGGGAATTCTTGCTCAGCAATGGCTTGACACTTGGCATTTCAATGTCTTTTGTGTACCTTTCAACAATCTCAATTTCCTCGTCATATGAGGGATAATCGACTTTAATCTTGAGCAAGAACCTGTCTGTCTGCGCTTCGGGCAGGGGATACGTGCCTTCCTGCTCAATCGGGTTTTGCGTTGCAAGCACAAAGAACGGCCTTTCCAGGGGGAAAGTCTGGTTGCCGACTGTCACCTGCTTTTCCTGCATTGCTTCAAGCAGGGCTGACTGTGTTTTTGGCGTTGCCCTGTTCAGCTCGTCTGCCAGCACTATGTTCGCAAAAATCGGGCCCGGCTGGAACTTGAAGACTTTTTTGCCATTGTTGTCCTCGATAACATAGGTTCCTGTGATATCCGATGGCATCAGGTCAGGCGTGGATTGGATTCTCTTGAACTTGAGGTCCAGCACCTTTGAAATTGTGCTGATTGTCAGGGTTTTCCCCAGGCCAGGGTAGCTCTCCAGCAGCGCATTGGCGTCGCACAGGATGGCTATCAGTACCTGGTCCACCACTTCAGTCTGCCCGACAATGATTTTCGAAATCTCGCCATGGACACTTTTGAATGTATCCTTGAGCTTGTCTATGTTCTTTACCCTTTCCAGATCCTTGTCTGTCATATTTCCTTCCTCCAAGTCAGTTTTTCATTAACTATGTCCCTTATTTATGTTATAATATAAATTTTTTGATGATTTGCCCTGAAAATCATTTCTTGATGCTCGCAAAGTAATTCCTGACAATGATTTGCTGTTCCCTTGGGATATTCTCCTCGTAGCTTTTTTCCTGCGCGGCAAAGACCTCCACGGGGAAATCGCTCCTGAACTCCTTTTTCTTGGCCTCGTCTATCTTGTTGATGTTAATCTCATAGCTCAGGGGATTCAGCTTGATGTCCACAGGGTTGCTGCCGATTTTTGGCACAGGAGTTTTGTCTCCGTAAATGTCAGAAAGGCTGCCTTCTGTGGCTATTGGATTGAGATTCCCGTAAAGAAGCTTGTTCAGGTCAAATAAATGGAATTGTGTAGCTGAAACATAGACTGTCAGGATAGCAAGGACCACTATGCCAATAAGCTTGCCGACCACGTTGCCTGTGTTCATCAATGAGCTGCTGCTGACCTTTCTCATTTTGTCAACCAGTTCCATGTTAAGCGCCCTGACGACAAAATTATCCCTGCTTGCATTGTCTGCCGCTGTCCTCAGCATTTCCCTCACCACAGGATTCCTTTCCTCGACTGTCTTCAGCCTGAACTGGCGAATCCTGTACCACATGAGCACAAACAGGGCAAGGATAGCAGGCGCAAGCGCATAAAAATTCCTTAGGTTGAGCAGGCTCAGCACCATGAAAACGCCAAGAAAGACAAGGGTTGCATCCAGGAAACTTTCAAGTATCACTACCTTAAAGACTTCACCGCGCAATTCCTTTATTATCTTGACTATTGGGTTCATGGTCCCTGGCATGCGTCCAGCTGTGCCTGGAGGCTGTCCCGCTGGTTCTTCAATGATTTTACCTGTGTATTCAATGAGTCAATTGTTTCCTGCTTGTTCTGGATATCTATCTTGGCAGCATTGTACTGGCTTGTTGTTTCAGTCAGCATCTGGGATGTGTCGAACAGCATTGTTTTGGTCGCAGACAGCTGCTGCTCGGTTTCCACAAGTGTGTCATTGAGCTGGTCAGCAAGGTCTTTCTTGACTGTGTAAACCTTGCGCAGGTCTGCCTTTTCCTGCTCTGTGATTGCATTTGTCCTGTTCAGCTGGGCCATTGCATCAGTGTACAATTGCTTGTATTTTGCCAGCTCTTCGCTTGTCTGCTTTAATTCATCCGTTGTGCTGCTGTATTTTCCTGTAAGACCTGAAAATATGTCCTGGAAATAGACAGTGCCTGCGGCAATTATGCCAACCACAAGTATTATCAGGAATAACAGCATAATGTTCACATTTTTGTTCATGAAAGTGTCGCCCAAATTCATCACCTGTTCAGTCCTTTCTTGTCTGCTCCTCCACTCTTCTCGCTAGGACTTCAATCAAAAATAAGATCATTGCGGCCACAATAAATGGCCAGGATACTTTCTTCTTCTGTATGTCAACCCTTTCGCTCCGTTTGCTGACGAAATCTATGATTCCCTGTGCGTCGCCGGGTTTAAATAATTTTCCTTCGCTGGCCAGCGCCACGTCCTCAAGCTGGGGGTTGAGCCTGAGCTCAGTATACTCCGGCCTGTAATTTGTTGCATATATATTGTTCGCCAGGGTCCCAAAGCCAAGCTGCTCTGGCTTAAAGGTTGCAGAATAGACATTCTCCTCAATCTTGTAGAAATCAAGGCCTTCTGCAACAGGGTATTTGGATGACTTGACCAGGATTTCATTCTGCTCGCCTTCAATGCCATCTGCTATCTGCGTGTAATAATCCAGCTTTCTTTCTGGGTCCCCGATGCCCCAGTTCATGATTCTTGATATGAGCATTGAATTGTCCTGGTTGAGGATTTGGCCAGCCCAGGCAGTGCCGTCATCTGTCCCCAGCACGGCAACCCTCCCAAGTCCATATCTCCATACCGCAAGCAGCGGCTCGCCCAGGCTTGTTGTCATAAGAAGCCTTGCATTGGCTTTCGGGATTATTTGGTTATAGCCGGTGATTTTTGCAGTTGGGTCAATGGCTTCTGTGATGAAATGATACCTGTTGAGGACCATAATGCTTCTTGTGTCGCCTTCCTCGCTTGTTTCTTTTTGCTCCTGCTTTCCAAACAAAAGCCTCATCCTGTCAGAATCTGACGGAGGGAAATAGATTCCGCCTGTCCTTTCTGCCAAAACCCGAAGCGCCCTTTCAGCACCTTCAAATGTGTAGGTTATATCGCCCAGTTTTGTCTTGGTTGTCATTGTGGAATAAAGCACAATGTTCTGCTTTTCCAGCAGTTCGACAGCATAATCCAGGTATGAGCCAGTGAGATAGTCAAAGTATTGGCCATCGCTGTACAGGAAAATCCATTTCTTGCCGCTTACGCCCTCCAGAAGCTTTGTTGCGCCGGTTATGCCTGCCACAATATTGCTGCACGTCCTGACATTTGAGCAGCTTGATGCAGGGTAAAACTTGAGCCTCTGTATCTTGTCCTGGATATCAGCTATGTGGTCAGGTGTCATCTTGTTCATGCCTGACACTGTGTAATACTGCTCAGCAAAGGCAACAACGCCGACATTGTCATTGAGCCTGAACTGGTCCATGACATTGAGAGAATGCGCCTTGGACAGGCCAAGCGAATCAAAGCCTTCCTGGCCTTCTGAAACATCAATGATGACAACTGCATTGAGGTCTGGGCGAGGCTGCTTTTCGCCAGCTCCTATGTTAACCGGAAGCAGGGACAGCAGGTCGCTTCCCTTGTACTTGCCATATTCAAAGCTGTTGTCGCCTCCGAACACGACAAGCCCGTTGCCATCATTGACAAAATCACCGAGCCTTTGTATTTCTGATGAGGTAAATGATGTGGCCGGCATGTCATTGATAACCACAGTATAGAATTCATCCAGCTTTGCAGGCAGCCTGTCCATCTTTTCAACATCGTACAGCTTCGTGAATATTTGCTCAAGAGGCGATGTCTTTTTGGACAAAAGCAGGACCTTTGGCTTGGGGACGGATTTGACTGTTTTGTAGTACTTGTTGTTGATTGGGAAATAATCATCCACTGCTATGGATGCTTCAATCCTGTGCTGGCCATCATCCAGTTTTGGCCTGATTGCCATGATTTTGGTTTCGTCCTCAGTTGTAATTTTGCCTGGATAGGGCTGGCCGTCTATTGTGACCTTTGGCTCAAAATTCTCAGCAAATCCCTTTGAAGATTTGACAGTAATCAGGTATTCAGCTTCTGAATGCGATAGAACCTTGCTTGGCCCGTCAATTGTAATTGAATAATCATTTTCTGCAGGAAGTATTTGTATGCTGCTTATGCTTGCATTTAAGTCAGAGGCCAGGAGAGCTGCATCGCCAATGTCCGAGCCGGCATTGGCATTTCCATCTGTTACCAGCAGGATGTTCCTGTTCTTGCCGAGATTGGTCAGTATGCCATCCCCTATGTTTGACCTCGAGCCCGAGCCTACTGTGGCCACCTTAACCGGAATCTGCTGTTCCAGCTCAGCTTGCAGGCCTGGCACGAATGAAGTGTCATACAGCTGCATTGAATCTGACTTGTCCACAATTATTGTGATGCTCCTTTCGCCAAAGATTTTCTCCTTTACATTGAGTATTGGGCCGGCAAGGGCAATTACAAGCAGGAGGAAGATTATTGTCCTGCTGATGAATATCAGAATCCTGTAAATCCACATCCTGCGCTGGACCTTTACATCCTTTACCTTGTTTTTTTCCTGGAGGAGCACAAAAGACTTCCTAAGGAAAAACACGAAGATCAGCATTATCGGGACAAGGTACCACAGCCTTTCCGGGTGCTCGAATTCCACGCCATAAAGCAGTATGCTGTTCCAGTAGCCTGTAAACAGCCCGAACATTTCATCAAAAGGCATTACAGGTCACCCCTGATTTTTATGTAAAGGAATTCAAGGAAAAGGAAGATAATGGCCGCAACCACAAAGTAGGCATCAAGAGGTATTTGGGACAATGCCCTGAAAGTCAGCTCATCTGTTGCGCCGCCAAGCTCAGTTTCATCTATGGCCTTGCCAACATCTGACTCCTTGTCATTGAGCAGATTGACCGCTATGTTTCTTCCACCAACCTGCACAAACCCTGCTGTTTCCAGCCGCTTGCCTGCAAGCGTCTGCCCTGTGCGATAATTCAGGGTTTGCAAAGTGTCCATGTTGATTAATGAGGAAATCATATTGTTCCAGAACAGGGGGTAAGTCAGCGAGGACTTGAACTCGGACTTGTCATCATCAACGTTGTAAAATATGACTTTTCCGTCCTTCTGGGTTGAATATGCAATCAATGTTGAATTGTCGGTGTCTGATGTTGCAATGGCAACTGCGCCCTGCTTGGGGACGGCGCGATGATTGTACACCACATGGCCAAAATCCACATCCTTTGTAAAGCTGTTGAACTGCTCAACCTTGACATATCCCTCCCCGTTCTGCGGGGAAAGGTCAACTGGCATGAAACCCTGCAAATCAAAGTCAGAGATATCCTGCTGGCCCACTATGATCAAGACTGCGCCAGTTTGCAGCCCTTCTGAGATTTTCCTCATGGTTTCCGGTAGCAGAAGCTCCTTGCTGACACCCTGCAATATGTAGATATCATGATTGACATTTGGGACAATTGGCGGGACTGCAGTGTCAATTTCGTTGTTGGGATTGGCGGCAAATGCGTAATACAGGTTCGTCTTCTGGTTCAGGTTTGAGATGAACAGGACTTTTGTTTTCTGCGCATCAGGCGCGCTTATATATGCGGTGTTGTCTGTTTCAAAGTCATCCTTGGTGGATATTTTGAGAGTGCTGTCGCCTGACGGAAGCGGAAAGGAAAGGCTGCCAACTGATTTTCCCTTGACGGTCAAGGGCTGTTCTACGCCGCTAAGGCTTACGGTCATGTGCTCATCTGAATCCTTGTAGTTCTTGATAAAGACCACAGAATTTTTTTCATCGAGCGTCAGGTCGATTATGCCCACATTGCTTGCCGCTCCCCCGACGTCCACAAAATCAACCTTGATTTCCTTGGATTCCAGGACCTTTTTGGCAGACAATGGGTCAGTTTCGCTGTTTATGAAATCGCTCATCACTATTATCCTGCCTTTTTTATTCTCCAGCTGGTCTGCTGCAAAGAATATGGCATCGCCAAGGTTGGTTGCTGTGTCTTTTGCTGTTGCCTGGCCGAGCAGCTTGCTCGCATCCCCTCGCGACCCTCCTTTCAGCACAAGCTCAGGGATGTCAGATGCGAATACAATGGTGTTCCTGTCTGTCAAATAGCCTGAGATTTTTTCCTTGGCAACATCAATGCGCATTCGTGCGCCTGAAAGTGTCTTCATGCTGCCGGAGATGTCCATGACAAGCACAGTGTCCTCTGCAGTTACATCCTTCTGCGCATACATATATGGCATGCCCGCGGCAGAAGCGAGGATGAGTAAAGTGAAAAGCTGCAAAAAGAAGAGCAGTTCATTCAGCAACTTGCGGAAAAAGGTATTGTCAAGGAATGCCTCATCCTTTGTGAGGATAAACATTAAAGAGGGAATGACCTTGTCTTTTGGCTTTGGCCTGATAAGGTAGAATACTATGAGCGGAAGCACAGCCAGCACGGCATAAAGCCCTGAGGGGTTAAGAAAATATTTCTCCAGGTGCAGCCCTGCAAAAAAGCTGGTTATTGCGCTCACATCTGCCATTTCATTTCCACCACAGTCTGATACACTAATTCAACTATCCAATACACTAATCCAACGATGCAACGCTGAATTCCTATTGAATCCTGTCCGCTCAGGCCGAGTAACGGTAATTTGTTTAGGCATGCAGTATATATATTTTGTGGCGAGAAATGTATGCTAGTTTATGGCATCCTGATTATGCTTAATTGAATTGCAACGAGCCTGCGCATGCCTTCACCATGACAACCTTTTTATAATAATTATTATTCTCGCCATTCATGGCTTTTCGCACTTTGGAGGATTTTGATTTTTCTGGCAAACGGGTCCTTGTAAGGGTTGGAATGGATGTGCCGGTTGACAAGGAAGGCAATATTACCAATGCCAAGAGAATAAAGGAGGCTCTGCCAACCCTGCAATATCTTTTGGACCATGAGGCAAAGCAAATAGTCATAATCAACCACATGGGAAGGCCCAAAGGCAGGGATGATGTGCACCTTAACCATGATGCCCTGGCTAAGAGCATCTCCGAGCACCTTAATATTGAAGTGAAGAAGCTGGATGACTGCATTGACATTGACCTTCCTGAAGACAGGGTTGTTCTGCTGGAAAACCTCAGGTTTCACAAGGAAGAGGCTGGCAATGATGAGGAGTTCGCAGAAAAGCTTGCAAGCTATGGCGATATATTTGTGAATGACGCCTTTTCTGTTTCGCACAGGGCCCAGGCAAGCGTGGTTGGCATCACAAAATTCATCCCATCATGCGCCGGATTGCTGTTGGAGAGAGAGATCACAGTGATGGGCAGTGCATTGGACAACCCGGCAAGGCCGTTCATTGTCATCCTTGGCGGGGCAAAAATTTCAGACAAGCTGGAATTGATCCAAAACCTTTTGCCGCGCGTTGACAGGCTCCTGCTTGGCGGTGCCATGATATTCACTTTCTACAAGTCATTGGGCATTGAAGTTGGCAAAAGCCTGGTTGAGGACAATATGGTTACCCAGGTCATGGAGCTGCTTGGCAACAAAAAAATAGTGCTTCCCGATGATATTGTTGTTGGAGACAAATTTGAGGAAAGCGCGGAAGCCAAGGTTGTTGATGTCAGGGGAATCGGCGATTGGATTGGGATGGACATTGGCCCAAAGACTGTTGAAAATTACCAAAAAATCCTGGCAAATGCAAAAACAGTTGTATGGAACGGGCCAATGGGAGTATTCGAATTCGAAAAGTTTTCCCACGGCACAGTTGGCCTTGCAAAATACCTGGCAGGGCTTCACGGCGCAGCAGTCATTGTTGGCGGCGGAGACAGCGCATCAGCCATTGAGAAAACCGGATTGCAGGACAAATTCACGCATATTTCAACTGGAGGCGGCGCATCGCTTGAGTTTCTTGAAGGAAAGGACCTCCCGGGCATAAAAGCTCTTGAAGAAAATTCTGAAAATTTTGAAATTGGTTGATTAATAGGTAGTTATGAAGCCTATTAATGGGTTTGGCAAAAATTCTTACCAGCATTATGGTTCCAAAATATTTTCATCTGTAAATTCTGGGAATTTTTCACCACTCTTAAGTTGCTTTTATCGTCTAAAGGCTTATTTATTTGCATTATGGAAATTAATTAAAATTCTAGAAAAGTTTATATAGTAGGCTGATTCTAGAAACCAGTGGGGATTTTGAGGGACTAATAGTATTACAGTGGTTCAAGATGGGCAAAACACGTTTTTTGAAGAAGATTGGCAGTTTTCTTGTAGGTGTTTTTGGCGATGTGCATGAAAATGAGCCATCCCGCACCTTTATATCAAGTGATTCCGCTCCAAAAATGAGTAAGAAATACGCAATAAAGCATAGGAAACAGGCAAAGCCATTGAGAATGGCGCCGAGAAGGAGGCGAATCCGAAACCCAAGGCCAACAGTTGTTGCCAGGGTAAGGGTTTATGCAAGGCCAGTTACCAGAAGGGAGGTAATGATGCCGGCTCCATGGAGCAGGGTTGAAAAATATAAGAAAGTCAAGAAAGACTCCCTGTACGGCGAGTACTAGTTTGTTTTTGTTTTGCTGCCGGACTAATTCAGGCATGCAAGGGCTTTGCTATTGTATTAGGCAACTTCTTTGGAATCCTATGTGAAAAGCCCAAGAGCTAAAGAAATGTCTTAGGTTGTGGCCAGACTTACAACAGATTATGGCAGTAAAATTACAACATTTGAATCATCCAGCTGGTTTATCATGTCCTCAATTTTCTTTCTTTGGCTGGCCGTGTCTATCTTGTCCCTTTCAGCAACTACTTCGGCAATTCTTGCCTGAAGGCTGGCAATCTTGTGCTCTGCCTTCTTTTGCTCCTCCAAATGCCGGGCAATTTTTTCAGTCTGGTCGTGCCTGTCTTTCTCCTGCTCGATTTTTGCCTCCTCTTCCAGCAATGATTTTCTTGACCGCCTGAATTCTTTCAGCATTTCAGGGGAAAATTTGCCAAGCGCCTCCAGTGTGCGCAGCTTTTTGTCCGGCTTGAGCTCAATAGCATTTGTTTCAACAGATTGCCTGAGCTGGTCCAGCACAATCGGGACCTGCCCATCAGCATCATTTATCACTGCGCTTACTGCATCCTGGTTTATTACTGCGACTTTTGCCTCATTGGTTGTTATGCGCTCGAATTTTCGCATAGCCGCGTCAATTGACGAGAAATTATGGTGCATCTCCGCATCCAGGGCCTTAATCTGTGCTTCTATGTCAGCTTTCCTGTTTTCAAGGTCAAAGTACTTCTTGAAATCCCTGCTGTTCTTGATGGCCTGTATTTCAGCAGCTTCCTTGTCACGCAATTGCTTTTGCTCATAAAGCAGGCTTTCAAGCTCTGCCAGTTTTGATTCCGACTCCTTCCTAAGCGTAAGGGATTTTCGCAATGCCTTGATGTTATCCTCAATGTGGCCAATAGTCTCAAAGCCTTCCCTGCGTATGAACTCCCTTAAGTCATTGACTATGGTTTCCATTCCCTTAATGGCGAGCGCTATTTCCCTGGATTCTATGGCCAGAAATTCCTGCAGGATAAAATAGGCCCTTTGCGTTGACTTTGTCAGCTCGCTAAGGTCATTGTCAAATTTTGCTATGAAATATTCCAAATCCTCGTATTTTTCAGGTGGCTTTATTCCTTCCGCCAGCTTTCGCGTAATGCGCACATATGAGTTCTTGTTGCCATCCAGCAGGTTCTTTGCCCTTGAGGGTATATTTGGGTTGGGCAGCTCTGCCTTTTCGAGCCTCTCAATGGCATCATGGATCTCCTGCTGTTTTGTAAGAATCCTCGCCCTGTAATTCTTAAGCTCCCTGTTTACAGCGCCAAGCTTGATATTCCTTAAGTCAGAAATCCACATCTCTATTTCATCAATCCCTGCGCGCTTCTCCTGGACCTCTTTTTTGGCCTGGAAGATCCCCTTAAATTTGTCCATCCACCCCATGAGAGAATAGATAAGACAATAATTTAAATAGTTTAGCAGTTATTTGAGCCTTGTGCAAAAATAAAGTTGCGCCGCCAATCTGCGAGCATCGCGGAATCAAGGTGCTATCTATAAATTAGTGGTCGTTCCTTGAACGACTAAATTTTTCCCCCCTCTTGGTTTGGAGGAGGGGAGAATTAGGCATATAGGACAATATGAAACGAGCATACAAAGACAAGGCCGCAAAATTCAGGAAAATCGCATTGGAAAGGATTATCATCCTATTTGGCGAGGCTAAAAATATATTCAGTTATGACCCAAAACTATCAGACCGCTATGTTTTCCTTGCCAGGAAAATCGCCATGAAATACAAGGTCAGGCTGCCCAACGAGCTCAAGCGAAAGTTCTGCAGAAGATGCCACAGCTTTTTCATGCCAGGCAAGAACTGCAGAATACGGACCCATGAAGGCAAGGTTGTCTATTTCTGCATGAAATGCAAGAACATCATGCGGTTTCCCTACGTGAAAGAGCGGAAGGCGAGAAGAAAGACAAGGAAATGATCCAGAGCTCGAAATTTTGTTACACCAATTTCTTTTTGTTACGCCAATTTCTGGAAAAAATAAATATAGATTAATGCAACAATAATGCCTCCCCAGTTCAGCGCCATTATCCACGGAGTGCCCCAGCTTATGCCCGGGAAATACCAGTCAGAAACAGGCCATAGGAAAGGTGTTGGCAGGAATTCCCTGCTGTGCGTCGGTATGTCAATAAGTATATGGATCAGCCAGGCCCAGAGAAATGCTGGAATGCTCCCCAATACCAAGTAAACAATACCGATTGTTGCGCCGAACACGAACAAGCTGTGTGTGATGCCATAGAGCACAAAAACCCAATGCGGGATTTGCGCGAGATTCGGCGGGCCGAACCTGAACCCTTTTGTAAACAGGTTATGGAACAGGTAAATAGTCCAGGACAACAGGTCAGGCATGACACCAAAGAATATGGCCAGCCACATCTGTGGATTGGGAAGTTTCCTGAAGATTATGAAGCTCCAAAGCCCGTGCGCAAATGTGTCCACCATGATAACAATTGTTTTTCGGGTTTGTATATAAAAGTTTCCAACTCAACCAAGCCATGCCCCCCATTGTATGAGACAAACATGATTTGATTGATTATGGGCCCCAGGGTGTGGTTCAAGCCAGAGCAATCTTTATAAATAAAGCGCCCTTCTTTCCGATATGGTGCAGAAAAAGAGTTTTAAGGATTATAGGATAGCAACGCTTGGTTCTCATTCCGCCCTGCAGATCCTGAAAGGTGCCAGGGACGAAGGCTTCAAAAATATCTGCATCTGTGTCAAGGGCAAGGAAAGGCCGTACAAGTCATTCAATGTGGCTGATGAATACATCATGCTTGATTCTTACAAGGATTTCCTGAAAATAGTCCCGCAGCTTGAGAAAAAAAATGCAATCTTAGTCCCGCATGCGTCATTTATAGAATATGTCGGCATGGACAATGTGAAAAAGCTCAAGCTGCCATATTATGGGAACAAGCATGTGTTGGACTGGGAAGCTGACAGGGATATGCAGAGAAAATGGCTCAAGGACGCTGGAATCAAAATACCCAAGATTTTTCGCGACCCCAGGGACATTGACAGGGCGGTAATAGTCAAGTTCCACGGCGCGGCCGGAGGCAAGGGATATTTCCTGGCCAAGGATGAAAAGGATTTCAGGGCAAAAATAGCGCAGCACCCGGAAACAAGGAAATATGTTATCCAGGAATACATTATCGGCGTTCCAATGTACACCCATTATTTTCATTCGCAGCTGACCAATGAATTGGAAGTCATGGGGTTTGATGTAAGGTATGAAAGCAATGTGGATTCAATAGGCCGCATCTCGGCGAGAGACCAGATTGCCTTGCCCAAAGTCGACCCAAGCTATGTTGTTGTTGGGAACACGCCGGTTGTTGTCCGGGAAAGCCTTTTGCCCGAGATTTTCGAGATGGGGGAGAAAGTCGTTGCCCGTTCCAAGAAAATAGCCGCGCCCGGCCTGTTCGGGCCATTTGCGCTCGAAGGCGTCATCACCCCTGAAATGCATTTTGTCATATTTGAGATTTCGGCCAGGATTGTGGCTGGCACAAACCCCTATATCATGGGCTCCCCATACACTCAGCTTAGGTATAAGGAGCCAATGAGCACAGGAAGGAGGATTGCCAGGGAAATCAAGACAGCCATCCAGCAGGGCAGGCTAAAAGAGGTGCTGGGATGATAAGGCATGAAGACATTAAGCAGGTTCTTGCAAAGTACGATAAAAATAACATCAGCATTGGCGTTCTTGGCGGGCACTCAGCCCTTGACATTTCCTCAGGGGCAAAAAAGCTCGGCTTCAGGACAGTGGCTGTTTGCCAGAGAGGAAGGGAAAAGACTTATTCAAAGTATTTCAGGGCGCGGGACAGCAGGGGAATCATCGACGAAATAATTCTTGTTGACAAGTTTTCCGACATAACAATGCCTGAAGTCCAGGAAAAGCTCCGGAAGCTCAACACAATTTTCATCCACAACAGGTATTTTTGGGTGTACTGCAAATTTGAGGATATTATGAATGACTTCAAGGTACCGATTTTCGGCACAAGGCCAATGGTAAGGCTCGAGGAGCGCCATGTGCCCAATAACCAGTATGAGATTCTGAGGCAGGCCAATATCAGGATTCCAAAAATATTTGACAGCCCGGAACAGATTGACAGGCTTGCAATCGTGAAGGTCGCAGAAGCGGCGAGAGGCTATGAAAGGGCATTCTTTTTTGTGAAGGATGCGCAGGACTTCAGGAAAAAGTCAGAAGACCTTATCAGGAACAGGGTGATAACCAAGAAAGCTCTTGACCTTGCGGTCATTGAGGAATACATTGTCGGCGCGCATATAAACCTGAATTTCTTCTATTCGCCGCTTTCAGATGAGCTTGAATTGCTGGGCACAGACACGAGAAGGCAGACAAATCTCGATGGCATTTTAAGGCTGCCTGCGGAAGAGCAGCTTGAAGTGCTCAAGTACATGAGGCCCAAATACATTGAGACTGGCCACATAGCAGTCACAATGAAGGAATCCCTTCTCGAAAAGGCATTTGGATTGGGGGAAAGGTTTGTGGCAGCGACCAAGAAGGCCAGCCCGCCTGGCATAATCGGGCCATTCGCCCTGCAGGGCGCGGTCATTGCCGAGGAAGGCAAAGAGGATTTCGTTATTTTTGACGTTTCCATGCGAATGCCTGGAAGCCCGGGGACAAAATTCACGCCCTATGGGGAATACCTGCATCGAAGGGAAATCAGCTTCGGCGACAGGATAGCAATGGAAATCAAGGAAGCGATAAAGCAGGGAAAAATTGATAGTGTATGCACATGAGATAATATGGAAAAAATAATTTCTTGTATTTTCAGAATTTTACTCCACAAGCCTTAAGCAGCCTTTTGACCTGCCTCGGACTCTTGTAGAGAATGGTTTTGATGCCAATTCTCGCTGCGCCATCAGTGCACTCCTTTTTGTCATCGATAAAAACAGCCTCTGATGGACTTATGTTCAGCTTTTTCAATGCCAGCTGATATATCCGCGGATCAGGCTTTATCAGGCCGAGATTGCATGAAAAGAAAACCTGGTCAAACATTTTTCTGAGTTTTTTTGCATAAATGCGAACTAAGGCCCTTTCCGTATTTGAGAGCAATGCCACGGTGTATCCTTTTTTCCTTAGGCTTGCCACAAGTCTATGCATCGCAGGAATAGTGGGAAAATTATATCTGGTTGCCTTCGCCCATGAAAAATTCAGAGAGGGCGCATTTGGGATTTCTCTTGCAACGCGTTTCCAAAACTCCTTAATTGTCAGCCTGCCGGTGCCGAGGCCAGGATAATTTGCAGCCACGGCCGATTGCACAGAGCGAAAATCCAATTTCAGTTTCCTTGCAATATACATGTCCCTGGTATATGCAGGGGATTTGTAAAGCACCCCTCCCCAGTCAAAGATAATCCCTTTTATAGCAGTTGGCCTTTTTTCCATAAGATTATTCTCGATAACTGGTATAAAAAGATATCCTTTAAATATCCGAAGCACAACTAGCCGAATATAGCGGAATAATGCAATTGAATAATGCAAATTCTGCACAGCAGGGCACAGTATGCCCATTGCTAGGAGGAACAAGTGATATAAGATGGGATTTGGAAATAGCGAAGGACATAGGGGCGGAGGCTCCAGAGGCGGTGGATTTGGCGGAGGCCGAAGCCATGGTGGTGGAGGATTCAGAGGCGGTTCAAGAGGACCAGGCGGATTTGGCGGCGGAGGCCGGGGCGGCGGATTCAACAGAGGCCCAAGGGAAATGCATAAAGTCACTTGCTCTGATTGCGGCAATGAAGCAGAAGTGCCATTCAAGCCAACAGAAGGCAGGCCAGTTTATTGCAAGGAGTGCTTTCCCAAGCACAGGCCGGAAAGAAGTTTCTGATTGAGGGACTTTTCATTTTTTCTTTTATCTTTTGTTTTGTGGCTTATTTCTCGTTATAATCCTGAAGCGCTATCTGCCCTTTTCGCTTCCCCCCTTTTACAGGCAATTTTTCAAAGTCCTGGCCAACCTGCTTTTTGACGCTCAGTGCGATTTTCTCGCCTAGCAGGTATTTCATGGTGGAAAGGTCGGCATTCCGGACATCCAGAAGGTCCTTTATCTTGTTGTTGAAAAGCAGCCGCGCCCTTGCCCTGCCAATTCCCTGCAGCCTGACAAGGGAGAATAATTCCTCCTTTATCCCATATCTTAGCCTGTATCTTGTTTTCCTGACCTGGCGCAGGGCTTCGTTGAATTGCAGCATCCTCGAAAGCTCCTCTGTTGCGTACAACAGCCAATCGCCCGTGTCCAGCTTTGCCTTTATTTCCCCCGGCCTGATGTCATAGGATTCCAGCAGATGCTCTTCATCCTTTTCATCAATCCAGTCATTCATGAACATGGCTGTCTTAATTGACGAAAGGTAATCCTCGTATTCCGGCTCGAAAAGGCTCGGCTCTTTTTCCAGCAGGCTGTTCTGGAACTTGACCAGGGTTTCATTGATTATCTCAATATCCTTGTTCCTGGCCCTCAATAGCGGCCGCATTTCCAGGGTATTGCACACCAGGTGCAGGAGTGAAAAATCATTGGGCTTAATGGAATTGCTTTTCTTGAGGTTCGTAATGATGTAATTTGCAGTGTACGGGTCAATGTAAAGCTCTGCTACCCTTTTTCCAATGGGTGTTGCTGTGATTCTCCCGTCATTGGCGCCCAGGTCGGATGCTGAAATAAAATCATCCTTTTTGCTTGTGCTGGCGAGGATAAAATCCCACTCCTCCAGCTGGTCAAGCATTCGGTCAATTATTGCGTTCAGCTTTTCAATGTCAGAATACTGCATTGCCCAAAATGTCTTTGAGAAAAATTCATAGATCCGCGACTTGTTGCTCATGAAATTTGCAGAGATTAGGCTGAGGAGGTATGTCCTTAGAACAGGCTCAACAGCAAGCTTGGAGTAAATTTCCTCCGGCTCCCCTTTCACATACTTTTCAATAATCCTTTCCTTTTCTGCCTGGGAGGATGTGACAACCACGGATTCGCCATAGCTGTCAAACTTCGGCCTTCCTGCCCGTCCTGACTGCTGAAGGTATTCAAGGACTGGGATATAATTCAGCCCCATGTGCCCGTACCTTTTCAGGTCGCGGATTATGGCCCTGAATGCAGGCAGGTCAACTCCAGCGGCCAAAGTGGGGGTGCAGCAGATGATTTTAACCGTTCCTTTCCTGAATTCGTCCTCTATCAGTTCACGCTGCGCCGCGGCAAGGCCCGCATGGTGGAATGCAATGCCTTTTTTCAGGCAGAACGCCAGGCGTTCGCATTGATGTGTTGGCCTGGAGAGGGCTTTTAACGCCTTTTCAGCAATTTGGTCAAGCTGTGGCGATTGCGCCTTGATTTTCTTGGAGATGTCCTCGGCAGATTTTTCAGCTGACCTTTTTGTATTTACAAAGACAAAAGCCTGCTTTCCGATTTTTATCGTGTCAAGCGCAAGGTTGATTGAGCCATCCTGGCTTATGATATCGATTTTCTTTGTCTTTTGCATTTTAATGAAACCGAATGAAGAAGTGCTTATGATTTCTTGGCTGGCCTATTGCCTTGCTTATCCTTGTTTTTGTCCGGCCCCATGGCTGCATATTGCATGGCCATGCTAATCCTGCCAACTATGATTCCTATTGAAAATACGCAAAAATAAATGAAAAGCCTCATCCAAGTTGCCTGGTCCATAAAATCCACCGTCCTGCATGACAATAGTGATAAGATGCCTGCGCAATTTATAAAGATTTTCTATATGAAATAAATTAGTTTGGTATTGCAGTTGGATAAGTTTAAATATTGGACAGGGGAGGGATGTTATCTTATGGATAGCATTTTCCTCAATCCTGCGCTCGTGCTTCAGATTTTTGTATTGTTGAATCCGTTGTCCTCCTTTCCGATTTTGATGTCTGCATTCAAGAGAAAAATGCACGTCCGCAAGATAGCTGTTGGCGCAGTCATCACGGCATATGTTGTTGCGCTGATAATCGCGATGTTCGGGCCTGTGCTTTTCAAGGTATTTGGCGTATCCCTCGATGCATTCCGTATTGCCGGCGGCATTGTCCTGCTCCTGCTTGGCCTTAGCACCATCAGGCCCCAGAAAAATGGGGACAGGGAAGTGACTGGTGTCGAAAGCACCATTTCTATCATTGCCACCCCGATGCTGACCGGCCCGGCAACCATATCTTTCATCACGATAAAGACTTATGAGCTTGGGTTTTCCCACCTTTTTTTCAACATAACTTATGCTTTCATAATAGTTGGGCTGTTGTTCATCCTGTTTGGCTTTGCAATCAGCAAGATTAACACGACTTTGATTGACATTAGCTCCAGGATACTTGGATTGTTCCTGACAGCTGTTGCCATTGAGATGATGGCCAAGGGCATTTCAGGCATTATTGCCAGCCTTGTCTAATTCCTGGCCAGGCAGAATGTCAAAAGTTTTATAAACGGTTTATAATCCCTCTGTGTCACCTCTGCCTCGGTCAGACAGGTAGTGTTTAAAAAAGAAAAGTGGGCACAGTGAGGGCATAAAGCCCTATTCGCTCGGTGATTCGAACATGATTGTCGCAAACATTCACGGCAGAGATTTGATGATTGGCATTTAATCGCGTCGGGAGACTTTATGTCTCCCTTGTTTTTTACCAGATTTTTTGCTAAAAAATCTGCCCCGGTAGCTCAGACAGGCAATCTTTAACAAAGATTGCATAGAAACAGATAGGGCATAAAGCCCTATTCGCTCGGTGATTTGATAGTAAGCGTCGTATACAGGTCCGATAGCGTTTATCAGAATTGCATGTAAAACGCGTCGAGGAACCTTGTGTTCCTCAATTTTTTATGCAATTTTTTGTTAAAAAATTGCCCCGGTAGCTCAGCGGTTAGAGCGCACGGCTGTTAACCGTGAGGTCGCCAGTTCGATCCTGGCCCGGGGCGTTGCATTCATTGGCACCATAGCTTAACCGTAGCAATCCCTTAAAAAAAGGATTGAGCCCAAAAACGTCCTTTCTCCGAAAGGACAGCTTTCCTGCGGAAAGCGAAGGACTGTAAACCAGAACATGATATACATTGGCCCCGTAGCTTAGTCTGGTGGAGCGCACGACTGATACGCCCTGCAAAAGGCGAAGAAATCGTGAGGTCCCGTGTTCAAATCACGGCGGGGCCATCATACTTCTTTAACATATATATCAATTATAGCGATTATTATGTTTTGAGAAAAATCGCGTCGGGGAACTTTATGTTCCCTTTGTTTTTACGAGATTTTTCTTAAAAATCTCTTCAAATCACGGCGGGGCCATATCCTTCTTTTTTCGTAAAATATATATTCCACAAATGCTCACAATTTTACATGAAGGTCCTTTTTGTTTGCAACCTGAATCAGAACAGAAGCAAAACAGCTGAGATGCTGTTCAAAGATAGATTTGCCACAAAATCTGCAGGCCTTTACAGTGGAAACCTGCTCACAAAAAGCCAAATTCTCTGGGCTGACTCAATTGTGGTTATGGAAGAAAGGCAGAGAAGTGAAATTGCCAGGAGATTCCCCAAGGAGTACCTTAAGAAAAGGATTATTTCCTGGGATATACCAGACATTTTCCGCTATAATGACCCAGAACTTATAGGGCTTCTAAACAACAAGGTCGAATCCTTAGTTTAGCCATTCCTTGAACTGTTTTAATGCACTTTCCTTTGATGCAAAAAATCCAGTTTCAGCTACGCTCATTTCTGGCAGGCGCCGTGTGACTTTGTATTTTTTGCCAGTGCCATTCTTCAACTCCATGATTGTGACTTCCCACAAAACTGAATCAGCTGCCATGCCATGCAAAAAATAGTTTTTATTAATGTGCATTACCGATGCATTCCAGGAAATCTCACGTAAATGCCGAAAAATGCCCGAGTTTGAAGGGGCTATTTGCGGATATCTTGGTTACTCTCAAAGAAATTGCAGGAGCATTGTAAATCCATAAATAACGCTTACCACCCCTGTTCCCAATGAAAAATATCTAAATATCCTGTCGCTCTTCGCCTTAATAAGCGGATACGAAAATACAGCTGAAAAAACAAGCATCCCGAGCACAACGCCAATGCTGAAAATCCCAATACCCAGCAATATCATGCCAAATGTTGAAACTCCGAGCGCAGCAGTCAGCAAAATGAGCAGCTCGTCATTGCTTGCCAGGCCGTGCACAATACCTATGCCAAGCATGTGCCTGTGGTCGTGCCTGTGTCCTGATTTCCTGAAGTGCAGGTGATAGTGCACATGCTTCCCGCTGCCATGCTCGTGCTCATGCCTGTGAAACATAAAAAAATCCCTAAGGCTCCACAAGCCTAATGCAACCAGCATTACACCAACCATCATTTCAAAATAACCCAGCCATGATGCCAAATAAGATTCCCTGAAATAATACAGCACTGCAGTGATTATTGTTGCCGTAACCATGTGGCCAATCGCCCAAAACAGGCTAATCCTCGACGAAGTGGCAAATGATTTTGACCTTCGCAAAAATGTTGAGACTGCAATCAAATGGTCAGCGTCATAGCTATGCTTAAATCCAAGCAGCAGCGCAAGGCCGAGATAGGGAAGCAGTTCAAGCATGTCATTGTCAAGCAATAAGGGTATAAAAAATTTCTCTTTAGGGTTTCCCCTTCGTGCCATGCCTTCTTTCATACTCCAGGCTTCCTGCAGAAATAGAAAACACAAAAAGCAGCGAAAAGGCAACTGTCAGTACTTCATTATCCCTGTTAAAATAATAATAAACAAAAAATCCCAGGCATGAAAGCTCCAAAACCAATTTTAGTGCGCGCAGGTATTTTTTCCCGTCCTGAATTTCCTTGAGCGTGTACCTGGCTATTATCCAGCCTGAGGGCACACCAACACCTACAGAAAATAATAAGGCAAGAATGAAAACAATTGTAAAATCCATCTTATTTTTCCAGCTCAGCTATCTCCCTGAGCCTTCGGTTATGCCTGTCCTCGTTGCTGTAAGGCGTTGTTAGCCAGATTTTGACCATCTCAAGTGCTGCATCGTGCTCCATGGTCCTTCCGCCCAGGCAGAGTATGTTGGAATTATTGTGCTCTTTTGACATTTTTGCAGATTCATTGTTATAAGCCAAAGTAGCCCTTGCGCCAGGCACCTTGTTCGCGGCCATGCAGATCCCAATCCCTGTTCCGCAGACTGCTATTCCGCATGCATCCTTCTTTTTCGCAACAGCCTTTGCAACCTTGGCCCCATATTCCGGGTAATCAACACTGTCTGGCGTATGCGTGCCCAAATCCTCAAAATGCAGGTTCATTGATGCCAGCAGCCTCTTGATTTTTTCTTTCAATTCAAATCCGCCATGGTCCGCACCAAGGTAAATTACCATCGCCATTCTGCATGCCCCCATTGTATTATCATGTCAACGCCGACCCTTTCAACTTCCACCGGCACATCGCATGCCCCAAAGCAGGAACCGCCCCAGATCAGGACTTTTGAATCAGTTTCCCTTTCAATTTCATCCTGTATTGCCTTGGCCTCCGGCTTTAATCCGTCAGGCAGCTGGATTAGGAGGATCTTAGGCTTTGCTTTCCTGATTTCAGCAAGTGCTTTCCCCATTTCAAGGTCATATTCCATGATAAGATGAAACCCCAATCCCTATAAAAAGATTTTCTAATCCTTAAGCCACGATATTATCTCAAGCTGGAGCTCCGGGAACCTGTCAAACAGGCTGGTCCCATGCAATTCAGTGTTATAGCTCTTGACAATTGACTGGCCTTTCATTGCCTTGGAAATGGCATTGGCATCAGCAACCGTGTTGCCATCCTTTGAGCCTGCTGCCATGAAAACCTGCTGTGCATCAGCCAGCTCCCGTGCAGCATCCCCCGTAATTATGCCTCTGTAGTTGGCTCCTGCTGAAAGCAATGCCGCTTTCCTGATTTCAGGGTGCACGGACTGGTACCGCAGGGCAAGATTGGCGCCTATTGATGCGCCGACAATGCTGATTTCATCGCCACTCTTTTCAACCAGGAATTCAGCAGCTGCCTCAACATCATGGATAGACTGCTGGTGGTCGTAATCATTGAATCTCTTATAGTCAATTGCCTGGCCATTCTGCTTTGTGCTTTCGCCGTGCCCCCTTAAGTCAATTGCCAGGACAGAATAGCCCTGTTTCTGCAATAACGCTGCAAATCCATTCCAGGATTCCTTGGTCGAAGGCATCATGTGAAGAAGCAGGACAGCGCCTTCACGGCCTGGCCAGTAATTTCCGATTATTTTTACATTGTCTGAAGTCAAGAATGAGACTCTTTCCATTGGTTTCACACTCCCATTTTCATCCGTTGTGCTCTTTGCGCCAACATCAGTTTTTGAATCATCAGGTTGTTGCGTTATTGTAAAGGTCCCGGGGCCCGCGGCCCCGTTGTTCTGCCCTTCCTGCGTGCAGCCTGCTGCAATCAATATCAGCGCCATTGCCACACATAGAAAATAAGCCCTCTCCACCATGCACCTGGGAAATTTTGCATATATATAAAGTTTATTTGAAAAGGATTGAATTAAAAAAATAAAAAACAAAACCAAAGGAAAATCACTTCTTTGTGACTTTCTCCTCTTTAAGGACTTTTTTTGCTATGATAAACACAACCAATGCGATTATCACAAAGTTGAGCAGTGCGGCCAGGAATGCGCCCCAGCTCAGGATTACCGGGCCCATGGCAAAAGTTGCAGTCTGCCATGCCCCGCCAGGTATGAAAGGCGTCACAATTGGCATGATGATGCTGTTCACCAGGCTCTGGACCAGTGTTGTCACGGCTGCTGCCATTATGAAGGCTACGGCAACGCCAATCACCTTATACTCATTCAGAAATTCCATGAATTCTCTTATCATTTTCATGCTAAGACCCCCCTAATTTGTTCAGTGACATGTATATATCATAAACTGATGGTGTAATTTGGAGACAGGGCTTGAGGTTTATAAACCTTCACAAATCAGTTAAAGAGTGGCTGTTTGATTTTTAATCATTTATTATTGCCTACGACAGGATTCCCACTTTCTTCATTCTTTTCGCCCAGTACAGGAAGGGGGTGTCTGATATAGAAATAATTATTTTTAGTATTATTGATGTCAGCCAAATTTCCCAAATAATCTGCCATTCGAGCACGCCCCAGAATGCGATTAATGTGAATGTGGTATTGTCTATCAGCTGGCTCAGGATAGTTGAGACATTGTTTCGCAGCCAGAGATACTTGCCGTTGGTCAAGTTTCGCATGGTATTGAAAACCCAGACATCATGGAACTGCGAAATGAAGTATGCGGTCAGGCTGGCAAATGCAATCCTGGGGAACAGCTGGAAAAGCGCCTGAAGGTGGCTGCCCGTCTGGTCGGACTCATGGGCAATGAACATCAGTGCAAGCTGCATGAGAAGGGTGGTTGTTATTAGCACAAAAAAGCCAATCCAAACAGCTTTTTGGGCATCCCTAACCTTATGCTTCTCCTCAAGGATATCAGTGACCAGGAATGTGGAAGAATAGATGACATTGCCTAAAGCGGTCACCATTCCGAAAATCTCTATTGTCTTGTAGACCTGCAGGTTTGCGAGCAGCACTGCCATTGCGGTCCAGACATAAAGCCCAATCTTGCCAAAGAGCTTGTAGGCAAGTATTATAAGCAGGAAGCTGGCAATGATTTCAGCTGCGAATAAGAGTTCATTCTGCATATCCAGTCCCCTCAAAAGCACACCCTCAAAAGCACAATTTTAATTTAATCCCCAACCTTTTTATTTATCCTGCTTTTATTCCGGGCCATGGGGTATTTAAAGTTTAGCCTAAAATCAGGGGATGCGAAATCCTCTGCCCGTACAGGGCTGTTGAAGCTTAAGCACGGGACAATCAGGACGCCGGAGCTGATTCCTGTGGCAACCAAGGCGACTGTGAAGGCGCTTTCTTCCGATGACCTGAAGGGATTGGGAGCGCAGGCTCTCATCTGCAATACCTACCACCTGATGCTCAAGCCCGGCCCGGCAATAGTTGAAAAAATGGGAGGGCTTCATAAGTTTATGAACTGGGGCAGGCCCCTGCTCACCGACAGCGGCGGCTTCCAGGCATTCTCCCTTGGCCTGGGGATCGAGCATGCAACTGGCAAGATGTCCCTGTATTTTCCTGAGGACAATAAAGGCTCAAGAAAGCCGGGCAAGTCAACAACCTATATTTCTGACAAGGGAATCAGCTTCAGGTCTGTTTATGACAACTCAAGGCATTTTTTGACTCCGGCATCATCGATTAGAATCCAGGAGCAGCTTGGGGCTGACATGATTTTGGCATTGGATGAATGCACCTCCCCCATGTCGGGCAGGGAATACACGGCAAAAAGCCTTGCCAGGACCCACAGATGGGCAAAAGAGTCGCTGGATGCCCATGTGACAGGCCAGGCAATCGCAGGGATTGTGCAGGGCGGCCACTGGAAAGACCTTAGGAAAAAAAGCGCAAAATACATTGCATCCCTTGGCTTTGACAGCCTTGCAATAGGAGGCTCGCTTGGAAAGTCAAAGAATGACATGCACAAAATCCTTGAATGGACTGTCCCATTGCTTCCTGAAAGCAAGCCCAGGCATCTTCTTGGCATAGGTGTTGTCGAGGATATTTTTGAGGCAGTTGAAAGGGGCATTGACCTTTTTGACTGTGTCGGCCCAACACGGCAGGCACGGGCAGGCTATATTTATGCACGCCCCCCTCTAGGCAATGTTCAAAACAAGTTCAAGTTCAAGATTACTGCTGGAAAATTTGCAGCTGATCCCGGGCCCCTTGACCCAAATTGCCAGTGCAGGGTTTGCATGAATCATTCAAGGGCTTATGTCTGCCACCTGTTCAATTCAGACGAGCTTTTGGCATACAGCCTTGCGAGCTACCACAATGTGCATTTTTTCATGGCTTTGATGAGGGATATCAGGCAGTCCATCCAGGAAAAAAGGTTCCAGAGGCTGAAGAAAGAGTGGGGAATTTTGTGAAGGCAACTCCAATGCCCATCCAATCCATGATGGATTTATTTTAAGTCACCCCGACAAGGCCGCCAAAGACAGCCAAGAAAATAAGTCTGAAGATTATGTACATGGAGATGCTGACAACCGCGAATACAGGGATGTACTTGATTCCCTGCTTCACATTCCCTTTCCTGATTATTGAGATAATCATTGACGTGAAAACAGCGATTATCCCCAGCGCTATCATTGAAAATGTCTTGAACCCTTCAGGGTCAACCTGGATGCTGCTGATTCGAATTGGCAGGCTGGACTGCGACCCTGCGGTTGAAGCGCTCAATGTGCCTGCTATTTTCTGGAATACGAGAAGAAGGTTGAATGACAGCCCGAAGAGGCCGGGCGCAATGAAAAGCACGATTGATGTAAGGAAGATCACATAAGTTGAGTTGGTTGCGGCCATCTCGCTTTTCAATTCCATGGTCTCAACAAGGTCTGCCTGTATCCTGTCCATGAGATCGGCCAGCGGCGCCCCGCCTTTCATGCCTTCAATCACAAGGCCGAAGCTCCTTTTCAGCATCGGGGAGTCATACTTGTCCATGAAATCCTCAAGCGCGTCTTCAACATCCTCGCCGGACATTACCCTCTTGGCAACTAGGCTGACTTCATTGCTGAGAATGCCGTACTCGGGCCTTATTGATGAAAACAGGGCGCGGTCGAATGACATTCCGCCTCTCAGGTTTTCGCTTATGTATTTCAGGAACTCGGGCAGGATTTCCTCGATTTTCTTGGTGCGGTTGAATATGACCATGTCAAGGTATGAGTAAATGCCAAGCATAATCACGCCGATAATGGCCAATTGTATTGTTATCCAGGCAATAAAGGTCCAGATTAGGACTGCGGTTGAGCCGAATGTCTTGTTAAGGTAAGGCAGGACATAGACAATGTAGATTATGGCAGTGATTGCAAGGCTAAGGTAAAACAATCCGCCAAAAAGCTTGTATGGCGTTTCCTCCACGCCTGCCTTGAGAAGGTAAGACCTTAGCTTGGGCCTCACCTTCCTCGGCACAAATGCCTTTCCGAATTCCTCAAGCAGCACAAATTTCATATGCAATCCCTTGCCCGTCAGTTACGCGCTTCTCAATCATTGTCATTTTCTTTATCACTTTCATCTCTTAATCACTTTCATTTTTTTGTTTCATGGCTAACCATGCTTCTGCCCATTGCAGTGGATTTGATATCCGCCTAAATGTTCACATTTGGCCTGATTGACCTGAACAAAGTCAGGAAAATAAATTGTACAAAGATGAGAATGCCGGCCGCAATCAGAATAAATGTCAGGGAAAGTTCCAGAGCGAGGAACGACGCGACCACAACCAGCATTGTCATCCCGAGAGAGGGAAGCACAACAGCAAGTATCATGTAAATCATTATGTAGCCGTTGAGCTTTTTTGAATAATCCTTGATTTCAATCATCTGTTCATTGGAAATGCTCTTCAGGATGCTTTTCAGGCTCTGCCCGACATCCACACCTGTCTTGAGCGAGGTCACAAGCTCTGACAAAATCTTCCTGAACTGCCTGGAAGAGCTGAACTCCCTGCTGTTTTCCAGGGCTATCTCTATGGGGACGCCTGTCCTGATATCCTCAACAATTTCCCTGAAGTATTTTGCCATGACCCCGTAGCTTTTTGAGCCGTCAATCAGGGCATTGAAGAGCGGCACGCCGCTTTCAATCTTGACAAGAGGGTAGCGACCTGCAAAAAGCACTTCCCTGTCAATTTCCTTCTGCCTCCTCCTCTTCACGACCTGAGGGTACTGCATCATGAAAAAAAAAGAGACAAAATACAGGAATGGAAAAATTGCAATCAGCAGGTATTTTGGGAGGGTTGTCCGGCCGAACGCAAAAAAAACTATGGCAAAGAGTGCCAGGGAGAGGTAGGTTGATCCCAAGGCCATTTTTTTTATGAACGCCCTCGGGTCTTCCTTTATGTGCGCAACCCTTAAATCTTTTTTAAGATGGGGAAACATTTGCGCGGCAAAATACTGGATCATTTAGAATCACCCTGGACAGACCTGCGCGCGTAATACTTCCTGAAAATGTCACCAACCCTGTCCACATTGTTGATATTCTTCTCAACAATCCACTTAAGAATGCTCATCTTTTCCCTGAGGTCCTCGACAATCTGCTCCTTTGTCATGCCTGTGTAAAGCTTGATGGTGTCCATGATTGCCTGCGGCTCGTTCACGTCCACAAGCTGGTCCTTTGCCATGTCCAGCTGCTTGATGATGCTGGCATCTCCATTTTTTGTGATTTCAGCAAGCTGCAGCGTCCTCCTGAACCCGGTCCGCCTGTTCCTGTTCTGCACGACAATCATGTGCAAGGCAGGCAGGACCATCTTAGGCACGTCAATCGGCGGGTTCGTCAGCCTCTGGATAGTTTCCTCGACATTGTTTGCGTGGAGCGTGCCATATACTGAATGGCCCGTGTGCATGGCCTCGAAAAGAACTTCAGCTTCCCTTTTTCTCCTGATTTCGCCCATGATTATCCTGTCTGGCCTCATCCTGAGGCTGTTGACAACAAGGTCGAGCATTGTGATTTCCCCCTTGCCTTCAGGATTCGGAAGCCTTGTTTCCAGTGGCACCCAGTGCAGGTCGCTTGGCAGGGTTATTTCGCGGGTGTCCTCTATTGAGATGATTCTCTGGTTTATGGGGATGAATGCGCTGCAGACATTCAGCATGCTTGTTTTTCCTGAGCCTGTGCCCCCGGATATCAAAAGCGACAGCTCATTCTGCACAGCCAGCCATATCATCGCAGAGGTCTCATAGTCAATTGTTTTTGACTTGATGAAGTCAGTGATTGTCCAGGGCTTTTCCGCGAATTTCCTGATGGTGATTGTGTTGCCTTTTGTGGAAATAGGGTATAGTGTTGCATTGACCCTGTCGCCAGTCAGGAGATGGGCGTCCAGGAGGGGCTTAAGCAGGGTAATTTCCTTGCCGACATCCCTTCCAATCATTGTTGCATAGTGCCTGATTCGGTTTTCCTCCGGGATGAGGATGTTGGTCTTCAGCCACCCGTATTTTTTGTGGTAAACCCATAGCGGCTCTTTGCTTGTGTTGATTGCAATCTCCTCAAGGTTGGCATCCTTGAGCAGGATCTCAATGTCCCCGAGCCCGATGTTCTGCCTGATTATCTGGTTCATCAGGAGGTCCATTGTTTTCCTGTTGGCATTTGGAAAGTATTTCCTGATCAGGACCAGGATCTCCTTCTTGAACTGGCCGCGCATTGCGTCAAATCCCGACTCATCCGTGATTTGGACATCCGCCAGGTTTACCTTTGTGACGAATTCATCCCTGATTTTCTGCAGTATCACATTTGTCGTCGGCGTGATGTTTTGGATTGTGATGTTGTAGAAGGAAAACCCGGAAAAACTGCGGGATACTGTGATGTCCACAATAGTATCAAAGACATTCAGCTTGTATGAATCGAGTGTTGTTAGGCTTTCATCCTTTTCCATTTTAATCCGGCTCTATGCCCATCTTGCGGCGAGTCGTCCGCCCTGGTCCCGAGTTAATCAAAGTGCTTGCGCAAAACGCGCAAATCATTTGAATTGTATGCGTGAAATATCCTTCAATGGCTTGACAAAATCAAAATTCAGGTCTGAAACATGTGCTTCTGCCTTGTCGAGCCGTTGCCTCAGCTGGCTGATCTGCCCCCCTTCCCCTGTCGGCATTCTTCTTAACAGCTCATCGGGAATCCTGGGCATGAGTATGCCGCCCCTAATCCTCTGCTCCTCCAGCAAAATCTTGTGGTATGTGAAATACTTGTTGTAGATAAAATTGAAAAGCTCGATATCCTCATAGCTCTGGTCTACCGACTGGTTATATAAGCTGTAAATCTCATTGAGCCTGTCCCTGAGCCCGGCAAAATCCCTGTCACGGACCATGTCCTGCATGCCCTGGCAAAGCTGGAACATCCTGATTTTTGTGAACATGATGTTTATGTCAGAGACTATCTTGCTTTTTTTCTGCACAAAGCCAACAGGAAGGTCCTGGTACAGCACGGCAATCCTGTCATAGAGCGTTTGAAGCATGTCAAACTCCCTGTGGTCGATGTGCTCGTGCATCCTTACAAGGAGCTTCAGGATTTCCTCGTATTTTTTCTTTGTCGGGTCATCAAGTGTATTGATCAGGAACGCGTCCGTGCTCCCTATTATTATCCTGTAAAGGTTCAGCAGCTCGGCCCTGACTTTGGTGCGCTGCTCAATAAATCCTGTTGGGAACTGGTTGTACAGGTTGATAATCTCCTCGTATTCCGCAAAGGCAAGGTCATGGTTCTTGGACTTCACATACGCATTGACTTTTTTCACTTTTTCCTTGAGCTGCTCCTGCTTTGTCTGGAATTCCGCTGCTGCAATCCTGTCCAGCCTGCGCGATATTTCATCTGAAATCGCAAGTATCTTGTTCTGGAGCTGGGTTTTCATTACAAGGAATCCGTCCGGCAATGTGATGTAGATGTCCTCAATCTGGTCAAAAAGCTGGTTAGCGCCCTTGATGTCATTCTGCCTTACCAGCTGGTTGGCCTTTTTCAGCAGCTCGTTTATCTGGCCGCTTTTTTCCCTCATCGCATCAACCTGCAGGGTCATTTTCAGGACAAGGACTTCCTTGTGCAGGGCAAGAATCCTGTTTTGCAGCGCTGTTTTTTCCTCGAGATAGCCGTCGGGAAGCATGCCGAAAAGCTCCCTCACCTTTTCATACGCCTCTATGGCCTCATCAGGCTTTTTCTGCTCAATCAGCTTTGAGATATGGGAAAGGTAGGCATTTATCCTTTCAGTCTTGAGCCTGAGGTCGCCGCTGTACAATGCCATCTTCCTGTTTATGAGCTTTCTCTGCAGTTCAAGGATAGTGTGCTGGAGCGTTGTCCGCTCATCCACAAACCCGTCAGGCAGGTCCCTGAAGACCTGCTCAATCTTGTCATATGCTTCGCCTGCTGGCGTTATGTCATTCCTCGTTAATGCCGACAATGCCTGGTTCATCAGCTTTTTTATCACCCTGGATTTGGCATCCATCTCAATCCTGGATTTTTCAGCTATGCTCAGTGCAAGGTCCCGGTTCAGCTTGATCAGGTCTTTTTTCAGGGTATTTTTCTTCTCAATGAACTCAGTTGGCAGCATGACATATTTTTCCTCAAGGTCCCTGTACAGGTCCTTTGCGCTGTCAAGCTTCCCTTCCTTGATGTATGAGTAAACGCGGGCCAGCAGCGGCTCAATGTTTTCGACCTCGCTGCGCAAAATCTCCTTTTTCTCAATCAGCTGCTTCTCATCATAGATGGTGCGCATGACAAAAAGGATTTCGTGCAGGACATGGCCAGTCCGCATGAGGCTGTCAGTGACTTTTTTGGTGTCCCCTGCCTTCAGGGCAGCTGCCGCGGCTTCAATAAGCTGGTCGGCCGATGAGATTCCCCTGTCAAATTTCTTCTGCACAGCAGGCTCAATCCCGGCCTCTTTTTGTACCTCATCCCTCAGCTCACGCAGATGCCTGTTTATGTCCATGTAAAGCTGCTGTGCCGCGCCCACGTCATTATTTTTCCATGCAGCGTCATATTTCGACATCAGGCCAGTCAGCCCCAGAATCATCCTCTTGGTGTCCTTTTTTTCGCTGAGCCGCTCAATCCCCATTTCATCATATTCTGTCCCCTTTTTGCGGTCCATGCTCTCTGTTGCGAGGCCAGCGAGCTTTTTCAGGACATCGAGCTTCCTGCTGAACTCTGAAAGCAGGTACTCCATTTCACTGCCCTTTTCCACGCTGGTATTTTTATTCATGAAGAATTCGAACAAAAGATCGTTCATTTTCTTTTCAGTGTCGCCAATGCCATTAATCAGGTCATTGTGCTCTGACATAAATGAAGCTGGAAGCGATCCGAGCTTGTCCCTGACTTCCCCTGCCTTCTGCCTTGCCCTGGCAAAATCCTTGCCCTTGATGTACAATGACAATTCGCGGTGCACATTCATGGCATCATCCACAATTGCATAAGGGGTGACTGTTGCAAGGTCCTTGTCAGTCACAGCCTTGTAAACGAAGAATGGAGTGGTAAACTTGTACTTGATTGTGACCAGCCCTTCCTCCTCAAGAAAAGTCGCCCATGCCTCTATGGTTGGCGGCGGAAGGACTAAGGTCTTGGATGCTTCCTCAAAGCTAATCTCTTTCCTGCGGCGGATAAGCTCAAGCAATGCATCTACATCTGTCTTAACCGTTTCGGGCTGAACAGCCATGTTACTGTGGTTACCTCTTTTTTGTTCAGTTTCGGACAATAGTTTCGCTCTAAACTTTCCCTGACAGTATATGTCTCCACTGAATATGATTCAACCTGTTCCTGGCCTTCCATATGCTGCAGTCATATATAAAAGTTACTGCGGAGGAGGCTCTGCCCAGAGACTTGGTTTTGGCATCAATTTTGTGAGGCTTGTCAATCTTTACATAAAGCATTTTTCGCGGTTCCAGAGAGAAAAATGCAATTTTTCCTGGAGTTGAAGACGAACAGATGCCAAAACTCGAGCCGAAGGCGAGATTCTGGGCAGAGCCTGTGGAGGATTGGAGCAAATCCATGTTTAGCCTCCTCAGGTGATTATGCGGTCCCCTGTTGACTCATCTGTATAGAAACTGAGATATCCGGTCAGATTATACTTTACAGCATGGTATGGCTCAATGAGGAAAATGTAAGATGAGTTCGTTATGCCATTGACTGTATAAAGGCTGACCTCGCCAAAGGGTATGCTTGACGGGCAAATGCCTGACCAGAAGCAGTAGTCAAAAAAAGTTATGTTGGTTATGTAGTTCTGGAACCAGATTGGCGACTCAATTCCGCAGCATAGGGAGCTTGTCATGTCATTGAAAAACCTCATGAAATAGCTCGGGGCCCTTGTTTCGTGGTTGTAAGGGTGGTATTTCAGGAATTCTGTCACATTGAAAAATTGCCAGACATTGGCGTAAGTGGTGTCAACTGCACTGCCATTGGCAAACTCATAGGTTATGGTGTTTTGGTAATCCAGGCCATCCAGCCTTGTCATGATGGTGATGTATGGGTCAGGCAGCCCAAGCAGGCTGACTTTTGTTGACGCTGACCTGTTTGCCTGCCAATAGGCAGTTGATGAATTTATCGTGTAGTTGATGTGGAATTCCAGGATTGCAAACCAGGGGCCGGACTCATTGTTCTGCGACAGGTTAAACTTCAGGACATCATAGGACATGTTAACATGGTAAACCTCATCAAGCAGGCCAACAAGCTCATCCATTTTGCCAACAATGCCGGATTTTTTCATGACAGGCGATGAAAGCTTGTCGTCAATCGGATATGAGATTGGCGTATTGTAGGTTACATTAAGGTCGCCTTCAAAATAAGGGTTTGGGCTTTTCTTGATGCCGACAACGCCATTGGACGAGTTCATGACAAAGTAATATTGCCTGCCGGCTATGAGCCCGGGCTTATTTGAAAATTTTACTGTCCTTGTATCGAAGCTGTTTCCAGGTGTGCAGACGGTGGTAAAATTCACGCTGTCTTCCGCAAGGATGCGCGGGCCAGGCCTTCCGCATTCCTGGTCCCTGATTTGGATAACCACTTTTTTATTTCCTGGCAAGACTGTGCAAAATCGAAATGTTGCATTGTGCAGGGAATCGGTACTGGTTGGCTGGAATCCCTGTGCAAGAGTCGAAACAACTCCTGCCCCTGCCCCAAAATACTCCCTGAAATTGCCGCCTGTATTGGAGTTGCTGGCCAAATCAGGGCTGGTTTCAAAATAAAGGTCTTTTCCAGCGCCAAACGGTTCAAGCCATGTGCCGTTCAGCAGGGCTCCATAAAGCGGCACAGTTTTAAGCGCGCATTCAAACTCGCCCTGTGTCATGAATTTTTCCTGCTGGATTTCATAATTCGCAATGGCGCTCAGTGCATTATAGCTTGCCACCCTGCTAATTCTTTGCATGTAGTTTGTGTTTATGTCCCTCACAATGTCATCAGTTTTTTCAACCCTTAGCCGGGTCAGGCTTATCTTGTCAGCGCCTGTCACAATTTCTGTCTTCGAGTACCATGCAAATATTATTCCCACAATAAGTATGGCGGTCAAGGTGAAAAAAACCCCTTTTTTCCCGATGCTTTTTCCCCCTATGCCTTTGTTCCCGATAAATGCTTTATTGGCCTTTTTGCTGCTCATTGCCACACCCTTATTTCAGCCTTGTACGGCCCCCAAAAATTGCTGTTGTCTATAACCCCGGAAATGATTGACTTGCTCGATATCAGGCTTTTTGCATTGTCCTGCGTTGAGGTGTAAGAGCTGAACATTACAACATCGTCGATCCGAATCTCAAAATTGTATTGGCTCTGCGCTGTTGCAATTGTGACATTGCTGAGGAATGTATTTGCCAGCTCAGGCTTGCCTTTTGCATAAAACTCCCCTGCCTGTTCCAAAAGGGTGTTGTCTATGTGGGCTATTGTCTGGTTTTGCTTCCATGCCTTGATGCTGTCTGGGTAATAATCCTCATTCAGGTCGTAAATCTTGGTATGAGTCAGGTAATTGCTCAAGTCATCTGCAAGAAGGAAAACGCTGGTCCTCGGAAGCTCCTTTGACTGCGCCTGCATCACAACAAATACGCCCACTGCGACAATTATCATTGCAATGAATGCGTCCATGCTGTAGAAATATCCCTTGTGCTTTAATGCCATGGTTGCTCTTGCCCTCCGGGCAGGAAATTCAAAATCAGCTCGCAATCCCCTTGTCATCAGGAGAAGATGTCAATTACCATGTTGACCTGCTGGCCGTCCAGCACCAGCGGCTTGGTTATCCTTACAAGATTCTTTTTGTTCGTGCTCAGCTTGTTTTCCACTTTTCTTATGGATTCCTTTTCAAATGGTGCGCCTTCGCAGCAAATGACATCCTCTGATAGGGAATAGGAAGCCCTAAACCCTGGCTGCTTGCCGTCGCAAAGGTTTCTGGTAATCGCGTCATGGAACAGGCACCCATTCCTGTTGTCGCACGCTGGATTGCACAGCGGGCTGCCGATTGTCGTGCAGTCATCCTTGCATTCGCTCGTCATTGCCGGATCAAGCACAAAGTTTCGCGTTATTGGCTCCCTGAAGCCTGCCGGCACATTTAATGTCTGCATGAAATCATAATCAACAGCGCTGGCAATTATGTCATAGCTCAGCCCTGCATTGACGCGCAGGGTGTATTGCCCTGCTGCATTGGTCTGCGCAGTCCATTCCAGTGATGAATAGGTATTTCCGCTGTAGATGAGTGAGCCCCTTTGGATGGCCTTGACATTTGCCCCATTGATTGGAAGGCCCGATGTGCTGTCTGTGACTGCCCCGGTGATTGTGGCCACGCAGTCATCATCCCTCCTGTCACCAGGGAAGCCGCCATTAATTGTGCAGACAATCTTTGTCCCATCGCAGAAATCTGTGGTGTCATCGCAGTCATTGTCAACGCTGTCAAAGCATGATGACCCTCCTGCGGTATTCACGCCTGTGCAATCTCCCAGGTAATTGCATGCTTCATGCCCATTATTGGATGACCTGTCATTGCATTTGCCCAGCGCAAGGCATTGGTTGGGGCTTGAGCAGCAAAGGTCCCCTGCAAATGCCATGGGATTATCATAAGCTTCTGTGTGCCCGGAATTTTCATTTGCATCATCGCCGCAGCATTCAGCCACTTCAACACCATTTATGGTGCCGGTGTCTGGGTTTGGATAATACATGATGTTTCCAGCGCCATCGCCATAGCTGCCAAATCCAACTGCCCCGTCTTCGCCTTCCTTAAGCCAGAAGCTGCCAGCCTTGGCGCAGCATCCAATGTTGTCAGATGCCCTGCATTGGTTGGTGTTGTCAAGGTCTGTCGGGCAGGCTATGCTGTGTTGCGTGGCTGAGCAATATGAGTTGTCGCATGCCTGGCCAAGCGCGCCATTGCAGTTGTTGCTTGTGTTGAAATTCGCTACCGCCCTTGCATCCTGGTCTGTTTCACAGGAGACAACATTGAAATTTCCTCCCGGAGGATTGCCTGTTACTGATGTAATCCAGCCTCCTGAAGTGCCCCAGGTAGTATAAGTGTTAATTCCGCTAACTGCCCTGGCGCCGATATAGCTTTGATTGCACCTTGGCTCAAATAAGTAATCAGCATGTGTGCTGATGCCTGGCCCGACCAAGCCTTCTATGCCCCACATGTATTGCGAATTGTCAAGTGGGTTGTTGCCAGCCTGGTCGCATGCCCTTCTTGTTATGGCGCCATAAGGAATTCCTGGATTTATTAGGCAGCTAAAAAGGAATTTCCAGTTGGGAGTGTTAGGGGTATTCAGGTGGGACGCTGTTGTGCTTATGCGGAGGATATGTGTAATTGCGAGTGTATTCGGGGAAGCGTCGCTAAGGTCAGTTAATGCGACAGATGAGCCTGAAGCGTCAATGCTCGCGCATGCGCCTCCGCCAATTGCATTTCCCGCGCCAATCCACGGCAAAGCAGTTGTTCCCCTGCAAACGCTTCCGCCTGCACACCGCACATAATTTCTGGTTTGGTCTGCACTTACAGGCATCCTGCCTCCTGCTGATGAAGAAGTCTCGCTCATGTCGGATGGGCTTGGAAATGAATAGCATGGCAAATCAGCTGGCACCGCTGCAAAATTAACAGTTTGGTCATAGCATTTGTACGGCGAAGCCCCATTGCATACATGCCATGAATTTGTTCCGGATAAAGTCGGGTCGCCGTGCGCAATTGTCCCGCAGATTTCCCCATGCGTGCCGTCGCAGGTGCCGCATTCTCCCTGATTGGCCGCGTTGATTATCCCGTTATTATCAGTATCAATGCAAACCTGGCCGCTTGTGCAATCAGAGCCAGATGCACAGGAAACAATAGATTTTTCCCATACGCCCGCATTGCATATGACCAGTATCCCATCGATACTGCGGGTTCCCCCATCAGCTACACACGTCTCTCCACCCAGTGGTGCTGGCCTGGAATCAAAGCAATTAGTGGCCCCGCAGCATCCCTTTGTCGCAAGATAGTTGCAAGCCGCATCCATGCATGGCGCATCTGCGCAAATTGGAAAAGATGCTGAATTATTTCGGCAGGAGATTACAGTTTCCCCGGCATCATTTCCACAGCAATAGTTGATTGTTACCGGCAAGACCGGTGCTATGGTGTATGGCTGTCTTAGTTTCTTGCCCGGCCAGCCCGTTGCAGCTGTCCACTGCATTCCAAGCCCGGTGCAGCAGTCCATGTCTTCAGTCTGGCATCCAAAAGCGCAGTTGGCTGCGGCCCAATCGCCAAAATCCTCAGGGCAGATGCTGTCAGAGAAAATATCCGTGCAACACCTGTTAAACCCACCGCATACTTCTACACCGTTGCAGGCATATTTGCAGGACTACTTTTTTTCAGAGGAATTCAGGAAAAAAAGTAGTCCTGCAAATAATATTGTGTATAAGAAAATGTAATTAACTTTGGAATTTCCTCTTTTTGTTCCCAAATAACCCACCAAACTTTTTATTTAGGGTTACTGTAGAAATTATATATATAAATATATCGGTGAATGGACTGTCTTCAGAAAAACAGAAGCTTTATTCCCAGGGCAAGTGCCGCCAGCATATAAATTTTCTTGGCAATGGATTCTCCCAGCCTGAGTGTTGTGTGTGCACCCAGGTACCCGCCAACCAGCATGCCTGCAAAAAGAACAGGCCCGAACTTGAAATCAATCAAGCCTGCAATGAAAAAAAGTATTATTGCCAGTGACTTTGAAAACAAAGCTGGAATCCTCGCCGTTGCATTCCCCTCGATAAATGAGAAGCCAAAAAAATACATTAGAATGAAAAAAAGGAATATTGCCCCGCCGGCGCTGATAAAGGCGCCGTAAACTGCAATTATAAAGTATGTTGCATAACCCAAAATTTTCATGAATTTGCCAGTTTGCCTTTTTTTTATTCCCAGGTCTGGTTTCATGTAGAGAAATGGGATTACAGCCAAGATGATTATTCCGATTATTTTTGGCAATAATTCCTCATTCACTGATATTAATAGCTTTACGCCGAAAAAAGCGCCAATGATGCTGATAATTGAAAAAGGCAGGGTATATTTCCAGTTTATTTTGCCGGAAGACCAGAATTTTGTAAGAGCGCCCGCTGACAATCCCAGAGAGCCAAATGAATTTGTCGCAACTGCAGTCTTCGGCGGCAAGCCGAGCAGGATAAGAATAGGGAGGCTTATCAACCCACCACCGCCAACAATCGTGCCCACAAAACTGGAAATAACTCCAGTGAAAAATAGGATGGCATAAAGAACCGCGAGTTCCATGTTATTCCTCTAAACTGCGAAGCAGGATGATTGCTTCAGGATTTTAGCCTATCGATAACTTCATTTATTCCGAGAAGCTCCTCCTTTCCTGACTTCATGTCCTTTAGCTTGAATTTTTTCTCTTGTATTTCCTGCCCGCCGACAAACAGGGCATAAGGGATGCCAAGGGAGTTTGCATAGTCTAGATTCCGCGAAGGCCCTTTGCCCTGCATGTCCATGTCTGCCTTGATTCCGGCTTCCCTCAGCTTTCTCGTTATCTCAAGTGATTCCTTGTAAGTCTTGATTGGAATGACAAATATTTTTGTGACAGTCTTGTCCTTTTCTCCTTTGTCAAGCGCGGCAAAAATCCTGTCAACGCCGAAACTGATTCCAACTGCAGGATATTCCCTGGCCTGGCCGAGCAGGGCCCCTATCATCCTGTCATACCTTCCTCCGCCTGCAACTGAGCTTTTTATTTTATTGTCATTCAGCACAGCCTCAAAGACAGTCCCGGTGTAATATGAAAGGCCCCTCGCCAGAGAGACATCAAAAATCACATTCTCAAAGTCCGCAATTGCAAGCAAATCCTCGATTTCCTTTATTGCCTCTTCAGCCTCGGCCCCCTTTAGCTTCAGCCTAAGCGCAACAACCTTCTGCTCATTCTTGCCTGGCTGGATTATGAGCTCCAGCAATTTCTTTACTTGCCCCTCGTCAAGCCTTACAGCCTGTTCGAGCTCCTTTTTCAGCTCATCCTTGCCGATTTTGTCAAGCTTGTCTATTGTCAGGATGGTTGCATCATGCTTTTCCTGAGGCACGCCTGCAAAATCCAGTATTGCATTGAGTATTTTCCTGTTGTTGAATTTGACAACAATGTCCAGCCCGAGCCTTTCAAATGCCACCAGGGCAATTTCTATCAGCTCTGCCTCTGCTGCGACATTTTTGACGCCGATGATATCGACATCCGCCTGGAGGAATTCACGGTATCTTCCCGGCCCGACAGGGCCGTCCCTCCACACTTTTTCAATTTGGTACCGTTTAAACGGGAATTTCAGGTTTGGATTCTGGCCAACCACTCTCGATAGAGGCACGGTAAGGTCATACCTCATGCCCAGTTCCCTTTTTCCCTGGTCTATGAGCTTGAAAGTCTCCTTCAGGATTTCTGAGCCGCCTGCGTATTTTGATGACAGCACATCAAACCTTTCCAGCGCCGGCGTTTCCAGAGGGGAATAGCCAAATGTCTCAAAAACATTCCTCAGCGTGTCAACTATCCTGTCCCTTGCAATCTTCTCCTCCGGGAGGTAATCCCTTGTCCCGCGCGCATTCTCGAGTTTCATTGTGTATCACGACCCTAAGCGAATTTATATAATTTGTGGAAAAAAGAAAAAAATAAAATCAAGATCTGGCAAAGTATTGTTCCTAAAATCCTGTTGGAAGGTTTTCCCCATATGTATTGCATCCTCCGCATTTTAGGCAGCCTTCCAATGTCTTGGAAAAATTAGTGCCATATCTGTCTATCAGGCGCTGATTTATTTCCTTTTCCAGCACCAATAATGGTTTATAGTTCACAGTCGGGTTTAGGTTTGCAAGCTTGGTCCCGGATAGCGATCTGAACATGTCAATTGTAGGTATGCCATCTGCGTCAATAATAGCATTGGCCCCAATCCTAAGCTCATCTATATCATTTAGGCACGCTATTAGCCCAGAAGACGCTTTTCCTGGTCCAAAAATTACTGCCGTTCGGTTTATGGTGGCTAAATAATCTTCTGTTGGGATTTTGCCCTTGTATGGCATTATCTGCAATCTCTTATCCTTGTCCCATACCTCAATATTGAATTGAAGGGAGGTTACGCCATCTTCCCTTGCATTTTCCAGAAAAGAATCAAGATCCCTTCCCTGAAATGTCGGCGGCATAAGTTCCAAATTAACAGACTTGACTCTTTCCTGCTTTAAAATTTGGATATAAGGCGCCATCATGGCATAGCCCCTGTCCTTTTTTGTTACAATGCTACCTGCATTTACAGTAACAGAATCTATTTGCCTTACAGCATTGATTCTCCGCAGTTCATCACCAAATTCCGTTCGCGAATACTTCATTCCCTGGTACGCAGGAGATGCGCAGAACTTGCAATCCGTGCCAAGGTTAATCAGCTCGCAGCCAAAAAGTGAGACGGCATAAACCCCTGAAAGCTGCGGTGTAAAAATCCTGCTGCCCCCGTAGGGATTAAAAAGCCCAACTGAATCCGTGAGCTTATCGCCTGCTTCATTTGTAACCGCAAAGCCTTCTTTGCTTTTTACAAGGTAATATGGCGAATTATCCCGCAGGTTTACTTTTAGCCATTCGTATTTGTCACCCTCATTTAGCCTTAGGAATATCCCATTGCAGGTTGAGATTCTGTTTGGGGCAATAGGGATATCAAACTGCGATTTTACCCCTTCTTTTTGGAGCAAAAGCTTGGCTGCCTTAAGTTTGCCTTCAATGAAGAAAATTATTTTGAATTGGGTCTGGTTTGGCAATGTTCAGCTTAAATTCAGGCGCTCCTACTCCTTCTCCAACAAACCTTCCCTTCTGGTAGTCTTCGTATGTTATTCTTTTGTCTTTTGTCATTTTACATCCCTCCTAAACTAAACCAGATTTTCTCCGGTTCTTTTCGATTTTTGTCATCAGTCGATCTGCCTTAGCCGGGGTAATCGTAGCGATATCCTCCAGCCGCGACCTATACTCTTTTGGCACATCGAAGTCCTTCCAATACCTCTTCAGCGCATCGCTCAAATCCATGCTGGTGCAGTAACTCAGCCGTTCTTCATAGTCCTTTACGTAGACAAGTAGCCTAAGCGGAATTAACGAGTGGGGGTTCTCCCTATTTATTTGGCCCAATACCCCCATCATCAGATTGTACTGAACTTCTGCCTTATCAAAAACTTCAGGTTTGTCATCTCTCATTTTTATTCCTCCATATTTATTATAGGTTTATCGATTGATTTCTACTCACAGCTCTCGCTATTTCATTTTGCCATTTTTGCCGTCGGAAAAACAAAGAATTTCCGGGCCCGAATAATGCTTGCTTTCCCTTTCAGGGAACATAGAATTGTTGTTTTGGTTTTTTGGCAGCAGGCAAGCTACCAATGGAATTCTGGAAGAATTTTTTTGGCAGTAAGACTAAATGAAACAGAATCAGTTCTCCATTCGATGAAGGAAACCATCTCGTGCCATTTTTATCAGAAAATTTACCAAGCATCGGGAATATTTAAATCTTTGCATTTTCATATTTTTGTCGTATCTTAATAGTGACAAAAAAAACAAAGATTTAAAAGCGGCCAAGATTTATTCACAGCACGACAACATGGCAGCACCTGAAGTTATTGCAGAAACAGTACACAAGCCAGAAATTACGATAGATGCAATTGTGGATTTCTTGCACAAGAATCCCCCAGTGGACAATTCACTAAGTGGATTGGACCAATATCAAAGAAAGGATCAGCTTGTTGGAATGCTGCGGGCAGTGCCCTTGCCGGAAATTTATCGCGCCTTTGGTCGCAATTTTGTTGCATGGCATGTGAACAATCTGCCTTTCAGTGAGGTTTTGAGAATACCTCCAAAAGACATAAGGGACTCAGGTGGGCTGGAAATGCATGAACTGGTCAGGGCAGTTGCTTTGGCGCAACGAAAAGCAGCAAATTACAATGCGGGCCCAGATACGGAATATATGCTGCTTCTCCACGATAAAATGCTTGAATTTGCTGGCCATGAACTAGCAGGATTGGAAAATGACAATTTGTTCGCCAAGTATGTTAAGCCGGAAAATAAAATGCGCAATGCCACAAAAGCAAGATATCAAATAGGAAAACTGAGTAGCATTAACCCCGAATATGCAGAAACCGATGGCCCTGAAAAAGAATGGGGAGCTCGCTATCAGGATGGCTTGATTTTTGAAGTGTATCTGGACGGAAAATTTGGCTTTGGCTTGCATTTTGATCAGATATTGCAGGGCCTTGCAGGGTTTGACTTCACGGATTCCAAAACCCTGCTTATTAAGCAGATTCAGGGGATAAGGCCTGAGTACGCAGAAATGCGAACGCCCCGGAGGCAAGTTTTTGGAGATTCCTGGGCCCTGGCCCCTCTTGATTGGGAAGCTTTCCTTGTCGATTACACAACTGCATGGGCCGTTAAGCAAGGCATTGAAACTTTGGGGATACAATCAGCAGAAAACAATATGTGGGTTCATGCCTCAGGCGGCCATAAGATTGAAAAGGAATTCGCCATAAGAAGGTATGACAGAACTGCAGGGCGCCTTGGGTTCACAAAAGGGCCTGACGGCAATTTTTACAAGCCCATATCTTCAGCAATAACTGCAAAAGCATCTTAAAATTCGGCAGAAATTTAAAATAAAAAAATAAATTCCAAGAAATTTTATTCATTCACAATCAGCAGTCCCTTCATCTCCCTGTGGCCTGACCCGCAGTAGACGCTGCACATTATCGTGAACTCGCCGGACTTGTCAGCAATAAATTCAACCTGCTGTGGCTCATTCGGAGGCAGCTTGACATTCACGCCGAACTCGGGGATTGCAAATCCATGCTCAACATCTGTGCTTGTGACTGTCAGTTTGACAAAGTCGCCTTTATTGACGATAAGTGTTCCAGGCACGAACTCAAACTGCTTGGCTTCAACTGAAAATTGCTTGACTGGCGTAGTGGCATCCGGTGCTGCAGAATCTGCTGTCCCGTCATCTGGAGACGCTGCATCTGCCTGGCCCTGATTAACAGGTGTGCCCCCTCCAAGTGCGCTGTCATCTGGATTTGGCGCAATCGATGCCGTGCATCCTGAAAAAAACAGCACAAGCAATGCGATAAAGGCTGTCCAAAAAAACATCATTTCTTTTTTCATCATTATACACCCCTTGACGCTATGGAAAAATGTTCAATTTAAAAGTCTTGCCCTGGAAACTGGCGTGTTGAAAACAACAAAGTATATAAAACTTAAAGCAAAGGAATGTCAAATGGCTGCATATTGCAATGCAGCGGGGGGATAACATGGGCGGATCTGTAAATATCTATGCAGTGTTGGTTTGCGCAATTGCTAATATTGTGATAGGATCGATATGGTACGGGCCTTTGTTTGGCAGTGCCTGGACAAAGGATGCCGGATTGACGCCGAAGCAGCTGAAGAAGAACAAGCAAAAAGGCATGGCCAAGTCTTATATCATGGCGTTTATCGGCGCATTGGTAATGGCATACATGCTTTCCCTGTTCATTTATTACACCAGGGCATCCACAGTCTTGCTTGGCATGCAAATCGCTTTCTGGGCCTGGCTTGGGTTTATAGCAACAGTCCTGATGGGAATGGTGCTGTGGGAAGGAAAGCCGCTTAGGCTGTTCATGATAAATGCTTTCCATTACCTGATTGTGATGCTCGTGATGGGGATAATAATTACTGCCTGGCCATGAATGTATATCTTAAGGCAGATTTTCCTTGGGAAGATATTTTGTTTTATTTTTTCTCTGCCCGAATTATCCAGTCTCAAGAAAAATTGTTTCTGCTATGCTGCAGATATTTGCTGCACAATTTCAATATTTCCAATGCCCAATAATTGATCCAGTGTCTTCAGCCTTTGGATCTGGCCCTCTGGAACATCCATTGCGATTATATTTCCATTGCCATCATGCTTTACCCTTGCAGGCATTCTCCTGTCATATTCCTCAAATTGCCTTGTATGCGGATTTATATCGCCTAACAGAATATCGTCCTGGTTGCACTGCCTTGTAAGCAAAGCATACTGGATGGCGTGTGACTGGTAGTTGGTTTCGCCGACATAAGCATAGGCTGTTGCCCTCTTTGAGCCATTCTCCGTCGAGAGTTTCCAAAGCAGCTTGTAGGCTGACTGGACAGGCAATGTTGGCTGTGTTGAATACTCATAATATTTTCTGACAAATGACATATTCGCTGGATATTCAGCCTGGTTTATTAGCCTAATGATTAACGCCAAAAGTTTTAAAGCCAACGCCCTTGGAATTTTATATGGCATTGATGGCAAACACCATAGAGAAACCGGTATTTGGCGCGTCAAGCCTGCTAAAGCTGGGTCCGGGCCTAAGGGAAAAAATAGAGATGCCGGGCAATGGCAGGGGTGATGGAAAAATACCTGTAAAGATAGTTGTCCCTGAAAATTCATCGCTCCAGGATAGGCTGGAACAGCTGTCAGTGATGGATGAGTCATATTCCCATTCCCAAATCCGCGAAGCCAGGGCTGCTACAGTCCATTCTCTCATAGAGCACCATCTCCCCTACATTCAGAATATACTTTCCTATCTCGAAAAAGAGGGCATTTTTCCGGCATATGCATTTGATTCAGGCGGTGTTGTCTGGGCCGAGCCAGATATACGCCAGATAGCTGAGCTGACTGGCATGCCTGATGTGGGCATGATTGAGGTGCTTTATGAGTGGGGTGCGGAAGATGACCATAAAAAAAGGTCAAAACTGCTTACCTGGCTGGGGCCAAAGGAACAGGTTGACCATCTCCAGGAATACTGGGACACTTTCTGATGTTGCGCATCCTGAAGGCAAAAAAATTATTCATTCTGGCCGGGTTCCCAGTAATTTGCAGTGAGAGGATAGCCTCCCCTGTAGAATATCTCATTTGGAAAAAGCTTTAGTGTGTCCATGATGCGAAGATTGACCAGCCCTGCCTTGCCTTTATCGTCCCTGTGAAGATGCCAGCCATAGTCATAAATCCCGGACACCCTGATTGTCGACGGTGACAGTGTTGAGCCATCTTTAAGCTGCAGGGAATCACGGATGCTTATGTCAATGTTTTCATAAACAGGAATGCCCCTGCCCAGGACTTCATCTGTATGATGAGTCACAATTATATGCCCTATGCTTCTTGAATCCTGCATGCCGCGGCCAAGCATGTTGACGGAATCAGGGGTTTCCTGCCGGATATCGTAGAAGCCCTTGCTCTTTGCAACCACAATCGGCTCACCCAGTAAATGCCTGGTTGCATGCCTAATCAGATTGCGCATCAGCATAGGGTCTATCATTGCTTCGCCAAGGAAAACTGTTCCCTCGTTTGTATGCAGCATGTCATTCAGGTAGCTGACAAAGCCGTCTATTGTAAGGCCCTGCAAAACTTCTTGGTGTGTTATAGGTTCTGGCATGTGCCACCAAGCTCTGGCTGGCAATTAATAAATATTTGCCAAATTGGCATTCCACTTCGGCTTTGTCTGAAAAGTGAGTTTGGGCATCAATTTTGCGAAGCCCATTCCCGGAGGGATTATGCATTTTTCGGGGTTGTAGAGGAGAAAAATGCAATGCATGGGAAGCTGCAATGCTGAGCGGATGCCCAAACCGGGCCGAAAGGCGAGTTTTCGGGCAAAGCCTGCCACTCCCGCAACATTTATAAACCCTGTATTTTTCCATTTTAGATACCAGTGACTGATGACGGCCAAATGGCCTGAACGAGGGACAGATTCTTAATTATCTTGTCCTAAAGTCTTAACTCGGGGTGGAATAACATGGTAGAAGAATTACCAAAGGAAATGCAGGAAAAGGTTTTTGAAGCAATAGAGACAGCAAAAGCAACAGGCAAGCTCAGGAAGGGTACAAATGAAGTTACAAAGGCCTTGGAAAAAGGCCAGGCAAAATTGGTTGCAATTGCCAAGGATGTTTCTCCTCCAGAGATTATTATGCACATCCCCCTGATCGCAGAGGAAAAGGGAGTTGTCTGTGCAATAGTCGGCAGCAGAGAGGAGCTCGGCGCAGCCGCGGGCCTTGACTTGCCCACATCCAGCGTTGCGATTGTAGTTGAAGGCGATGCCAAGGGACTTATAGAAGAATTGGCTAATAAGCTCAAGAAGTAATGGTGTGACACATGGGACAAATCAACAAGGACCAAAGAAGGAAAAAAGCAGCCCGCGAAGCAGGCACAGAAACAGCCGCAACAGGCGGGAAGGGCGAAACCCAGTTCACTCCCGGATTCCCGGCTAGGGTTGAAGAGCTCATTGGCAGGACAGGCATGAGGGGAGAAGTTATCCAGGTCAGGTGCAAAGTCCTGGAAGGAAGGGATGCCAACAAAATCATAAGAAGGAATGTCAAGGGGCCTGTGCAGATAGGCGACATTCTGATGCTGAGAGAAACAGAATTCGAAGCCAGGCAGCTCGCCAAGGGCGGCAGGGGCAATGGCTAATCAGGGAAGTGATTAATATGACAAAATGCAGTTTTTGCCACAACAACATCAGTCCGGGAACCGGCAAAATGTATGTCAAGAAGGACACCAAGGTGCTTTATTTTTGCAGCAACAAGTGCGAAAAGAATATGATAAAGCTTGGCCGGAATCCAAGAACCACAAGATGGACTGCTGAATACGCAAAAGTCAAGCAGGCCGGCGCAGCAGCAGAAGCGCAGGACCAATAAACCCAAAAGAAGGTGGAAGCATGATTGAAAGAACATTGGTGTTAATCAAGCCAGATGGAGTCTTTAGGGGCCTGATCGGAGAAATTTTGGCCAGGTTTGAAAAAACAGGGCTAAAGATAGTGGGCTTGAAGATGGTCTGGGCAGACAAGAAGTTCGCAGAAGAGCATTACAAAGCGCATAGGGGCAAGAAATTTTTCGATGTCACAGTTGACTATGTGACCCAGGGCCCCATTGTTGCAATGGCAATAGAAGGAGTCCATGCGATCCAGAATGTCAGGAAAATGGTTGGCTCCACCTCACCCCATGATGCCTTGCCGGGCACAATCAGGGGAGACTTTGCGCACCTCAGCCTTGCATATGCTGATGCGAATAAAAAGGGCGGCAGAAACCTGATCCATGCTTCTGACAAGCCGGAAACTGCGGCACAGGAAATCAGCCTGTGGTTCAAGGATGATGAATTGCACAGCTACAGGTCTTCGCATGAGGACCATGTCCTGTGAGTTTCTGATTTGCATTAATTTGCATTAAAGAAACGAAACAGCAGGAGCATTAGCGGTAACCAATCAATAATAATATTGGCAATAATAATATTGGCATTGAATGAGAATATGGGCGTTGGCACGGAATAATTGCAAAGGTGATAAAAATCGGCGAAAAGATGGTTGACAAGGTAAGGAGGCTCGCAGGAGCTCCGAAAAATATCAGGAACATTTGCACAAGTGCGCACATTCATCACGGAAAAACAGCATTTACTGACAACCTCCTGGCAGCATCAGGCCACATGGCATCCAAGAATGCGGGCGACCTTGAAGAAGGCATGGCAACATGGCAGCACAAGGACGAGCAGGAAAGGCTTCTTACAGTTGATGCCGCAAATGTTTCCATGGTGCACGAATTCGGCGGCCATGAATACCTTATCAATCTCATTGACACGCCAGGCCACATTGACTTTGGCGGAAACGTTACCAGGGCAATGAGGGCAATTGACGGGACTATAGTGCTTGTCTGCGCAGTCGAAGGCATCATGCCGCAGACAGAAACAGTGCTGAAGCAGGCAATCAGGGAAAGGGTCAAGCCAGTGCTTTTCATCAACAAGGTTGACAGGCTTATCAAGGAGCTGAAATTGACCCCTGACAAAATCCAGGAAAGGTTTCTGGATTTGATTAAGAGATTCAATAACCTCATCGAGCAACTGGCAGAGCCGCAGTTCAAGCAGTCGTGGAAAGTTGACATTGTCAAGGGAAGCGTGGCATTCGGGAGCGCAAGGGACAACTGGGCGCTTTCATTTGCTTACATGCAGAAAAAAAATGTGAAATTTGCAGATATTGAGAAAATCTACCAGATGAATGATGAAGACCAGAAAAAATGGGTTTGGGAAAATGCCCCATTGTTCGAAGTCATCCTTGACATGGTTATCAAGCACCATCCTGACCCGGTCCAGGCGCAGGTCTACAGGATTCCCAAGATATGGCACGGCGATGCTGAAACTGAATTCGGGAAGGACCTTATTACATGCAACAAGGAAGGCAGGCTCGCATTTGTCATCACAAGGATTGTCATCGACCCGAGGAGCGGGAAGGAGCTCGCCGCAGGCAGGCTTTTCAGCGGCACGGTCAAGCAGGGCCAGGAAGTCTACCTGAACCTTGCAAAAAGCAGGCAGAGAATCCAGACTGTCTATGTCTACAATGGCATCAAGCCAGAGCTTATAGAGGAAGTTCCGGCAGGAAATGTCCTTGCTATTGGAGGCCTTGTCGGGAGCGCGGGCGAAACAATAACATCTGATGTTGAAGAGCCATTCCAGGAACTGAAGCACATTTTCGAGCCAGTCATTACAAAGGCTGTTGAGCCTGCAAAGCCACAGGACCTGCCAAAGGTAGTTGAAGTGCTTAGGAAAGTTTCCAAGGAAGACCCGTCAATCAAGATTGAGATTAATGAAGAAACCGGCGAAAACCTCATGTCGGGAATGGGCGAGCTTCATCTTGAAATCATTGAAAACAGGATTAAGACTGAAAAAGGCGTTGACATAAAGACATCTTCGCCCATTGTGGTGTTCAGGGAATCCATAACCAGGCTGTCCCAGGAAGCAGAGGGCAAATCCCCGAACAAGCACAACAAATTCTACTTCAAGGTAGAGCCTATAAACGAGGCATTGGCCAATGCGATCAGGGACGATATTGTTCCTGAAGGCAGGATCAAGAAGAGAAACCTTGACCTCAGGGAAAAATTAATGCAGACCGGCATGGACACAAAAGAGGCAGACCAGGTCAAGGACATTTTCAGGGGCTGCGTGTTCATGGACGCTACAAAAGGCCAAATCCACATGATTGAAGTCATAGAAATGATCCTGGACATGTTTGAGGATGTAATGGAAAGGGGGCCCCAGGCAAGGGAGCCGTGCATCAATGTCAAGGTTATCCTGACTGATATGTCATTGCACGAAGACGCCATCCACAGGGGGCCGGCACAGGTCTATCCTGCAGTAAGGGAAGGCATAAGGGCGGCAATGATGACAGCCGGGCCTGTGATCTACGAGCCAATCCAGACCCATCTGATTGAGGCGCCGCAGGAGCACATGGGCAGCGTGTCAAAGCTTGTCAGCTCAAAAAGGGGCCAGCTTTTGGATGTTGTGATGGATGATTTTGGCGTAACAGTCAAGGCCAAGATTCCAGTCATGGAAATGATAGGCTGGGCTTCTGACCTAAGAAGCACGACTGAAGGCAAGGGAGTTTCCTCGCTTGCAGACCAGGCATTCGAGAGGCTGCCGGGCGAAAAACAGCCGGATGTTATCAGGCGCATCAGGGAAAGGAAGGGATTGGGGCCGAATGAGTAGAGTAGTTTTTTGGCCTTACCTTTTTTACAAAAAAAGGTAAGCTTTCGTCCTTATTTTGGGCATATTTTTTGGTCAAACCTTTTTTATCAAAAAAGGTTTGTTTATTTCATCTTCTATTTTCACTTTCACAAAGTAGTTACACTACAAATCTTTAAAAAGGATGCGACATTGCATATTGATATGATAAAATATTCAGGCGCGGAAATCAGCAGAATCAGGCAGACCTTGTCAGGCAACATAAAAGTAGGCAGCCCTGCAGATTTGACTATGGACAGTTCTTATGTGAAGGCATTGGAGATATGGAAAGGCCAGCAGGAATATGGCGATGATTCTGCCCTAGCCCCGCACGAGCCACAGGGAACATTTGGCAAGCCATTTGACTTGCGGTTTCCGCTGGCACCATTGGCAACGTCAGATCCCGAGCTTTATCAAAAAATTTTAAATGATGACAGGGTAAAAAAGTTTGGGCCTTACTATTTCTTTCCTGAAATCATGGAAAAGATTGATGCTGGCCAGATGAATGGAAGCGAGCCAATCATGGCAGGCGTTAATAGGGGGCTTATCACGTTATATGACATGAAAGGGTGGCATGGGCCAAGAGTAATCAAGCCTGTCCAGTCAAGTGACGAGGCAAAAATCGCAACAGTGGCGAGCATACTGGGCGCAGGCCCGGCGCAGCATCCAAGCATTGACGGCTATCTTGTTGAGGATTACGTCCCTGGATTTGAACTGCATGAAGTGCTTAGGGCCAAGCCTGGCATGGCAGGGAAAGCAGGCCATGCGATTGGCAAAAAATATGCGGACTTGCACAAGGCAGATGTGATTTATGCGGATGCGCTTATACAAGTTTTGCCAACAAAGTCCCACGTCATTACATCAACAGGGGATGACGCCAGGCTTATTGATTTTGGAGTGGCTGTTGACATTTCCAAGGCGCCGGAATTCAGCCTCCAGGAAGTCAGGGCAATATTGAGCATGGATCCAATTACAAAATTATCATATGACTTGGCCCGGCAAGACATACAAGTCAAAGGCCTGATGGCACAGCAGGAGGAATTCGCAAGGGAAGATGCCCGTAAATTGAAACAGGACTTGCTAAATCTTGACTTAAGGCTGGCCAAATCCAGCCTCGGGACTGCTGCAATGGAAGGGAGAATTTCTGAGTCATCTGCCGCAAGCTTCATAGGTGCTTTCAAGGAAGCTTATTTTGCCCATTGAGAATCTGAATTTCCAGCAGCAATATCATCTGTCAAGCCAATTTTCCTTCTTCTGTTGTACAGCCACGCAAGGGCCAGGAATGCAGCGTGCTTTCTCCATTGGGACAGGTTTTCCAGTGAGCCAAAGGTCTGAAATGCCTTGGCATCCTTATCTGCTCCGAGAATATATTTGGATATTGCATGGTTATAGCCATGCCCCTCTTTTCTGTCTTCACGGAAATCTGCCCAGTCATCCCTGATTGCGCCTGCTTCGCCGAGGCTTTCAAATACTTCCCGCGAGGCTTCGGGCAGTGAAGGGACGTAATGCTTCAGGATTTGATATTGGATTTCACCGGCTTTCCTGCCAAACCTTGCGCGCCAGGCCATTTTTTCCAGGTCTTCGGGCAGGCTTGAGGATTTGCTGAATGTTGCAAGCATGTATTTAAGGTGGATTAAGTGCAATTCGTCGATTGCCACAGAAACTTCCGGCATTTCCTGCTCATATCTTTGGTATTCTGATGCTATGAATTTGTCAATAGGCATGGCCAGGTGCCTTGGATGGGTACTGGCCGTCTGCACAATATCCTGGAGCGTTGACATCCTTCCCGCGCCTGAAGTTTCAATGCGCATGTCAGCTGCCTTTAGAAGATGGAAAGCCCTCCCGACTTCTCCTGCTGCCTCCTGGATTTTCCTGGTTGAATGGTCATAATTGAAATAATCCAAGACTATGAGCGACTGCTGCGCCATGACGTGCCAGTAATCCCTTAAAGACTCATTGCCAAGATTTTTCGCGAGAAAAGGCCGTGCCGGTTCAGGAAATATTTCAGGATTGCCCAGCATTTCCAGCCTTTGCAATTCAGCTTCTTTTCCAAATTTCCTGTACCTGTCAATGCCAGGCGCAAGAAAACGAAGAGCCTTGTCTGTAAAAAGATAGATTTTTTGCGACAGTGTTTCGGCCTTGCCCGGACTGGCAGTGCCGATAGTAGTTTCATATGGCATTACGGGTTGGATTAATCCCGCTGTTATAAATGTTTCGCTACTAAGCAGTAGTTGTGACTGATTTTCAAAAAAGCGCTACAAGGTCACTAAGTGGTGAAAGAGCTGGTTAGCGATGGAGATGCAAAAAATGGGGAAAAGTCCCGCAGATTAGACGGCACCTTAACCGAAACATTTAAATAGTATATCTCAGTTATACTAATTTATGGCAAGCCCGAGCAAAGAAGAAAATATATTGAAACTAATATTGGAAAACAGCCCTTTAAAAGAATGGCACTTTGAAGAGATAGTCAAATCTGCAAAAGTTGCAAGATTAGTAGCAAACAAATGGCTGAAGAAATATGTTTCTGAAGGATTGCTAGAATATGTGAAAGAAAAAAATAGATTTCCATATTATACTGTTGGAAGTAATAACTCAAATTACTATTCAATAAAAAGAATCTATGCCTTGGAGCAACTTCACAAAAGTGGACTCATTCCAAAACTTTTATCCCTTTCAAAAGCCAGAACAATAATTATTTTTGGCAGCATAATAAAAGGTGATTGGTACAAAGACTCAGATATTGATATTTTTGTTTTCGGAGATATTTCGGATTTTGATAAAAAATTTTATGAACTAAAACTCCACAAGAATATTGAGCTGCATATCTTTGAGAATAAAGAAGAGATAAAAGAAGTCAAAACAGGGCTCATAAAGAACATCGTTAATGGATATATCTTAAAGGGACAGATACAAGATTTTGCAGAGGTTGCATAAATGAAGCTTACAATTGACAATCTTGACAAAACTTACAAATTTTGCATGAGCACTGGAAGCATAAAAGAAAAATATGTAGATATTGAACTTATAAAATCATTAAAAATTGTCGCGGAAAAAGGACTTGAATTCATAAACAGCAAATCAAAAGATATTCCAAAAGACAGCACAGATTGGACATTTGTCTTTCGAGACCATTATGAATCACTCAGGGGATTAATTGAAACATATCTCTTGTTTGAAGGAATTGAAGCAGACAACCATCAATGTAAAAACGCATACATCTGTTTCAAACATCCAGACCTAGAACTCGGCTGGGAATTCCTTGAAACCATTAGGCTAAAAAGAAACGCAATCAACTACAGAGGACAATTATTAAAGTATGAAGATTGGAAAATGCTGAAATTAAAGTTTGAACTGCACATAAATGCACTAAAAAAAGAGATTGAAAAGAGATTAGAAAAAGAGGATTAAAATGAGACTATTCATCACAGGGAGTTCCGGATTTTTCTGTCTTCACAACGATAGAATAACATTTCCGCCATTATAAATGTTTCGCTACTAAGCAGTAGCATAAACGCTTTTTCTAAAATTCGTTATTATGCCCCGAGGCAGTAAAGTGACTGAATTGCGACGGTAGAGAAAGCGTTGTTGCGGCTAGTAAAAACTGCCCTTCCTAAGGAGAAAACTTAGGGCGTTGCACTCAAAAAGCAGGATAACTAGCCTGCATTTTTTCTTTTTTCAATCGGAACCTTTATATAATACCTCTATTTAGGTATGTTCATACTAGAAAAAAGGTATTTGAATGTTAACTCCAAAGCAGATAAAAATATTTGAAGCATTCTTGAGAAGACCGTATAAAGAGCTGACTTATAAAGAAATAAAGGACTATTCGAAAGAAAACTCAAACTCCATAATTCAAAAAGCAATAATAAAATTTCTCACTGAAGACCTTGTGAGAAAAAGAGAAGTTGGAAATATAATTTTATATGCTATAAATTTAGATAATAGCACGGTTTTTTCATATTTTGATATAATTATGAAAGAGAAACGCTCTAACCTGGTTAAAAGCAGTTTAAAAATAATTAGAGAAGAACTATCAAATATAGAATTTGTATCTATTGTAATTTTCGGATCATATGCGGAAGGGAAACAAAAAGAAAAATCCGATTTAGATATTGCACTCTTCGTAAATTCAGTGGAAGACAAAAAGAATTGTGAATTATCTATGAAATCTGCTGAGCTCAAATCTATTTTAAAGATAGATGCCCATATTATTACAAAAGATGAGATGCTCCAGATGTTAAAAGACAAACATGAAAATTTGGGAAAACAGATAGCATACAAACATCTTGCAATATATAATCCAGTGATATTTTATTCAATAATTCAGGAGGGAATAAACAATGGATTTAAAATTGTATATTCATAGGGCTGAAAATGAAATAAAACTTGCAGAAATAATATTTGTGATAAGCGAAGAACCAAACATTCAGAAAGAAACTTTCAAAGTCAATGATCCAGAAACATATTACAGTGCAGTCATCGCACATAGCTATTATAGTATATTCTATGGTGCGAAAGCATATCTTGCCAAGAAAGGAGTTGAAGTTTCTGCGCCAGAAGAACACAAAAAATCATTCGCAGAATTCAAAAAATTTGTTGAAAGCGGAGAACTTGATGTTGAACTTCTGAAGATATACCAAGAAGCTTTGGTTCGAGCAGAATATCTACTTGGGCTCTTCAAAGAGGAGAAAAAGAAACGAGGAGAATTTACTTATAGAACAATGCCACAAGCAAACAAAGAGCCTGCAAAAGAAAGCATAGAACATGCAAAGACATTCTTCAAGAATATGAATATGCTTTGTTAAACCAGAGAACCACAATGAGGATTATAACTTGGAATTGTAAAATGGCTTATCGCAATAAAGCCGAGCATATAAAACAATATCAGCCAGATATAGTCGTTGTTCCAGAATGCGAAAAATTTGGAGAGCAAACAACTAAGCAATTATGGTTTGGTGATAATAAAAATAAAGGGTTAGGCATTTTTTCATACAAGGATTATGAACTCGAAATTCACCCTCAATATAATCCTCTTTTTCGATATGTAATTTTGATAAAGGTTATGGGTAAAATTGAATTCAATTTGCTGGCAATTTGGGCAATGAATGATACAACAAATGTGAAGCAAAGATACATCGGGCAAGTTTATTCTGCGATTAATTATTATAAGAATCTGTTGGAGAAACCGATTATTATAGTTGGAGATTTTAACTGGAATGTTATTTGGGATAAAAAACCAGATTACCCTTTGTGTGGAACTCTTGGAGATACAATCTCAATTCTCAAAAATAAACATGTTTTTAGTACATATCATCAACATACTAAAGATGAATTTGGTAAAGAAACTAAGTCAACCCTTTATATGTACCATCGAAAGAATAAACCTTACCATATTGATTATTGTTTTGCTTGTAAACTACCGTGGGCTGAAGCCCACAGCGTTTAGTTGAAATCTGTAAGCCGACTCTGATTCCTTACACTTTGGTATTCTTCAAAAGTGTATTTTTGCCAGTGCTTTTTCTGCCCTTCTGTCACATACCATTGCATGCTTTCCTTTGTCACTGCTCCGACGCTGCGATAAAAATGGCCTTCGCTCCAGAATTTCTTTCCCCAGAGCTTGTCTTTGAAAAGGAAAGCATGACCTCTCCTCAACATAAAGCTGCTAAAACCCTTCATCTGTCTGACCATCTCAACTTCGCTGATAAAGCGAACATTTGACACGAAAAGGTGCAAATGGTCAGGGCCAAATCCATAACCTGCAAGAATAACTTTGAATTGCTTGAGCTTTTCAGCAATGTATGCTATTGTAAGCTCTCTGAGGAGAGCTTCCTCGAAAACTGCCTGCCTATAGGCAGGCGTCAACTGGATGTGGTAGTTACTTTCACCGACGGCATGCTGGCTGACAACAAGCTCCATTTTAAGCACCTCACAGAAAAGTTTTTATTTCAAGAAAGCTACCGCTAATCTGAGCTTTCTTCGAGCCATGGCTTTGCCATGGCATTTGTTATTTTTATTATCAGAAAAGAAAAAGTTTATTGCTCGCCTTTGAACTTTGAAATTCATCTCTGGGCTAAAGCCCAGAGGTTTCTTTCAAAGGCTCGCCCTAAAGTAGTTCAATTCCTGAAAATATGGAAAGCATGGAGTTCTGGGTATTGAGCGCGGCGAAATCGCACTTACGGCGGGTGCTGAGTGGCCGTGTCACAGAGATTTTTAAGAAAATCTCGTAAAAACAAGGGAGGCATAAAGCCTGCCAACGCGATTTGCAGTTAATGTTAAAATCGCTATACTTAATCAGATAGAAAACATGGAGTTCTGGGTATTGAGCGCGGCGAAATACCCACAATACTAATTTCGTGGTTGATGGGCGAAACCATCACTGGACACTAGACATCCCGGCGCAGCCTATTTAAGCCCATCTGTCCATTAAATTCTTGAAAAAATTAAGGTGGAGCGTCCTACACCCCCCTTCGCTCTGCCTTATTTTTTTAATTGGGAAAAAAGTATCGAAACATGGAGTTTAGGGGATTGGAGCGTAGCGAAAATCCCTTCAAGACTAATATCGTTGTCAACGGACGAAACCGTTGGAGGTGCATGACCATGGACGACTTGAGCAATGAAACAATAAGCAGGCTGTTTTTCAGGCAGATCAGGGACTTGACCATCAGGACAGTGAGCATGAAAAATTGATTTTCCAGATTAACTGAATAGCGATAATAGCTGATGGAGAAGTAATTCCAATAGGAAAAATGGAGGTGGCTACCATGTACGACGGCTATGAAGATGAAGTGGACTTTGACATATACAATGAAACAGCCAACGAGGAATACCTGGAAGAGGATGGCATATCATCTGCTGAAGAAGGGTTTATGATTGGATATCTTCATATTTGATTTTTTCTTTATTTTTGCTTAACGACGCAAAGCTTAGTATATATGCCACATATACATAATCTATTTAAATCGCCTTGAATTCATATAAGGCATGAAAATCCTCACAATAGATGAGTTTAAGCACTCTAAGAATAATTTTGGCACAGATATCAAGAATGGTGCGGTGTTCATTCATCCGACTGATACGATCTATGGAATGGGATGCAATGCCAGGCTGGCTGAGTCTGTGTTAAGGCTGAGGGAGCTGAAAAAACAGCGTGATAGGCCATTGTCAGTAATTGCCCCATCCAAAGAATGGATTAAGAAAAACTGTGATTCTCCCAACAAAATAGAGATGAGGCGGTGGATTAAGAAGCTTCCTGGCCCTTACACAATAATTCTCAAGCTCAAGAACAAGAGCGTAATTTGCCCGGAAACCAACAATGGGAACGGCACCTTGGGAGTCAGGATTCCTGACCATTGGATAAGCGAAATTGCAAAAAACCTGAATGTGCCCTTGGTAACCACTTCTGCAAATATAAGTGGCAAGGACTACATGACCAACCTGGATGACCTTGACAAGCCCATTGCCAACCAGGTCGATTTCATAATATATGAAGGTGAAAAGGAAGGTCATGCGTCTACTATCATAAATCTGTCAGGGGAAGAGCCCCAGATACGGGAGAGATAAGCTTTTTAAAGTTCTTTCTTATTTATTGTCACATGAAAATCCTCGCATCAGGTGACATACACGGCGACATGTCGCTGGTGAAGAAGCTCGCAGACCGTGCCGAGAAGGAGAAGGTCGACCTTGTCGTGCTTTGCGGCGACCTGACAATGTTTGAGCAGTCAACAAAGAATATAGTGGGACCCTTCATAAACAAAAAGAAAAAGGTTCTTTTGATTCCCGGAAACCATGAAAGCGTTGCAACAACTGATTTTCTTGCGCAGCTCTATGGCGCAACAAGCCTCCATGGCTATTCAATAAAATACAAGGACATTGGGCTTTTTGGGTGCGGAGGGGCTGATATAGGCCCGGTCAGGACTGGAGAGGATGAAATCAAAAAGCTGTTGCAGAGGGCCTATGATGGAATCAAGGGAATGAAGAAGAAGATTATGGTTACCCATGCCCATCCAAGCGGCACAATCATGGAAAAGCTCAGCGATTTTGTGCCTGGCAGCCCAAGTGTCCGCGAGGCAGTTGAAAAATTCAAGCCTGACGTCCTTCTTTGCAGCCATGTCCATGAAGCAGAAGGCATGGAAGAAAAAATCGGCAAGACAAGGGTAATCAATGTTGGCAAGGCAGGCATGATTATAGACCTTTAATGGCATTTTCTTTGAAATTATTCTTGAAGCTAAGGATATGTATTTATAATCTTGGAAACATATTCGGTCATATTAAGCATGCCCGCTGTCAGGAAAAAGAGGCCGGATATTTTGCATAAAAATTTAGTATACAATTATCCCTGAACTTTTCTTGTCTTTATCAGGGTCCTTTGGATCCTTTTTTTGGGAAGGGCTGTAGCTTGCCGAAGAAGTGTCATAAGTCTCAAGAACCGGTTTTTTTGGCCAGGGGTTGTCATCAGAGTCATCCAGGATGCTTTGGGCATTTGAGCTCTGCTGTGCGCCTGGGCTTTCTGCTGCCATGCCTGATGAAGATGCATCCAGGGTAGCAGGATTGTCAAATATCCCCATCATGCCTTCAGCAGGGGCTGAGCTTCCAAAGATGTTGCCCTGATTCACAATATTGCCAGCTTGCCCGCTGGCAAGCTCCTGCAGGAACCTCGCAGCTTTCTTTATGTCTTCCGGAGAGTCCTTTGAAGTGTCAATGATTATTTGCATGGCATGATTGAGCTTTTCGCAGTATAAATAATTTACTCATATCTCAATGCATCAACAGGCTGGAGGCTGCTGGCCTGTTTGGCAGGCATTACACCTGCAGCCATGCCTATCACAATTGCAAAGGCCAATGCGCCAAAAATTAGCCAGGCCGGGAAATATGCCCTCAGGAGGTCAGTGCCCAGGGACTGTGCTGCCACAATCTCAACAAGCTTGCTGATGCCAGTTCCAAAAATTATCCCTATTGTCCCTCCGGCAAGCCCAAGGAAACCAGATTCTATCAGGAAAATTGTCAGGACATCGCTATTCTTGGCCCCGATAGCCTTCATGACACCGATTTCCTTGGTCCTTTCAAGGACTGCAGTGTACATTGTATTTGTGATTCCAATTGCGCCAACAAGCAGGCTTATGGCAGCAATGCCAACAATAACAGCCTGCACTATCCTGAAGATGCTCAAAAAGCTTTCAAGAACCTCCTGGAATGTCTGCACTTCGAAATCTTCCTGCCCTTCGTCCACATCCCTGGATTTTCTCAGGGTTCTTTCAACTGGCTCCACCAAGTCCTGGGGATCAACACCTGAGCTGGCCTTGACATAAACAAAGTCAAACTGGCCTGCAATATCGTACATTTTCTCGATTTGGTCCTGGGTGACATATATGACTGTATCATCAATCTCACTTCCAATCTGTTCCATGAAGCCAACAATTTCTAAGGGGATGTTGTCGACCAGAATCTTATCCCCAAGCCTGAGGTTGCGCTTGAAAATTTGATTGTGGGCATACCGGTAGCCAACAACTGCCTTGCCAGTGTCCGAGCTTTTCAGGGCCCGGCCTGACTCAATTTCAACAACATTCATCTGCGTTACCAGCTCATTCTCTTTTGGAGTCATTGGCATGCCATAAACCAGGCTGACATACTGGTCATCGTCAAATTCAATTATTGCTGTATGGTATAGAAGGCCGATTGCGGTGTCCACGCCCTTGGTTTTTTTAATCTGGTCAATATCTTCGTCAGTAAGCTTCGAGGGGCTTGTCCCGACACTGCCAAACCCGCCGCCTTTTGGCTGGATAATGAGCTTGTCCGCGCCAAGGCTTTGGAATTCATCCTGGATTGCTTTTTGCAGGCCCTGCCCCAGGCTTATTAGGGACACAACAGCAGCAATGCCCACAAAGATTCCGACCATGGTAAGCCAGCTTCTCATTTTCCTCTTCTTGATGTTCTTGAACCCATAGGTGATATAATCAATTATCATTTTGACCTCAGCGCCTCAACTGGCTGCAGTTTTGATGCCTGCATTGCAGGGAGTGTTCCCGATACCATGCCAACAATGAATGAGAACGCAAGTGCGCCTGCAATCAGAATCGGGGAAAAATTTGCCTTGAGGAGAAGGTTCCCCCAAACATAAACAGCAATTAATTCAACCATCTTGCTCAACCCCAGGCCAAGCATTATGCCGATGGTGCCACCCACCAGCCCTAAGAATCCCGACTCAATCAGGAAAATAAGCAGGATATCAGAGTTCTTTGCCCCAATTGCCTTCATGACCCCAATTTCCTTGGTTCGTTCAAGCACAGCAGTGTACATTGTATTCATTATCCCAATGCCACCTACCATCAGGCTGATTCCGGCTATGCCTACGAGCACTGCCTGGACAATGCTGAGAATTGTGTTGAGCGTGTTGAGAAACTGGTCTGGCGTGGAAACAGTAAATCCTTCCTTGTCTTTCTCTTCATTGCGATGCTTGCGCAGGGTTTTCTTTATGTCATCAGCCACAGCCTTCATGGCAGCTCCCTTGTTTACCTCAGCCACAATTAGGCTCTCTTCATCTATATTCCCGGTAATCTCCCGAAACGCATCTTCATTTGCAATGAAAGCAAGGTCAATCATGGGCAGGCCTTTCTTTTCCATTACCCCGACAACTTCAAATTGATAGCCATTGATTTCCAGCTTGTCACCAACCACAATCCCTTTCCCAATTATATTCTTCTTGGCGTAGTCATTTCCCACTACAATCTTGTATTTGTCACCCTTGTTCAAGAACCGCCCATCTTCCACAGTGGGCTTGACAACTTCAAGCACAAGCGCCCTTTCCTGGTAGTCCGAGGGGATATCAGCCATGAAGACAAAACTGCGCTGCTCTTTGAAGAGCACATTCACGGCCTTGATCATTCTTCCGCCTGCGCGGTTCACCCCTGGCACTTTCTTGACAGCCTCCAGGTCAGACTTGGAGAGTGGCTCAACAACATTGCTTCCCGGGGGGCCCAGTGTCAGCCCCCTGGCCTGGATTGTAATCTTGTCAGAGCCCAACGCCGCAAATTGAGAAGTTATGGCCTCTTTCATGCCTTGCCCCAGGCTGATAAGGCTAACAATAGCGGCGATTCCAATAAAAATGCCTATCATGGTGAGCCAGGTCCTAACCTGTCTCACCCTCAGGCTTTCTACGGCCAGGCTGAAGTAATCCCTTAGCATGGATCACTTCCCTACTTTTTCTTCTTCAGCTTTCTGTAAACCAGGAAGCCAATGATGACAACAACTGCCCCAATCAATATTGGAAGTGCATTGCTTTTCTTCTCAAGGCCCATCTTTTGGGCATCCTCGGATGAAAAAAGCTTGACCTCCAGCTTCAGGTCTTCATAATAGTCATTGTTGTTTACGTCCTTGTACTCAAGGTGTATTGGAAGCATCACGCTGTCCTGTACGCTGTCTTTCACATATATCTTGTAGCTCAAAGTCTCATAGTCGTCTGAGTCTATGTTGCCGACGTACACTTCCTTTGGTGAAAGCACATCATAATCGCCTGTAGGGTCAAGAGTTGCATACAGGAATTTGATCTGGTTAAGGCCCTTGTTCACAAATTTCACAATTACCTCGCCGCTCATGCCTGCCTTATAGACTTCTGAGCTTTCCATCTGGCCAATCAGTTCAGGGCTGTCGCCAATCATGATGCTGATGTAATTCTGCTTTGTATAATTCCTGTTGGAGGGGTCTGTATATGAATATGTGACAGGAATCTTGTATACTTTTGACGCTGCATCCGAGTCGGCAACCAGGTTAAAGGTTGCAGTTACGCGCTCACTTGGCTTAACCAGTGGGAAAACAAGCTCATTTGTTGATGACAGGGGTGACAGGGGCAGTTCAGTAACGCTGATGGAAGTTGAAGTTGAGAGGATTGACACAAGGCCCAGATTTATTTTAAGGTATCTCACTGGAAGCTTGGCAAGGTTGTCAAATCCAAGGTTCAGTTTTACCTGGTCTCCTGGCCTTACAAGCTCTGGTTCAGTTGAGACAGATTGCAGTGTTACAATCACTTCCTGCTGCTTGAGAACTACAGTGAAGGGGTCAATCTTTTGCCAGGCACCGTCTTTTATCTTATATCTTAGCTCTATATCATAAGTTCCGGGCAGCGCATTGTCATCTGCCTTCAGGTTGAAGTCGATAAATACAGCCTCATTGCCTTTCTGCCTCGGGCTTATGCTGGCAATTGATTTTATCGCTGAATCCTCATAGATTGAAAATGGATATTCCGGAAGCATCTCCACCTGGAGATCCTTGGCTTCACCCAGCCCTATGTTCTCGATTTTGAACCGTGCCTTTAGGAAATTCCCAGGCTCTGCAGGATCAGGGTCCTGGCTCAGGAATGTCACGCTGATTTCAGGTGATGTGAAGGACTGCGCACTGGTAAGCCCTGTTCCCAGCATTATTGTCAGCAAAATTACCGCATAAATCATTTTTTTCATAATAATCCCTCCGAGCTTGATAAGTCAATGCCTGCCATTGGTTATTTGTCTCCGTTGTTCAGGCTCTTGACAATTTTTCCATCCTTTAGGTATTCTATTTTCCTGGCTGATTTTGCCAGCCTTTCGTCATGTGTGACCATGATTATGGTCTTTTTCTGCTTCTGGTTCAAATCCCTTAGGAATTCCATGACCATTTGGCCTGTTGTGCTGTCCAGGTTTCCGGTTGGCTCATCTGCCAAAATGACTTCAGGGTCATTTGAAAGGGCCCGCGCAATGGCAACCCTTTGCTGCTGCCCGCCTGAAAGCTCTGTTGGCCTGTGGGTCATGCGCTCTCCCAGCCCAACGAGCGTCAAAAGCTCTTCAGCCCTCTTTATCCTATCCTCGCGTGATTTTCCCTGGAATATCATGGGAAGCATCACATTCTCGAGCGCAGAAAGGGTATTAATAAGATTGAACTGCTGGAATATGAAGCCAATTTTCTTGCCTCTAATCTGGGCGAGCTCTGACTCTTCAAGGTGTGAGATATCATGATGCTCCAGGATTATTCTTCCTTTGGTGGGGATATCAAGGCAGCCTATCATGTTTACAGCCGTGCTTTTGCCAGACCCACTGGGCCCCATAACGCTGACAAAATCACCTTTTTTGATTACCAGGTCTATTCCCCTGAGGGCGTTGACCTCCACTTTTCCCATCCTGTAGATTTTCCAGACATTTTCGAGTTTTATTATTGTGTCGCCCATTGCAGTTGCCCGTTTTATAAGCCCTACAGCTTCCTAAGCTCTTTTATGGTGCTGGTCAGTATGCTGCCTATTTCTTTTTTTCGTTTCTTCATCCGGCCTGATATATATAATCCCCAAATCTCCTTCTTGAGTGCAAGCACTTCCGGAACCATGCCTTTAAAATATCTTTGAGCTATTTTTGGTCCATGGACCTCTTCCAGGAACCCCATCATCATGGCTTTCCCTTCATCACTGGACATTGACTGGTAAATATCCAGCTTGGCCTTTAGGGAAGCCACCATTTGCTGCTTTCTTCTTTCGTTTTGCGAATGATATTTTTTACCTGCCTTGGTCAGGGAATAAATCTTCTGGCGCCTGTCCAGTTTGACGCTGACCAATCCTGTCTTTTTGAGCTCGGCCAGCATTGGATAAACAGAGCCTGCACTTGGCTTCCAGCATCCTGACATGCTTTCTATCCTTTTTATTATTGCATATCCTGACATGGGCTTCTCAGATAGAAGCTTGATTGCCATGATTTTAAGGTGGCCTAGCATTCAGATTCCCCGTGCAGTTATTCTTATATGAGTTGGTATTGCTGTATATCTTATTAGATATATCGGCTCCGATATAAGGTGATGATTGCCCTTTTATAAAGATTTTGATTAATGGGGCCTTGTCCGAAAAGTGAGTTTGGGCATCAATTTTGCGAAGCCCATTCCCGTGGGGATTATGCATTTTTCGGGGTTGCAGAGGGGAAAAATGCAATTCGCGGGAAGCTGCAATGCTGAGCAGATGCCCAAACCGGGCCGGAAGGCGAGTTTTCGGACAAGGCCGATTAATGGGCAATGATACCTGGTCTGATGCCCTGCAGCCAGAATGCCCAAAGGGATATCTTTATAAGAATGTATTATCAACCGGCTTGCATGGAGAAAAAAGGCCCAAACAAGGTATTCAATGTCCGGACTTTTATGGTCTGGTTTTTCATCATCATCATGAGCTTCAGCATAGGTGGCTTTCTTTTTAACAATGGCGCTGGAAATACGAGAAGCGTGAAATACAATGGGTTCAATATTTACACAGAGGGGAGTGTCTGGCTTGCGAAGGTAAATGGCCAGACCGTGCCGTTCCGCTACCTTCCAAGCGACCTCGAGCCCATCTCAGTCGGCCAGGATGTGAAAGAAAAACTGCAGTGGAAGCCGGCAGTGTATCTTACTTTTGACCCCCATGGAGAAGATCTTGGGATAACAGAGATAACAAGGCTGAAGTTCCAGGAAGACTTCGGAAAATTCCTCAGCACCAGGGTTATAAACGGTGTGGATGAGGCGAATCCAACATATAATTTGCCTGTTATTACATGTCAAAATGCAACTGGCGCCCAGCCCGTTATCTACTTGTTGGGGTCGAATGACACCGCATTGGAGGAAACCGGGGGCAGGATTTACTCTGATGGTGATTGTATTATCATGGAAGGGCCAAGCGGCTTTTTCCTGGGCTTAAAGGACAGGCTCATGTATGTTATGGTAGGCATCATGAATTAATTGGCTGGTGGATGATATGGCAGATGATAATAACACTGCGGTTGCAGGACTGGATGAGAAAAGCATAAACAAAAAGCCACACAGCGTGAAAAAAACCAAAACCGGCAATGCAAATAAGGCATCATCCTCAGGAGCAAAACAAAAACGCCTGGGCAAGAAAAAGCAATCTTCTTCCGGAAAGGCTATCCTGGCAGTTATCGCATTTTTTATCCTGATGTTTTTGGCTGTTTTCCTGATCCGGTACATGGGAAGCTCGAATGAAGACCCTGAACAGATTTACCAGGATGTGCTGCAGGGCGACCATTCAGATGATAATTATGTTTACAACGGATTTGTCTTCATCAAGTACAACAACCTGTCATACACAAAATTGCAAAGCGGTAATACCATATTTACTGTCCCGTTCAGGTTTGGGCCGCGGGAAGTTGAGGATGTGGTCATTGAAGGTGATGTGCTGGAATTCGGAAGGATTGTTGTGGGCAATTACAGCAGGCAGGTTTACATAACCTTTGACCCTGCAGAGCCTGACCTGAAATATGTTGGACTGGCAAATGGGGAATTGAGCCTGAATGTTGTGAAAACACTCGGCATCACTCCAACAGCAGCATGCACTCAGAATTTTACAGGCTGTGGAGAGGCCCCAATTATGCAATGCAATCCAGAAGGGGAGCCTGTAATCTATCTCAGCCAGGAAGAGGGCCCAAAAGTTACAGTAGATGGGAATTGCCTTACCGTGCAGGGGAAGGGGTTTGACCTTGTGAAGGCAACGGACAGGCTGCTTCTTACCTGGTACAGGATTGTTGATAATTGAGAAAACTGCAGGCATTTCCCGCATAATCCTGGTTTTGATAAATTCCGGCACTGTACAATATATAAGTTTTGCTGCCAAAATGTGAGCATCTTGTGCAAATCTATGCAGCAATTTTCGAGGTTCCAGATAGAAAATTGCAATTTATCAAATTCTGAGACATGCGAACCGGCAGCAAAACCGGACCGATAGGCGAGATTTTCTACAGTGCCATAAATTCCCATAGAATTATAAATAGTTTTCACATTGCGTTTATGCCATGGAACACTATTATTCTGAAAAGCAGGCTTCGCCCTTGAACCTGAGGAAGATAAAGGCAAGGCTTAGGGGGAATGAACTCGGGTTTTATGCAGGTGCGGGTGTGTTCTCAAGCAGCAGAGTTGACAGGGGAACAGAAATTTTGGTGGACTATTCAATTCTGAAAGACGGCCAGAGAATACTCGACTTGGGCTGCGGCTATGGCGCTGTTGGCCTTTCTGTAGCCAAGGCCTTCCCAAATGCCGAGATTGTCATGACCGATGTGAACGCAAGGGCTGTTAGCCTGGCAAGGATGAATGCTGAAATGCTCAAGCTGAAAAATGTGCATGTAGTGCAGGGTGATTTGTTTGTGAATGTCACTGGGAAATTTGATGTTATTTTGCTGAATCCGCCCCAGTCAGCAGGCAGGGAGCTATGCTATGCAATGATGGGGGGGGCGCATGAAAGGCTTTCCAAAGGCGGAAGCCTTCAGTTGATTGCCAGGAATAAGAAAGGAGGAGAAATGCTGGGCAAAAGGATGATGGATATTTTTGGCAACCTCAGGATAATTGTCAAAAAATCAGGCTATTGGCTTTATTGCAGTGAATTATGAAAATTGTGGCCTGATAAAATAGCGGGGATTTCTGCACAATAAGGGGGTTTACAGGAAAAAATATTTAAAATGCAGGAACTTATACAGTACAGATTATATAGCGCAAATAAAACATTTGGGTGCGGGGCTAAAATGGACATATTCAGGCACAGGGGAATGCTCTTCCTGATTGGTATGATGCTTGCCTTTACAGTGGTTTTTTTCCTTGCATATTCTTTTAACAGGATGCAGAAGCCGCTTATAAGCATAGGGCTTGATGCTGAGACCGTGAACTGGGTCGTCATGCTGATGTCAGTAATTGCCATTGCCCGGACAGTTGTTCTTATCAGGGGTGTTGATGTCTTGGCTTCCGACAGCAATTGAATTTTGGCGGCTTTGGCAGAAATTTGAATGGCTGAAATTGTTCATTGGATGATAAAATTGCGCTCAGATTTCTTCAGTTTCTTTTCCCGTATATGCAACCAGCCTTATTCCAAGGCCCAGCTTCAATGCTGCGGAGAGGACTGCCATATGTTCCTTCCCGGTTCCTGAAATAAGGTTGATGGCGACCTCAGTGTCGAAAATTTTTCCATCCAGCTTGCCCTTGACATGCTCGACCATTTGCTTTAACGGCATTTTTAGGTCAACCACGATAAATTCATGCGGCTTGTCCACGGGAAACTTGCCCTTGAAGAATTCGCTTGTTACAAGATACACTTTTTCCCATTCCTGGCTTGCAAGCAATTTGGCAACATGGGCCCATGTTCCTTTGCCCGTTCCCAGGGAAATTATCAGGTTTGTCATGCCAAAAAGAAATTTTCTTGATATATAAATTTAAGTATATCCTGTATCATGCGTCCAATATTATGCAGCTGATTTCAGAAATCAAATTCTTTTCTGGATGAATCCCTCAAAAGCGTGTCGGCTGAAGTGGAGCCCTGGATGACAAGTGACATTTTGTTGCAATTTGGGCACACTTTCGGCACGCCATGCTCCTTTTTTCTGCTGAATTTGAATTTGCAGTGCTGGCAAAAATACTTGACTTCTTTTTTGGCTTCCAGCGGATCAGTGAATTCCAGCTTGAATTTTCTGGGGTCGGCATATTTGCTGCCGTCCCTGGGCATTTTTTTGGCAGCAATCTTGATTTCATAGCATCTCCCGCATATTAGGTCAGAGCCATTCATGTCGTACTTCATGTCACGGACAGGGGTTTTGGTGTTGCAACGCTTGCATGCTATCAGAATATCCTGGCTGCTCATGTTTTCAGTCAAGGATTTAGGATATATAAAGCTATCCAATGCTAAGGCTCTGTAGAAAGTCTTAAATAAAAACAGCCCCTCATCAGGGCGTTAGCCCTGAGTTGGGGCAGGGCAGAGGTGCGACTCTGCCATGGAAAAGGAAAAAAGACT
>Ga0209541_10000255_pt1 | contig 103523 bp, 100 predicted proteins | sample RifCSPlowO2_01_FD_184027 | JGI IMG/M metagenome (GOLD analysis project Ga0209541, IMG submission 184027) | Groundwater microbial communities from Rifle, Colorado - Rifle CSP2_plank lowO2_0.1 (SPAdes) (version 2) | ecosystem: Environmental > Aquatic > Deep subsurface > Groundwater | place... | reverse complement strand
CAAGTTCCCGGACAAAGACCGATTTGCAAATCAAAACAAGCTTTGCCTTTGTTTATTTTCTCCGGTGAATGAATACTAAAAATAAATATTCGGCGAATTATACGCAAAGCTTCCCGAATACTTGCGGCCGAAACAAAAGGTCCGAACATCCCTTTCCCGCGCGACAAAACCACTCGTGGAAATTTTTCTTTGGTAATATCCGCGTAAAGAAATTTTTTATTGTCCGTTTCTTTAATGTTAAAAGGCGGCTGATATTTTTTTATCAGCCGCGATTCTAAAATCAACGCTTCCAAAGCATTAGCGGTTTTTCTATAATCAATTTTTCTTATTTCTGCAACAAGTTTTTGGACGCGCGCGTCCTGCGACCGCGAAAAATAACTCGCCACTCGCCGTCGTAAATTCACCGCTTTGCCAATGTACAAAATCTTTCCTCGCGCGTCTTTCATTAAATAAACGCCTGAAAAAATAGGAATATTTTTGAATAAATTCATTTTTTGCTTACCTCGCTTACTTTACTTATCTTGCTTATCTCGCTTTATCAAATGCTTCCATTATAGCTTCCATATTTCCTTCCATAATTTTCGGAATATTACTCCATTTTTTTCCGATACGATGGTCGGTAATTCTGTCCTGCGGAAAATTATAAGTGCGAATTTTCTCGGAACGGTCGGCTGAACCAATTTGATTGCGGCGAATCTCTTCCACTGAACCGACTGATTGTTCTTTTTGTATTTCAAACAATTTTGCTCGCAATATGTCCATCGCTTTTTCTCTATTGGCGTGTTGAAATCTCTCTGTTCTACAAGAAACTACAATGCCCGTCGGTTTATGTAAAATTCTCACTGCCGTTTCCACTTTGTTGACATTCTGTCCGCCCGGCCCGCCGGCGCGAGAAAATGTTACTTCTAAATCACTGTCTTTAATGTTCACTAATTTCGCCTCCACTATCGGCAAAATCGCGACTGACGCCGTTGATGTATGAATTCTTCCCTGTCGTTCCGTTTCCGGCACTCTTTGCACGCGATGCACGCCGGACTCCTGTTTCAAAGAATCATAAACTCCTTTTCCTGAAACTTCCGCCACAAAAGTTTTATAACCGCGCGCGCCGCTTTCGCTTGCGTCTAAAATCAAAAACTGCCAGCCTTTTTTTAAAGCGTATTTTTGATACATTCTCGCCAAATCGCCGGCAAAAAGAGAAGCCTCATCTCCGCCCGCTCCCGCGCGCGTTTCCAAAATTATTTTGTTGATATTATTAGCAAAATTATTATTTTGTTCCATTTTAACATTAAACACTAAAATATTTTTTTAGACAAGTTATAATAAATTAAACTTGTTAAACTTATCGCTCAAAAAAAATTCCCGTTTTCTTGAAACGGGAATATAAACTATCGTTTTTCCTTTTTACAATTTTTCAAAATCGTTAATCTAGATCGGTGTTCTTAAAAGCGTATGATGCATTTTCTGCATAGTTTTCAAATCCGCAACTTCTTTTTCCAGTTGAGTTATTTTTTCAGCCGACTGTTTAATTTCTTTGGTTGTCATTCCCATAATTGCTATTAATGATTTAATCGTTGGTAAATAGTCTTCCGCTCTAACATTAAATTCTTCCCAATCTCTAGTTCGCAAAAACGATTTTTCGGCCTCATCAACCAATTCTTTCAATTTATTTTCGTCCATTATTTTTTCTCCTTGTCTTTGTTGAATTCATTTACCGCTTCTGCTAACGCAAGTATCGCAAAAGCAATAGCCGCGCTACTTGCTATCGTTCCTTCGTTCTGATTTTTTTGTCGTAAGCAATATCAATATGAGTGATTGCCCTCTTCTTCATCTCTTCAAAATTCGACATTTTAACGCCTTTCTTTTAATAAGTTTTATAGGTCTTCTACAAGACTAATAAAACCTATGATTTTTTTAAATTACAGCTTTCTTGGAGTATAATCTATAATTTAATTTATGTCAAGTGATTGAACAATTTCAACCTATTTTCCGCGATTTTGCTTATTTTTTCAATCACCAACAACATCAATTTATACGGCGCCAATTCGTCAGGATTTGTCGCGAAAGATTGCTCTAATCCTTTTCGCCACGCGTAACGCAACTCGGTGGAAATATGAATAATATTTATGCCCGCTTCTATCGCTTTCACAAAATCCTCATCTTTCGTCCCCGAACCACCGTGCAAAACGAGCGGCAAAACAATCGCTGATTTTATTTCCGCAATCCGCGCAATGTTCAAATCTGGATTCGGTAAGTTCGCGAACATTCCGTGAAGATTACCTATCGCTGGCGCGAACATATCCACGCCAGTTTCCTCAATAAAATGTAACGCTTCTTCCGGTTTTGTTAAATCCTCCGTCTTTATCGCCGCTCCTTCCGGAATTTCTTTTAAAATTTCCGAACCGCCGCCGATATATCCCAGCTCGCCCTCCACAATGATGTGCGAATTCAAAGTTTTCACGATACTTACCGCTTCTTTTGTTTGTTTTATATTTTCTTCAAGTTCCAACTTACTGCCATCAAAAATAATCGCGTCAAAATCCGCCTCCGCCGCTTCCTTCACTTTTTCCAAAGAACGCGTATGGTCGGCATTCAAAAAAATCGGCAACCGCATTTCTTCCCTGAAATTTTTAATCAAAGAAACGCAATTTTTCACGCCGATAAATTCCCGTTCACCTTCCGAAACACCTACAATCATCGGCAATTCCTTGTTAAGTTCTTTTTTTATCGTCAAAACAGCGGCGATAATCGCTTTCAATTGTTCCAAATTAGCAACATTAAAATGCCCGATGGCAGTTCTGGTCCGCTCCGCTTCTTGAAGATATTGGTATAAAGATTTCATATTTTGTTTTAGATCAATTAGAATAATTAGGTTAATTAGACATTAAACCGTAAAGTATCCTCTCAACACATATTTCCTCGCGTATTCTTCCAATTCCTCGCGACTGAAATATTCTATAAAAATCTTGTTCCACAACGCCTCCTGATGATGATAAAGATATTTTACCATTTCTTTTTCCTTTACGAGGCTCATCACGGTATCCACCAAATCAAAACTTACCAAAACATCGTTCCCGATTTCGTCTTTAAAATAATTTCCTACCCAATCCAAATCTTGCCAAAAACTCAAATCATAAGAAAAACCGTCCAAAAGTTCGCCGGCTCTCACTAATCCGTCTTCGGCTTTTAGCCAATGCAAAGCTTCCGGGTTAATTCTCGGCATAAAAAGCCGCCAGTCATTTTCATCGTCTTTCGCCAAATATCTTTGTACCACCAACCACGAAGATTGCTCATTTTCCGGTAAATGTTTATCCCAAACATCTCCCCGCAATAATGAAATTAAATCAGCGGCAAATTTTTCTTTATTCAAAGCGGAATTTTTAAATATCCGCGAATAAAAAGGAATTTCGTGAAGATAATGCAAAATCAGCGAAAACATTCGTAAAATTTCACCAGAAATTCCCAGCATCGTTGGAATCACAAACACCACTCCCAATTCTTTCAAATGGCTGATATTATGTTTTTTTTTGGTCGTAAAACCTTCCGCCGCTTTCGCTAAATTCTTGCTCACGACAAAAGCTTGTGTTTCTCTTTCTTCAAAATCTTCCGGTTGTAAAGATTCATATTGTTTGAAAAAAACATTATTCAGCCATTCGCTTCCTTCCACAAAACGCAAAGCGCTGTAAATTTGGAGTAAATCTTCTTTGGCAAGCATTGATTTTATGGAATCATAACCCAAAAACTTCATCACTTTTTTCGGCGGTTCTTTTGTTAGAAATTCCTTCGCTTTTTCGTATTTTAGAAAAAAACCTTTCGGACTGCCCGTTATTTTAATCGCCGCCTCCGCCACTCTTTTGCAATCGCTTACATTATTGTAATTAGGGCTTTTAAGAGCTAAAAAAATCTTATGATTATCGGCTTCCACTTTGGAAATCAAAGCATCGTAAATATCTTTCGCGGAACAATTTCGCGATATGCCCAACGAAAAAAATCTTTCTTTAATAGCATTGTCGTTTTCTTCCATTATTTTTTCAAAAATTCCTTTTCTGCCGGTTACCGCCGTAAGTCTCCTATCAATATCAAAAATATAATCTCTATCGCATCTTAAAATTTTCGCTATTTTCTCTTGCGAAGACATACATTGAAATTCCTAATTATCTAATTGTTCTAAATAAAAATTAGGATTTAGATATTGGGATTTATTTAGAATAATTAGGTCAATTAGAGTAATTAGAATAATTAAAATTCCATAAATCATAAATCTTAAATCATAAATTCTATAATGGTTCTACATCCAAATCCAAATATTTAAATCTTTTCTGTTCAATGTCTTTTTTTCGCAAAATTCCTGTTTGCGCGCCGACAAATTCAACAACAGAAGTCGCATTTGCCGAAGCTAATCGCAAGGCGTAATTAATATCATTGTTTTTTTGCATTAAACCGGCAATAAAAGCCGAACCAAAAGCATCGCCCGCGCCAGTCCTGTCTATTAATTTTTTTTCCTTAAATATGCCCGCTTTGTAAACATAATGCCCGTCAGAAACCATCACGCCCTTATGCCCGTCGGTCATCGCCACTATGCCGTCAATCCAACCGTCAAATTGCTTAAAAATCCCCTCTTCATCGTCAAAATCCGCTTCCGTAAAAATTGCGGCTTCCTCCCGATTCATTATCACCACATCCGCTTTTTTGAAAATATTTTTTAATTTTGTGTAACCCAAACCGACATAATAACCAGAAGGATTGAGCGCGATTTTTGTTCCTTTCTTTTTAAGATGAATAATAATTTCTTCTACGAAAGACGGCTGGATTTTTCCCGGCGCGATATAAGCCCATTTTGCTTCCAGTTTGCGAAAAAACACATCTCTTTTTTCCAATTTCTCCGAAGCGCCGCGATAAGTGAGAACGGTTCTTTCCCCGTTCGAAGAAAGCAATATTGTTGAATAAGCCGTTCCGTCGCCTTTTTTATCCAACGACGCGAAAGCCATTATCCGTTCTGTTTTTAAAGTATTCAAAATTTCTTTACCTAAATTATCATTGCCAATTTTTATAAAAGCGGCCGTTTTTAATCCTTGTCGCGCGAAAGTTACGGCGGCATTCACCGCTCCTCCGCCTGTTTCAAAAAAAGGTTTCCCTAATTCCAATTTTGAACCAAAAGCGAAACATTCCGCTTCTCCCGTCTTAAATCCTAATTTTTTCAAATGTTCCGGATCTTTTAAAACTTTAAATAGAGAACTGGTTAAAAAAACATCTCTTGTCGCGGTGCCGATAGTGAGAATATCAAACATAAATTCATTTTACCTCGTTAAAAATCAGATGCAAGCCTCGCCTGTAATTTCTAATGAAACAAAAAAACCGCCTAAAAAGGCAGGTTAATGAAACGGAATAAAACCTACAAGCAAATAAAAAATTTTAAAAACAATAGTCATTAAAACTCCGGGATAACTCATCAATAGGAAAAGAACGAAAAATATGAACAAAAATTGATTCGTTTCCACAAAATATCTCACATTCAAAGGAGCGAAAGTCGTCCATAATCTTGAACCGTCCAACGGCGGAACAGGCAACATATTAAATGTCCCAAGTAATATATTAAAATATGCGACAAGCACTGCGACATTTCCCAGAAAACCACTTGCGTCTAAAACGCCAAATCTTAAAAACATACCAGCGACAAAAGCCAAAAGAAAATTCGTAAAACAGCCGGCCAAACTCACGCAAATCATTCCCAATTTATTAGGATTCAATTTATTAAAATCCACCGGCACCGGTTTCGCCCAACCAAACAAAGGCGCGTGCAAAACATAGAGAAGAAGTGGCAAAATAATCGTTCCGAATAAATCAATATGAGGAATGGGATTCAAAGTCAATCTGCCTTTATTTTTTGCCGTGTCATCGTGAAAAATCAAAGCAACAAATCCGTGGCTTATTTCGTGCAAAATCACCGAAAAAAACACCACGGCAAAAACAATCGCTATGCCAAAAATATTATCAATCAAAAACTACCTCAATCAAATATTAAAAATCTATAATCAATATACCGCTATTTTATCAAAAAGGAAATAGCGCAATTAATTATCGCTTTTAATTTAATCACAACTTAATTACCGCCTAGTTACAACTAATTTCTACTTGATTACCAATTATTATTTACTAATTACTTTTTTCCACAATTTTTCTAAATTCCTCCGCATTAACACTGGCGCCGCCAACAAGCGCGCCATCAATGTCTTTATGTTTCATATAGTCAACGATATTTTTGGAATTGACGGAACCGCCATACAATACACGAGAATTTTGAATTTTGAATTTAGAATTTAGAATTTTTTTTATGCACATTATCATTTCTAGCGCATCTTCGGGCAAATCGTTTCTGCCTGTGCCAATCGCCCAAACCGGTTCGTAAGCAACTAGTAATTGGTAATTAGTAATTTGTAATTTTTGAATTCCTTTTAAATCATCTTGTAATTGTTTATTAATATAATTTTTTGCGATTCTTAAATCCTTATTCTTAAATCCTAAGTCCCGTTTTAGCTCCCCCACGCACAAAATTACTTTCATCCCTTCTTCTAAAACATTCAAAACCTTTTTATTGATCATCGCGTCGGTTTCTTTTAAAATCCGCCGTCTTTCCGAATGGCCTAAAATTACATATTTTACGCCGATACTTTTCAACATTTTCGGCGACACTTCGCCGGTATCCGCTCCCTCATCTTCCCAAAAAGAATCTTGCGCGCCCAACTCAGCGCGCTTCAAAATTTTTCCCACTTCCTCAATAAAAGGAAAAGGCGGCGCCACCACCACGCCCTTAAAATCAATTTTCTTTGCCAACGCTATCGCCACCTTTTGCGTCTGCGGATTCAATTTCCAATTAGCCACTAATAATTTAGACATTATTAAAATTTACAATTCCTAATTATCAATTATCAATTTTCATTAATTATAAATTGAAAATTATCGTTTCTACGCGTATGCTATCTGCGAATAAAGCGCGTGAATCAAAACAACCAAAACAGCGAGCAGAAAACAAAACCAAAATAATTTAAAATTGTGCCGCACCCGCAAATGATAGCGCAAAGGTTTATGTTCCTTATCGGTCATATAATTTATATTACATCTTTAATAATAAAAATCTACTATTTTTATTCACAAGAACAATTCTATGGAATTGTTCTTGTGAATGAACTACCTCGAACTTACGCTCGGGGTATCTTTTTCACTCAAACAATTTTATTGTTTGCCCAGCATCCTCTTCGTCATAATAACGCATGAACACCGTGCATACTCTTATTGCGCACGTGCGCAATAAGAGTATGCTAGAAATATCAGTGGAAAATTAAAAGTTTATATATGCCGAAGTAAAATACCACGGCCTTACGGCCGTGGTTTTCGTTCGGAATTTTAGCATATAAAAATTAGTTTCTAATTATTTGAATTATACGGATTGGGAAAAATCTGCAAATGAAATTCGCTCGTTGTCCAGGCCGCTCTCTCCCAACTTTGTCCTTTCGGAATTTCCGTCCAACTCGTCTCATCAACTTTTTGTCCGAGAACATTAAAAATCGCCACCGAATTATTCGTGTAAGCCAACGAATAAGAAGATGCCCATTTCACATCCGGCGCCACTGGACTGTTATAGCTTTCTTCTCTCGCGAAAAGTAAATATTTTCCGGCTTTGATAATTTTACCTTCCAAACGACTTGCCGCTACAAGCGACGATTCGCTTCCAGTGGAACTTTTTTTCTTTACCGACCAATCGGTTAAACTAATGTCAAATGTATTCGGATTATAAATTTCCACAAATTCGTAATCCGCATTACCATCCATTCCCGCCATTACTTCGCTAATATAAATAGCGCCAATATTCGGAATTGGCGGAGGCGAAGGCGGTGGCGGCGAATTGCCGCCACTATCAACGACGGAGAAACCATTGCTTCCGTAATCGCTTGAGTTGCCGTTGGAAAAACTTGCGACTGAAACTTCATTGGAAACCGCCGGCGAATTTTCCATCTTAGGTGTCCCAAAAATTCCATCTGCTCCATTTCCGCTATAAGTATGCCAAGTTAAATCCGCCACTCTTTCCGCCGTCCGATAATCCGGCGCCGCGTTTCCCGCTAACCAATTCTCGTCCCCATCAGTTTTAAATTCATCGGCAATAAGACAATCTTTATTAAAAAGTTTTAAACTTTCATCACTATTTTTTATTGCGTTTACAAAAATTTTATCCGCTTCCATTGTCATCACCGCGTCATCATCTGTTCTTTCCAAAAGATAAAATCCGCCAGCTGGAATGATATCGCCACTTTCAAAATCCACTTTCAAAACGCCACTTTTATTTGTTAAATGCCATCCGCTTAAATTAACGGAACTGCTGGAAATATTTTTGAGCTCAATCCATTCGTGCGAAGTTTTATCGGAGGCCGTCCCCGCCCAAGAGACTTCATTTATAATAATCGCGCCGAAAGATGCTATTTGCGTCTCCATCAAAGAACAATCTTTTCTAATAAGCGTCAGAGCGACTTCCTTCGCTTCATCACTCGTTACATCTTTAGCTTCCTGACTTTTATTTTCAACATCTTTCCCTTTTGGCATATTTTGCGACTCAATTTTATTTTCCGTAATTATTTTCCGAGAAACATTTTGGGCGACATTCTCATCTTTTCGCAAAGAAATCTCCTCAACTAACTGATAACCGCCTGATAATTCGGACAAATTAGCCGAAAAACCATTGTCCAAATTATTTTCCGCAAAAAAATATCCGCCGCCGGCCAACCCAGCCATAAGAATAATCAAAATCACCCCTTTGAACATTTTTTTACTCTACTCTAATGTAATAAAAAATTCCAAAGGACGATTGTTTCTTGTGTCAATTAAACGCCATGGCGTTTAATTGACACAAACAAAATCAAAAAATAAACTCCGCGCTCGAGCGCGGAGACAATTCAAAGAAAAACTATTTCTTCTTTGAACCTTTTTTCTTTTTCTTCATTTCTAATTTTTAATCTTTTAAATTTTTTTAAGGAATTTAAAAAGATATTCCGGCCTTTGCTTTCATTAACTTCGTATACGAAAGTTTTTGAAAGTTTTTTGTTCTCATCGCGAGAACAGGTCTATAAATTACAACGGCAGAAAAATTATTTTGTTACAATTTTTTTTCTTTATCCATTCTTTGAATTATCAAAAAATAAAAAGTTGAAAAGCAACAAACGCCGCTTCTTGGAGAAAATTTTATGAATTTTTAATTTTTCTTGGCGGCAAAATTCTTTGTTCTTTCAGATCCAAAAAAGAAATGGCTCCGCGCGTGAGCGAGGAGCCATATGGAGCGAAAGTACGGTGGGCATGACAAGATTCCACACAGACTATGCAGAACGATTGTTCAACCATGCTCGGAGGCGGACTACAAACCATCCGCCCAACAGAACAATTGTGAGCAGATACAGAGCGACAGATCCAGTCGGCGGGTTGCTATATGCCCCGAAGTACTTTCCGTTGATCGTGGCAACGATTAAGCCGCCGACCCACAAAAGTGAGCTTCTTTTCATTTGCTAATCCTCCTTTCAAGGTACAGGTTTGATCCCTACTTCAACACTGTGGCCGAAGTATCAATGCTAATATAGCATATTAGGTATGAAAAGTCAAGGTTTGTGCGAAGATAATAAAAAGCCCTATTTCAGACCATTTTTCACTCTCAAATCAAATGATTAAAATTTTTCTTTTCTGCTTCTAACGGAATCGGGAATTTCTTTTTGCTCCCAAAATTGAATACGAATTAGTCGCCGAGCGAAGCGAGGCGAACCTTTCAAACTTGCAATTTCCTACATGGTGCACCCTGTTGGGATCGAACCAACGACCCTTGCAATGTGAATGCAATGCTCTGCCACTGAGCTAAGAGTGCGTATAATTCAACAATAAATAAAAATAAAGCCGCTGTAAACGGCTCTATTTTTATTGTAACTCTACCACCGCGCCCACTGTTTCCAATTTTTTCTTTAATTCTTCCGCGTCTTCTTTCTTCATATTTTCTTTTATTGTCTTTGGCGCTCCATCTACCATATCTTTCGCTTCTTTTAAACCCAAACCAGTCACCTCTTTAATCACTTTAATTACATTAATTTTTTGCTCGCCACCGGCTTTAAGCACAACATTGAACAATGTTTTTTCTGCCGCTTCACCGCCACCAACCGCTTCTCCCGCCGCCGCAACCGGCATCGCCGCTGAAACACCAAACTTTGTTTCCAACGCTTTCACTAGCTCGGAAAGTTCCAACACCGTCAACTTTTCTATTTTTGAAATTATATCGTCAAATTTATCTGCCATATTTTTATAAATTTTATTCTTAAAATTTATCTAAAAATATGAGCATCCCGAAAAATTTTTGAAAAAAATTTATTTGGGACTACACATTTTTAGTTTCGACCGTTTGTCGTTTAACCGTTTCGCTTAAAACATACATAAACGCTTTAAGTGGCGCGGCAATCGTGCCAACCACTTGCGCGAGTAATATTTCTCGGCTTGGCAATTGCCCGATTTTTCTCACCTCTGCTCCTTCAATAAATTTCTTGTCCGCCAAATCAAACCCGCCCAAAATCTTTAGCACTTCTTTTCTTGCTTTGGAAAATTTATAAACTAATTGTGAAGTTTCCGCTATGTCTTTCGGCGAAAACACCGCTCCCACTTGTCCACCAAACTGCTTAGCGTCAAAATCCATTCCTAATTCTTTAAAAACAAATTTCAGCAATCTTTTTTTAACCACTTGATAAACGGCTTTCGTTGTTTCTAATGATTTTCGCAACTGATTCACTTCATTCACCGGCAATCCCGTAAAATCGGTAAAAACCACCGTCTGACTGTTTCTCAAATTCAAAATTCCTTCTTCCACTTGTTTTTGTTTTTTTACTTTAGTCGTTGCCATAAAAATAAAAAACGGATATTTATCCGCAAACAAAGACTACTCGTAACTCATAATTACTTATTTCGTTACTCGTTTTCCTCGATAGGTCTTAAATATTCGCGTTTACCTACTTACAATATTAAATCATTTCGCATTTTCGTATTTTTTCGTAATTTCGTAGGATTCTCGCATACTGCCTATTGTCTACGGATTTATATAACACTAATCTACTCCCAAAAATATGTCAATTTTAGTAACTAGAATTTAATTAGGTTAATTAGAAATTAGAACAATTAGTCATTTAACTATATCTCCCCATCCAACTCTTCCAATAATTTCTTCGCTTTCGTAGACAATGATTTTAGAATTTTGAGATTAAACGAAACATACAAATCCCCTCTTTGGGCAACGCTACCGAATCTGGTCATACCTTTTCCAGAAATTTTCAATTTATCTTTTAAATTAAAACCGGTGGGAATGGTTATGTGATAAATTTCCCCGTTAATGTCTTTTATTGGAATTTTTTTACTTAATAACGCATCGGTAATTTTTATTTCTTCCGTTATGTAAAAATCCACTTTTTTTCTTTCAAAAAAATTATGCGGTTTTACTCGAACAACAACATAAAGATCTCCTCCTCCACTCCCTCGTTCGCCCGCTTCTCCCGCGCCTTTAATCGTAATAATTTGTCCATCTTCCACTCCCGGCGCAATCTCAATATCTACCGATTTTCTTTCTAATTTCCGGCCAGCGCCGCCGCAAACGCCGCAAACCTTGTTCGGAATTTGTCCTTGACCGGAACATTTCGGACACATCACCACTTGCGAAAAATTTCCAAAAAAAGTCTGTCGTTGTTCCCGCACTTCACCTTTCCCTTGGCAAGTCGCGCAATTCTCTAAACCTGCTTTTTTATCAAAACCCACTCCGCCGCAAACGACGCACGACAAATAAGTTTTGTATTCCAATTTCCTTTTCACGCCCACAAAAGCTTCTTCCAAACTTAATTGTATTTGCGCTTCTATATCCGAACCGCTTTTATAAGTTTTTCTTCGCTTGCCGCCCATTCCAAATTGCTCAAAAATTCCTTCAAAAATATCGCCAAAATCGCCCATTTCTTCTCCGCCACCGCTCCAACGAAAACCGCTTCCATCAAAACCAAAACCGGCAAAAGGATTTTGGCCTTGCACGCCAGAACCGCTTCCACCCTCAAAAACTTGTCCGAATCTATCGTATTGCGCTTTCTTTTCCTTATTAGAAAGAATCTGATAAGCTTCATTGATTTCTTTAAATTTCTGCTCGTTGCCACTCGGTTTATCAGGATGAAATTGGTGCGCCAATTTCCGATAAGCTTTTTTTATATCATCTTCCGTTGCGCCTTTCTCCACCCCTAAAATTTTATAATAATCCTTCGTCATAATATTCGTAATCGGTAAATAGTAATTAATAAATAATTACTATTACCAATTACCGGTTTCACGATAGCATAATAAACTCTCTGCTTCTGGACTGCAAATTAATATAAGCAAATCCCAAAATAATCAATAATTTAAATATTACGAAAGCGATAAATTCCACCAACCAATAAAGAAAAAAAGCGGTTCCTTTCAAAGTGAAAAACACTAATACCGCTGTGGAAACATTCAAAACCGGTTTCAAATTTTCCGGCACTCTCAAAAAATATCCTTTTATCAAACCATAAATTATTTCTTTCACTGGTTTATCCCAATCCAAAAATCCTATTGCTCCTTCCGCCGCCATTTTCAATTGTTCCACCCCGCCTTGAATCAAATCTCTTTTTACAAGAGGCGGTAAATTCTTTATCGATGTAATATCTCCTCCGCCCGCGCCGGAAATATTTAACGACTTCAAATCAACGCTTTTCAACTGTTGTTCCACGATGACCGCTAAAATTTCATTGCCGTTTTTATCAAAAGAAAATTCGTCAAAAAATAAACTGATCGCGGGCTTTGAAGAATTTAAAAACGAATTTGTTATTTTCATTCCCAACTCATCGTTAAAACCTTTTAGTTCAAAATAATTAAAATAAACCAAGATGCTCAAAAAAATAAAAAGCGCCGTGGCGGATTTTCTCAAAACATCTTTTGCCACTGGAAAAAATTTAATCTTCAAACTGTTAGCTATGAGCGCTATTCCTTTTTTCGCGCCCATAAACGAAAATAGAAAAAAAACAAACCAGCCAATAATTAAAATCCATCTCGGCGCCGAATAAAAATATTTCGTAAACATAAACATCGGCGCGATTGTCTCCAAAAATAAAAGAATCATCAATATCAAAAATCTTTTAACAAAAAATACTTGTAAAACAATGAATGTCAAAAAACCCAAAACTGCGAGTCCCGCATACCAAACATATTGCTCGTCTAAAGTAACCAAAAATCTATGGAAAGTATAAACAACCGATAAGGAAAAAAATACCGTTACCACCCCCAAAAACATTATCTTCCATAAATTCTTGTCCGTTTCATCCTCGGCGGATTGGCTAATTATTACTGGGTTGCGCGTCGTCTGTCCGTTGATTATCATCTTTCTTATTATACATTCCTTCGCCTATTTTTTGGAGGTGGGCTGATAATTCATCTACAACTTTCTTAATCGCTTCTTTGTCATTGCCGTCTTTCACCGCTTTTACCTCTTCAATTTTCTTATTAAGATTATCTTTTAATTCTGCCGTTATTTTCTCGCCGGCGTCTTTAATGCTTTTTTCCGCCAAATAAACAATCGATTCCGCTTGATTTTTTATTTCAATTAATTCTCTTTTTTCAGTGTCTTCCGTCGCGTGTTGCGCCGCTTCATTTTTTAATTTTTCAATTTCTTCTTTATTTAAACTTGTTGTCGCTTCAATTTTCACCGATTGGCTTTTGCCGGAAGCCTTGTCTTTCGCCGAAACACTCAAAATGCCGTTCGCGTCAATATCAAAAGTTACTTCTACTTGCGGCACGCCCCTTGGTGAAGGCGGTATGCCGTCTAAAATAAATCTCGCTAGAGTTTTGTTATCTGTCATCATCGGCCGTTCGCCCTGTCCAATATGAATCTCCACCGAAGTTTGATTATCCGCCGCCGTGGAGAAAACTTGCGTTTTCGCCGTCGGCACTGTGGTATTTTTCTGTATCATCGGCGTTGCCACTCCGCCCAAAGTTTCTATACTCAAAGTCAAAGGCGTCACATCCAATAATAAAATATCTTTCACGTCGCCCTGCAAAATTCCGGCTTGCACCGCCGCTCCGTCCGCCACCACTTCATCGGGATTGATTCCTTTATGCGCTTCTTTGCCAAAAAGTTTTTTCACCGCTTCTTGTATCGCTGGCATTCTTGTTTGTCCGCCCACTAAAACAATTTCATTAATATCGCTAATTTTTAATCCTGCTCCTTTCGGCGGCGCCTCCGTCACTGCTTCTTTCACTAATTCAATAGATTTTTCAATAAAATCTTTCACCAAATCTTCCAATTTCGCCCTAGTTAGTTTCATTAGAAAATGTTTTGGTCCGTTCGCATCCGATGTGATATAAGGCAAATTAATTTCTGTTTCCATCGTTGTGGAAAGTTCGTGTTTCGCCCGTTCTGCCGATTCCTTCAATCTTTGAATCGCCAAAGAATCGCCTGAAATATCTACTCCTTCCCGACTCTTATATTCCGAAACCAAATATTCAATTATCCTTTTATCAAAATCATCACCACCAAGATGCGTATCCCCGCCGGTCGCTTTCACTTCCACCGTGTCATCGCCCACTTCCAAAATGGAAATGTCAAAAGTTCCGCCACCAAAATCATAAACGACTATTTTTTCGTTTTTCTGCTTATTCATTCCGTAAGCCAGCGCCGCCGCCGTCGGTTCATTTAATATTCTTTTCACTTTAAATCCTGCAATTTCTCCCGCGTTTTTTGTCGCTTGTCTTTGGCTGTCGTCAAAATAAGCCGGCACGGTTATCACCGCTTCATCTATTTTTTCTCCTAATTTTGCTTCCGCGTCCAATTTCAGTTTTTGCAAAATCATCGCGGAAATTTCCTCCGGCGTCTGCCATTTATCGCCCATCTTCACCTCCACGCCGCCTGCCGTGGACTTCCTAATATCGTATGAAAGCCATTTTTTATCTTTTTGCACTTCTGAATCGTCAAACTTTCTGCCAATCAACCGTTTTACCGAAAAAATCGTGTTTTTTGGATTCACCACGCCTTGCCGCTTCGCCAGCAACCCCACCAGTCTTTCGTTGGACTTGCTCACTGCGACAATAGAAGCCGTTGTTCTGTTGCCTTCATTATTTTCTAAAATTTTCGGCTCGCCGCCTTCCGTTATGGCCATCGCCGAATTTGTTGTTCCTAAATCTATACCTAATATCTTACTCATTTTATTTTTATATATTCTAGATTCTAAATTTTAGATTCTAAATTCTCGTTTGGTTGACCTTTCGCTATTTTTATTTTTGCCGGTCTTAAGACTTTTCCATTCAAAAAATAACCGGCTGATATCTCTTCAATAATCGTATTTACCGGCTTCTCGCTTTCTTCCTCACTCACCGCTTCTTGATTCTTCGGGTCAAAAATTTCTCCTGCTTGTATCTTTATTTTTTCCAAACCATATCGTTTCAGTAAATCTTCAATTTGTCCTTTAATAATATTCATTCCGGTTTGTTCCATATCATCTTTTTTCATCATTTTTAATCCCATTTCCAAACTGTCCAAAACGGCTATGAATTCCGAAAGTATTTGCTCGTTGCTGAATTTGAAAAATTGTTCCATTCTTTGCGTTTCGTCTTTTTTATAATTTATCAAATCCGCTTTCGCTCTTTTCCAGCCGTCTAGATATTCGTCTCTCGTCTTTTCGCATTGTTCCATCTTTTTCTTTAATTCTTCTATTTCGTTATTTTGTTGATTTTGTTGCTGTTCTTCCGCCATATTTTTTATTTTTCTTTTTCCCGCCGAGCGACTTTAAAACTTTCAAAGATTTTTCGTAATCCATTCTTTTCGGGCCGATAACGGCGAGTATAAAATCACTGCCACCGTCATTTAATTTTTCCATCAATACCGATAAATGTTCGCATTTCGTAATCGGACTTTTGCCGATAAAAACCTGCGGCCAGGAATTTTCTTTTAACCACCATTTTCTTTGCGACGCAAGATTTTCTCCCAGAAACTCAAAATCCCTCACAAGTTCAATTAAATCATTTTTACTCTTAAAATCAAAATTTTCCACCAATTCTTTCAGACCGCTATTGTAGATTCTCGCTTCTTCGGCTTCATAGCCTACGCTTAAAACTCTTAACTCTTTAGCAATTTCTTCCACAAAAGATTCTTTTTCATCACGCCAGAAACTATTCATTAAAACATTTGCCAAATCCGCGAAAACATAATCCGTTTCCTGATTTAAAATATCGTTAACAAAAAATTGATAAGCTTTCGCGGTCGGCACTCTGCCACTGGAAGTATAAAGTTGTGTCAGATACCCCGCCTCGTCCAAACCGTTCAATTCCCATCTTATCATCGCCGGTTTAATGCCAAATTTATAAGAATCAAAAAGACTATCCGATGTTATCGGTTCGCCTTTTTTGATAAAATCCCGCACACTCGCCTCCAATATAGATTGCGTTCTTCCGTTTATCATTGAACTAATAATAATATTAGCACTCTTCAATGTCAAGCGCTAATTAGCATTCGGTGAACAGTCGGCGGTGCTAGTTGTAATCGCGCCGGCATTGCTCACGCCCAATAGATAACAAGTGCCGTTTAACGACTTTAAAATCACTCCGTAAGTGGAACTCGTAAAACCAAGACTGCCTAATAAATTTAATTTAACCACCGAAGTAGGAGCAGTAACGCCGATTCCCACATTACCGGAAAAATAACCATTTTGCCAACGATAGGTAGCGCTACCTAAATCTAAAGTCCCGTCGGCATTCGGCAAAACGCTGGCGTCAAAAGTCGCCGCCGAAATTCTGCTCACGCCCGTTCTCAAGGATTTTCCAAAAGGCACCGCCGTGGAACTGGAATTGTAAGTAAAAGTCATATCAATCTGCACGAGCGATGTGCCGCCTACGCCTTCGTATTTCGTCACCTTGAAATTATCCACATTAATATTTGAATCCGTTAAAGTTATTGCTGTGCTTGTTCCTTCCGTCAAATATATAGCCGTGCCACTCGAAAAAATTAAAGTGGAATCTCTGGAAGAAGAAGCCATTCGCAAAGTTAAACTCGTTGTCGCCGTTCCCGTCGGAATCTCCACCAAACTGGATTCCTGAATCAGATTGCGCACCGTATTAGAGACAAAAACTAATTGTTGATTAATTGCGTTTATGGAAACTTGTCTTGTTTGAATTTTGGTAATCGTAAGCAATATGCCGATTAAAAAAACGGAAGCTACGCCAAAAACTCCGATATAAACCAAAAGCTCCACCAGCGAAAAACCTCGTTTATCATTCATATTTTATATAATAACACATTCCGCTCGATAATTTATGAAACTAAAATTTTTAATTTTGAATTTCCAATAAATTTTAAAATGTTTTAATTTTTAATTAATAGTTAAATCTTGTTTGAAAATTTAATTATTAAAAATTGGAAATTGAAAATTATTTATAATAAATCCGATTCGGTACTCGGAAATCCAAATATTCCAATTTACTCATATCAATTTTCTGCGTCAGATCTTTAAAAACATTGGCAAAATTGTCCGGAATAAATTCCAAACTGAAATAAATAGTCAAATTGTTAGGCAAAACCGCTCCCCATTCTCTCGCCTCTAAATCGTTAATTTTAATATAAACAATCGGAAAACCGCTTTCTTTTATGAGCTTCGCGATTTTAAAAATATTTTTAATCCATAAATCGTTCGGCAGAATATTCTGCCCTGGCGTAAGTGTTCGCCCGCTAAAATCCTCAATTTTCATAATCAACACTCCTTCCGCGTCGGAAACCGGATAAAAAATAAAACCTTTCTCGTCAAAAATAAAACAATCGTTGCTACCGCACCAAATACCGGCCAATTTTTTTTCTTCCACCGTTAAATCCACTTTTTTCTTTTTGCTGAATAAACTTGCCGCCACATTCACCCGCGCGACAAATGGATTTATTGCTTCTGTTGATACATCGCCTCTATTCAAATACCAAAACAAAATGTTATCCGGTTGAAAAATAGATTTTAATTTAAAATTTTGAATCAGCGTGACGGCCGTCGCCGTTTTCAATTGTTCCGGTATACCCAGCTGACTGCCTGAAATTACAAATTGTGAAACTTGGAAAAAATCCGTTTCTAAAACATAAAAAAATCCTAAAACAAAAGAATTAGTTAAAATCAGAACTGCCAAAAAATACCAAAATTTTCGACAGAAGAAGAGATTATGTTTTTTTTGCAAATTCATAAAAATTCCTAAAGCCTAATACCTAGAGCCTAAACCACTATTCGTTTAATCAGCGGATTCAATCTTGTTAAAAATTCGTAGTGTATCGTTCCCGATAAATCCGCCAGCTCCTCCGCTGATACTTTTTCCTTGCCACCATTGCCAATCAAAATGGCTGTATCGCCTCTCTTTATTTTAATATTTTTCGGCGCTTTTACGGAAATTAAATCCATAGACACTCTGCCCAAAACTCGCGCCCTTTTTCCTTTTATAATCACTTCTCCTTTCTGCGATAAAGCTCTCAAAAACCCATGCCAATAACCTATCGGCAAAACCGCCACAATCGTATCTTCTTTTACTCGTTCACTCAAATCATACCCTATATAATCGCCTTTATTTAATTGTTTTATTTCGCTCACGATTGTTTTCCAGGCAAGAATCGGTCGCAAATCCAATTCTCCTTTCCAAATCAACGAATGTTGGATTTTTATTTCTTTTGTCGGAAAAAATCCATATAAACCCAAACCGATTCTCACCGCGTCAAAATGGCTTTGAGGATAAAGAATCGCTCCGCCCGTTGCCGCCGCGTGAAAAATTAAATTCCTGAAACCATTTTTTAAAAAAATATTTTTCGCTTCATTAAATTGTTTAATTTGTTGCAAAGTATAATCCGGATAAGTAACATCTTTCGCCGCCGCAAAATGTGTGTAGACGCCTTTCAACAAATTTTGAATTTTGAATTTTGATTTTTGCATTTGTTTCACAACTGCCGTCAATTGTGAAACATAGAATCCTTGCCGATGCATTCCCGTATCTATCTTTAAATGAAAATTGGCTCCCGACTTTGAGTCTATAAATTCCTTTAAAGCATCAAAATTAGAAATCGTGATAGTGATATCGTCTGCCGCCGCCTTCTTTAATAGATTAGGCAAAGTTGGTCCTAAAACCAAAATAGTTTTCTTAATTCCGGCATTCCTCAATTTAATTCCTTCAATCACGCTATCCACGCAAAATCCGTCTATGCCGTAAATGTTCGCCAACTCCGAAAAAATTAAAAGACCGTGCCCGTAAGCGTTAGATTTCACCACCGCGAAAAGTTTGGTTTTTTTCTTCAAAATCTTCCGAAAAATCTTAATATTATTCGCCACCGCTTTTTTATTTATTTCAATCCAAGTTTTGAACAATTGAATTATGAATTATGAATTATAAATTATGAATTTTTCGTTTCGGCGTTTCTCTAATTCATGATTCTTAATTCCTAATTCCCGTTTTTTGTCGTTCCCATGATTCATTATTCCTGATTCATAATTCCCGTTTATTGATACACTCTCACGGGAAAACTATAAATATTTGTTTTCTCGGCTTCTTTCATTATTATCTGCGCGTTATAATCGCCCTCGCGAGTCCAAATATGTTCAATTAGTTTCGTCTCCGCTGTTTTGTTTTCTCCACCGCCAGTTATTCCGTCTCCCCAATCAACCGCGTAAACCGCCACCTTGTTAATGGAAAAGACTAAAGGTTTGCCCACCTGCGTTACAATCGCGGTTGGCGGCGGCGGGACGAAGAAAACAGAACTAGTGGATTGCGTAATCACCCCCGAATCATTTTGAGCAACACTGGATACGCTTACATAAGCATTATTACTATTAGGCGTAACAAAATTTAAAACGGTAGAAGTACCAACTATGGATTGCGCCAAAGCGTCAATTTTATCTTTCACAAAAGACACGGCCGTTACCATCGCTTTCTTGGAATAATCTTGTATCGCTTCTTGCGCTTTTTTCTCTGCCGATTCTTTAATTTTCCCCACTGATTCTTTCGCGTAATCCTGCGCTTGCCCGCTTAAATTTTCCGTAATTTCTTTCGCTTTTTTAATCGCTTCGTCTCCGCCGCCCCACCATTTGTTATAAGCAAAATAACCGCCATAAACCAAACTAGCAACGAGCGCGAGAAAAAAAACCATTCTTAAAATCCAACTCATTGTTATTATTTTACCCCCGCGCCCAATCTGCTTCAATGCTTTATTGAAACATAAAGCAAATTAGACATAAAACATATCATAACCATTAAATAAAAAAATCCACTAAAAATAACGGATTCGTAAATTCGCGCTAGATTCGTAATTCGTAGATTATTCTATATTCTCTTTTCCCACAAACTCTCGCAAAACTTCCGGCACTACAATCGTGCCATTTTTCGTCTGATAATTTTCAATAATCGCGATAATCATCCGACCAATCGCAAACGCCGTGGCATTTAACATGTGAACATGCTCTGTCTTATGTTCTTTGTCTTTTATTTCTTGTTTCTTGTTGCTTGTTGCTTGTTTGTATTTCGCGTTAATTCCCCGCGCTTGAAAATCGGTGGTATTGGAACAGGAGTGTGTTTCACGATATTCTCCTTTCCCGTCATTTTGTCCCGGCATCCAAATTTCAATGTCGTATTGTCGCGCGTCCGTCCATCCCATATCGCCTGTGCAAATTTCTACCACTCTATAAGGCAATTTCAAGGCTTGAATAAGTTTTTCTTGCATTCGCAATAAAAACTGATGTTCTTTCTCTGATTCTTCCGGTTTTGCAAATGAAAACATTTCCACTTTATCAAACTGATGCACTCGCAAAATTCCTTTTGTATCCCTGCCGTAAGAACCGGCTTCTCGCCGAAAACACGAAGAAAAAGCCACATATCTTTTCGGCAAATCTTTTTCTTCTAAAACTTCGTTCATATGTAAAGGTCCAATCGTGTGTTCGGCGCTACCAGCTAAATACAACTCGTCTTTCGGCAAATAATATCTCTCTTCTTTTTGCGAAGAAGCAAGCCGTCCCATTCCGGCAAAAACTTCCGGCTTAATCATCACCGGCGGCACGACTGGCGTAAAACCTTCCTTAACCAAAATTTCCAAAGCCAATTTAACTAAACCGAATTCTAAAAGAGCGGCTTCTTTCATTAAATAACCAAAACGGCTTCCCGCCACTTCCGCCGCTTTTTTTGTATTAATAATTCCTAATTTTTCTCCGAGGGTTAAATAATCTTTCGGTTCAAACCCGCCTTTGTTGGAAAATTTCGGTTTCTCGCCTACTTCTCTTAAAACTTTATTTTCTTTTTCGTCTTTTCCGATTAAAACATCATCATACGGCAAATTCGGCAAACCTTCCAAAATTTCGTTTCTCTTTTTTTCTAAATTATTTTTTTCTTCGAAGAGTTCCGCGAGTCGTTTTTTTAAAATTTGCGCTTTGCTCAAAAGATGCTCCGATTGTTCTTTGGCTAATTCCACGCTTAAAGAATTTTGATCAGCTTTTAAATGGTCAAAAACTTTAGTTTTTTCTCGCCATTCAGCATCAACTTTTAAAAATTTATCAACCAATTTTGGATTGATATTTTTTTTCGCGATGCCCTGCTTTACCTTATCCGAATTTTGCCTGATAAAATTGATATCTAGCATAAAATAGTTCTACGAAATTACAAAACAATACGAAAATACGAAACTATTTTCTTTCACTGTTCATTTTTGTATTTTTGTACACTTTCGTAATTTCGTAGGTATTTATTTCTTCCTCATCAGCGGAAAAAACACGCACTCTCGCACCGATTTATTCATTAAAATCGCGAAAAATCTTTCCGAAATTCCAAAACCGGCTGTCGGCGGCATTCCGTGCTCCATCGCTTCCAGATAATCCTCGTCAAACATTTGCGCTTCTTTATCGCCTGCTACCCGCAATCTTTTTTGTTCTTCAAATCTTGTTCGCTGATCAATCGGGTCGTTAAGTTCCGAAAAACCCTTGCCCAATTCTGTGCCACACGCCACTATCTGAAATCTCTCCACTCTCGTCTCATCTTTCCGCCATCTTTTCGCGAGCGGCTCAACCTCCGCTGGCGGATTCACCAAAAACGCCGGCTGTATCAATTTCGGTCTTACGGTTTTTTTGTATATTAAATCTATAAGCCGCCCTCGTCCCAATTTTTTTTCGGCGCTTTCTACTTTAAGCTCAATGGCTTTTTTCAGTAATTCATCTTCGCTCGTTTTTTTTAAATTAATCCCGCTTGCTTCCTTGAACAATTTATAATAATCCGACTTTGGCCATTTTCCTCCCCAATTTATTTTCTCGCCATTGCAATTTGTCTGCAATTCTCCGACGGTTTCTTTGATAACTTTTTTTAACATTTTTTCTAAAAATTTCATCAGTCCCTCATAATCTTGATAGGCCCAATACATTTCCATTTGCGTATAATCTTGCAAATGTTCCGCGTCAATTCCCTCGTTGCGAAAAATTCGCCCAATTTCAAAAATTTTTTCAAAACCGCCGATAATCAGTCTTTTTAAACTCAATTCCGGCGAAATCCTCAAATAAAAATCCTGATTTAGCGCGTTATGATGCGTCATAAACGGCTCCGCTTCCGCCCCGCCAGGAATCGCTTCCAAAACCGGCGTCTCTACTTCTAAAAAATCGGCTTTTTCCAAATAATTTCTCATCGTCTTCCAAAATTTGGCTTTCTTTACAAAGACATCTTTTGTGTTTTCATTAATTAATAAATCTAAATATCTTTGCCGCAATCTTTTCTCGGTGTCTGTAAGCCCATACCAATCGCTCGGCAGAGGCCGCAATTCTTTGGCAATTATCCTCGCTGTTTTCGCCAGCAAACTTTTTTCTCCTCTTTGTGTTTCAAAAGCTATACCGCTAATTTCCGCGAAATCACCCGCTTCAAAAGTTTTTTGAATTAAATCAAAATTCGCAATTTCTTTTTGATTAAAAATAATTTGCGTTTTTCCGCTTTTATCTTTTATGTCGGAAAAAATAATTTTTCCTTGATCGCGCCAAGCAGAAAATCTGCCCACGACATAAACCTGTTTTCCACTTTTAACCAAATCGCTAAATCCTTCTAAAAATTCCGCGATAAGAAAATCCCGTTTTACTTTCGCGGGATAAGGTTCCAAACCGGCTTTTTTATATTCTTCCAGTTTTTTCCGCCTTTCGTTAATAATATCTTCTAACACTGCTAATTTAATAGTCTTAAAACTCTATTAGCCAATAACCCTAAAAGCTAAAAGCTAAAAGCTAAAAGCTAAAAATTAATCAATCGTCAATATCTGATAACTAGTTTCCCCTTTGGGAGTTTTAATGTTTGCGACATCGCCTACTTTTTTCCCTAACAAACCTTTGCCTATCGGCGATTCGTTGGAAATAAAACCCTGCGCCGGGTTCGATTCGTTTGACCCAACAATCGTAAAATTAATTATATCGTTGCCTTTTTTTACTTTGATTTTCGTGCCAATTTTCACCGCTTCCGTGCCGGCGATTTTTTTGATAATCGCGCTATTCCTTAAAATTTCTTCCAGTTCGCCAATTTTTTTCTCCAATCTGCCTTGTTCCTCTCTCGCTTCCTGATATTCAGAATTTTCCGACAAATCCCCCATCTCTTTCGCTTGCTTCAACCTTTCTGCCACCGTCACTCTTCCTTCCGACTTTAATTGAACCAATTCTTGATTCAATTCATCAAACCGTTCTTGCGATAAATATGTTTTATCCATAATGATATAATTGCAAAATTACCAGTTGCAGAATTTGCAAATTAACAATCTTGCGATTTTACGATATTGCAATCTTTAACCCTATTCTCATAATACCACCTAAAAATATCTTTGGCTACCGGCACGGCATTCAAACTTCCCTCCTTTGCGTTTTCCACCAAAACCAAGATTGCCAAATCATCGGTGTAACCGACAAAAAAAGCGTTCACTCTTGTGTTATTCGCCACCTGCGAACTGCCGGTTTTCGCCATTATTTCCATCGGCGAATCCGCCAAAAGATTGGCTGTGCCGTATGGTTTTGTGACGGCATCTCTCATTCCTCTTTGTATATCAGGCAAATCATCGGCTACTTCCGCGCTAATGTCTTTTAAAACTTCCAACTTATTTTGCGCTATCAATTCTCCATTTTCTCCGGAAATTTTATTCATTACTCTCAATTTATATAATTTTCCGCCATTCGCTATCGCTGAAATATAATTCAAAAGTTCTATCGGTGTTATCATTAAATCGCCTTGGCCAATGCTTACATTGTAAGTATCGCCGATACGCCAAGGTATTTTATAAGATTTTTCTTTCCACTCCGCGTCCGGCAAAAAACCAATTTTTTCTCCCGTCAAATCAATCGCTGTCTTTTGATTTAAACCGAATTTCCCCCACCAATTTTTCAAAACATTAATTCCTAAACCTTTTTGTTGTCCAAAACCGCCGCCAACTTCATAAAAATAAACATTGCTGGAACGAGCCAAAGCTGAATACAAATTTACTAAACCGTGCGCCCTCCAATCTAAAAAACGACTGGGACTTTCCGGATGATAAGGATTGGGTATCTCAATAAAACCCCGTGAAAGAATTTCTTTCTCCGGCCGAATCACGCCTTCGCTTAACGCCGCGAGAGCAACCAACGGTTTTATCGTGGAACCAGGCGTATATAAACCGCTTATTGCCCTGTTGAACAAAGGTTCGTTAGGCGCTTTCAAATATTTGGCGATTTGATTATTTTCAAAACCCGGAATATTTATCAAAGATAAAATCTCTCCGTTTTGCGGGTTCATCGCGATACCTACTCCGATGTTTCTCCCCAAATTTTGAAGCGTCGCTTTTAATCTTTCGTAAAAATATTCCTGCAATTCTTTATCTATGAAAGTCTCAAGTTTCGCTCCTATTTTCGGTAACTCTAAAACTTTTCTATCTTGAATTTTCCCTCTCGCGTCTTTATATATTATTTCCTCTCCATTTTTGCCTCTCAAAAAAGAATCGTAATAAGCTTCCAATCCCATTCTCCCGATTTCGTCATTTATCGTTAAAGAAAAATTTGTCTTTAAATCGTCTTGATTAACCAAACCGGTATAACCGAGAATATGAGAAAATGGTTCCGCGAAAAGATATTTTCTTTTAAAACCTTGTTCAATTAAAATTCCCGGCAAATCTTTCGTTTCCAGTTCAATCAGCTGATTATGAGATATATTTTGCGTAAGTAATATTTTATCGGCAAATTCCCAATTATGCTTGATAATTTTCTCCTGCGCTTCCTTAAAATCAATTTCTAAAATTTCGGCGGCAATTTTGAGCGTGTTTATTTTTTCCGCCGTTCCTTTCGGCAAATCCGCCGGCGCAACAAAAACATTGGAAGAACTTTCGTTTTGCAAAAGCGGTTTGTTAAATCTGTCCGTAATTATTCCTCTCGGCGCGAGAGTTATATTCGTATTATTCACATTTGCCGCCGCTCTCCTCTGGTAAAAATCTTTCTTGAAAATACCTAAATTGAAAATCTGGAATATGACTGCCGAAAAAATCAAAATCGTCACAAGAGAAAATAATTTGAAAGTATTGTCCGCGAGAGGAATTTCCATATAATCGTCTTCCGCCGCTCTATCCGCTAAAACATCTTCTAAATTGGTCTTTTTCCTAATTTTTCTGTCTGCTTCGCTCTCAATCGTAAAATAAGATTTTTTCCGCGATTCGTCGGATTTATTTTCTTTTTCCCGCCTTGGCGAATAAGCTAAATTATCGTTCATAATTCAATAATAATATTAAAAATGGACTGATAAAAATACCATACGCAATCTCTTTTAGAATAAGCGAGAACAAACTATAATCAAAGCTAAAATTGTTATTCAAGAAATAAAATAAAAATGTCGTCGTAAAAAAACAAATAAGAAAATCAACATAAAGATTGCCTGTTAAATTTTTCTGCAAAAAAATTATCGGCGCGATAATAAGCGTCAAAAGCGCTAATTGTTCCCAAAAAAACGGCGCCCATAAATAACCTAAAAAAATTGATAAAAATAATCCTATCCAAGCAATAACTAAACGACCGTTTCTCGCGTTAATCAACGCGAGCGCCAGCCAGCTTAAAATTAATAAATTCGGCGCTATATTTCCAATCACAAAAAATCTGCCGTTTTGTAAAAATAACGCCACCGAAACAATCAAAATATAAACCGCGAAATTAAAAAAATTTATCTCCCGCATAACATATTGATTTAATAGACCAAACTACGGAAAATCCGTTAATACCATCACTTTATCAATCGTTTCCAAATTCATTCCCGGCCTTATAACGCTTGTAATCCAAGAACCGTCTTCTGATTTTCCGATATTTTCCGTAAAACCCACAAGATAACCAAAGGGCAATTCCGGAGATATGTTTAACGCCGCATCGCCATCCGATATCGTTTCATTTAAAGGAATTAAATCCAAACTGGGTGTCGCTCCGCCTTTAAACAATGCTTTGATTTTATTCGGACCCACGGCTACGGTTGATTTCCAATTCGGATCAAAAATAGTTTGCACTATACTTTGTGTCTTTTTGACCGCCGTAATTTTTCCGATAATGATATTATTTTTATCCACTATCGGCATTCCCATTGTTAAACCATTTTCCAAACCGGCGTTTAAAACAATAAAACTGTGGTCGTTAAAAGGATAATTGGAAAAAATATCCACCGGCATTTTCTTAAAATCCACGCTCTTTTTTTCTTCTTCAGAAAGTATGCTTGCGATTTCCGGTCGCGCTTTCAAGATTTCGTTTTCTTTCAATAAATTTTGAAAATCCCTATAGTTATAAGCTCTGTCCGTAAAACTTTTTTGCCAAAACTGGACGACGGAAATAATTAAACCAACTTCTGTTCTAAAAAAAAATAAAACCGCGGCAATTACAATCGCTATAAAACCATACAAAATTTTTTCCGTCATAAAATAACTTAATTACTATTTAGTTACCGCTTAATTTCAACTTAATTTCAACTTAATTTCTACTCAGCTATTGTTTAATTACTAATTATATTTATTTATTTAACTTAAAATCCGAAAAATTATTCAGTAAATGCTTATATTTATTCAGATTTTCGGTAATAATTCCCGTTCCCCTCGCAACGCAAGTAAGCGGTTCTTCCACCGTTTTCACCGTCACGCCAATTTCTTTCTGCGCCAATTGGTCAATGCCGCGCAACAAACTGCCGCCACCGCAAAGATAAATGCCGTTTTTGTAAACATCGCCGACTAACTCCGGCGGTGTTACTTCTATTAGTTCTTTCATCGTTTCCACCATCGCTCTCAATGGTCTGTGCAACCAAAGTCTTACTTGCGTATCTTTTACAATCGCTTCTCTCGGCAATCCCGTTCCTAAATCTCTGCCCCTCACTACCACTTCTAATTTTTCTGTCTGCGAAATTGCCGAACCTACCGCTATTTTTATTTCTTCCGCCGTCGGCTCGCCGATAATCAACTTTAATTCTTCTCTCACCGCTCTGATAATTTCATTATTCAAATAATCGCCGGCAATTTTAATTCTTTTGGAAACCACAATGCCATTCAAAGAAATAATCGCCATATCCGTCGTTCCCGCTCCCATATCCACAATTAAATAGGCCGTTGGCTGGAATATATCCAAATAACTTCCGAACGCGGCCACAAGCGGTTGTTCAATTAAATAAACTTCATTCGCTCCGGATTCTTTGAGTAAATCTTCCACCGATTTTCTTTCCACTTCCGTCAAATTAGTCGGTACGCCCACCACCGCTTCCGTAAGCCAAGACCAAGGCAAATGATTTTGATTTAAAAATCTTTGAATCATTTCTTTCGCCATATCAAAATCGGCAATCACTCCGTGCGCAATCGGCCGCAAAGCCGTTATATGCGCCGGCGTTCGGCTCAACATTCTTTTCGCGTCAGTGCCAATCGCGATTACGCGACTTGTTCTATTATTAAAAGCCACAATAGACGGTTCATTAAGAATGATGCCAGATTTTTCCAGATAAATTTGGGTAGTATCCGTCCCCAAATCTATCCCAATATTTTTTTTGAATAACATACATTAAAAAATTATTCTAATTGTTCTAATTAACCTAAATAATACTCAATGCTCAATAGCTCAAAAATCCCAAATTACAAACAATAACCGAAATATGATCCGTCAAACTAGCGAACAAGACCGCGTTTATATTAACGAGTTTCGTTATTTAGAATTTGTGCTTTGTGATTTGTTTGTGATTTGGAATTTGTTATTTGGAATTTAGACATTGGAGTTGATTTAGAATAATTAGGTTAATTAGAATAATTAAACATTTTCAATAATTCCTCCACCTTCACCAACTTCACTTCCTTCTCATTCCTTTTCTTAATTTCCACTTTACCTTGCGCCATTGTTTTCGCGCTCACCACCGCGCGATAAGGCAAGCCGATTAAATCCGCGTCAAAAAACTTTTCGCCGGCGGCAATTCCATATCTATCGTCATAAAGAACTTCTAATCCGCTTTTAATTAGATTCCGATAAACATTATCGGCAAAATCCGTGAGTTCTCTTTCCGCTTCACCGATAAGCAACAAATGAATTTTATAAGGCGCCATCGCTTCCGGCCAAATAATTCCCTTATCGTCATGATAAATTTCCACTATCGTTCCCATCATTCTTTCCACGCCAATACCGTAAGAACCCATCACCACCGGTTTATTTTTTCCTTCTTTGTCTTTATAAAATAATTTCGTCGGTTCGGAAAATCTCGTTCCTAATTTAAAAATGTTCCCCGCTTCAATGCTTTTTATTTTATCCAAAACGCCGCTCGCGCATTTCGGACAGGATTTTTTCAGATTTTTGTCAGCAATTTCTTTATTGCGGGCAAAACCGCACAAACGACACAAAAAAATTTCGTCCTCGCCAGCGGAAGATTCCACCATAAACTCGTGTGAATATTCTTTGGAAAAAACTCCGCCGGATGCTTCCGTTACATAAACTTTTAATCCACATCGGTTAAAAATTTTAATATACGCTTTTTTTGCTTCTTCATAAAAATTATTCAGGGAAATTTCATCAGTATGAAAACTATATAAATCTTTCATCGTAAATTCTCTGCCACGCAAAAGTCCCGATTTCGCTCTCGGCTCATCGCGAAATTTTGTCTGAATTTGGTAAACATAAAGCGGCAAATCCGTATAAGAATTTATGATGCCTTTTGCCACCTCGGCAATAATTTCTTCGTGAGTGGAGCCAAGTCCCAGTTCCTTGCCGGCTTTATCTTTAAACTGATACATAATTTCTTTCAAATCTTCCCACCTACCCGTCACATCCCAAACCGAACGATGATGCAAAGCCGGCATTAAAAGCTCCGCCCCGCCAATCGCATTCATTTCTTCTCTAATGATATTGATAATTTTTTCTCTCACCCTGAAACCCAAGGGCAACATCGTAAATACGCCAGACATCAATTTATTTATAAAATTGGCGCGCGTCAAAAGCTTGGCGTTCACCGCCACTTCGTCTTTCGGAAACTCCTTTCTAGTTTTAGAAAATAATTGCGATTGTCTCATTTACATCAGAATAAGCAATTTAGAACCCCAAGTCAAAAAATATGGAAACAAAAAAAGGGCAATGTCTGCCCTTTTAAAAATTACAATAAGAGAAAATCCGATTATTTCCTCAATTTCTCAAGGGTCGCAACCCTCTTTTCCAATACGATGAATTCATCTCGACTAACTTTTTCTTTAAGTTCGTTGCGAATTAAATGCAATTCATCAAAAACAACTCCAAATTTATAATTTACTTCTCCTCTAAATTCTTGAAATTCTTTATGATTATTATCAATTTTTTTATTCAACGCTTGATGTCCATCAATTATCAAATTAAGCTTATCGTCCATATCTTCTAGAATAACACCGAAACGGCGTTCCTCAATGTTTAATTCTTCATTCATTTCATTATTCTTTAATTTTACGATTTTCTTCATATTTACATTCTATCATATCTATCATCTGCGTCCAAACAAATAAAGGGCGTCTATCCGCCCTTTTTAATTTTTTATTCCAAATTCCTTTCATATCGCATCTCTTGTTTATGAATGCAATTCGGACATTGGATTTGCTCTTCGCATTGTTTTCTTAAAACTTTATCATTAATATCCTCCAAAATAAAAACTTTTTCGCAAGACCGACATATTATTTCTGTCATCAACGCTTTCTTCCTAGTTATTGCCAGTTACTGCTTAATTTCAACTTAATTACCATTTAGTTGCTGTCAATTTTATAATTCGTAATCTACCGACATTCTCTCGTATTGCTCCTCACAATTGCTTTTATAACACTTCGCTCGCGTTTCCCCTACAAAAGGTTCGTAATAAATGTGTCTTTTTCTGTCTTCTATTGTCACTAATTTTTTTAAAAAATCCTCCGCTGTCAATGCATCTTCTTTTGCCAATAATTCCACTAGCTTGCTTGTCTTATCATCCAAAGTATAAGGCCAGGACATACCCAAATCTCCCATCAAAGAAACTAGAAACAATGTATCTCATTATCTAATAAAAATCAACAAATATTCGCTCATTAGGATTTGATTAGAATAATTAGAAATTAGATCAATTAGACATTTAAAACATAATATCTTCTTCCGCTCTCTTGTATTCGTGAATTTCTTCGGTGGTGAACCATAATGCGATTTCTTTTTCCGCTTCTTCTATGTTTCCAGAAGCATGCACCAAATTATGCACCGCTCTTTTCTGCACATTCGCCAAAGTCGCCGAATCCACCGAAAAATCACCTCTAATAGTTCCCATCTCCGCTTGCGAAGGCATTGTCGGCCCTACCAACTTGCGAACCATTTCCACCGCGTGCAATCCTTGCACCACCATCTTCACCACCGGCCCGGAAGTCATAAAATCTATTAACCATTTCTGCACCAATACCCCAATTTCCTCCGGATTGCTCGTTCCCATTTCTTTTTGCGCATCCAAACCGTATTTTGCGTAAGTCGTCAAAGTCTTCCCGCCCAAATTTTCCAAATATTCCTTCGTCACCGGATAATGTTTATTCAAATCATCCGCTTTAGCTTGAAACATTTTAATCGCGATAATCTTCAGCCCGCGTTGTTCAATCCGTTGAATAATTTCCCCGGTCAGTCCTCTTTTAACTCCATCGGGTTTAATAATAACTAATGTTTTTTCTTCTTTTAATTGCATAATTATTTTCTTTTTTGAAAGGATAAATGACTATTAACAATAATACAACAAACTACCCACTTAAAATAATACCCGCTCTCACCTGACCACCTTTACATGCAACTCTTTCAGCTGTTTTTCTTCTACTTCCGCCGGCGCGTCCATCATCAAATCTCTACCATCGCCGGTTTTCGGGAAAGCGATTACTTCACGAATATTCGGTTCGTTTTCCAATATCATAATCAATCTGTCTAATCCTAATGCGATTCCGCCGTGCGGCGGCGCGCCGGAATCCAATGCTTCAAATATATGCTCAAATTCTCTCGAGTTTTTATATCCGATAATATTCAATATCGCTCGCAACCATTCCGATTTATGACTTCTAATGCTTCCGCCGCCTATTTCCCAGCCATTCAAGACAATATCGTATTGCGTCGTAAGAATTTCACCGATATTTTTTTTGTTTAATAAATCATCAATATATTCCGATTTCGGCGAGGAAAATGGATTGTGCGTGAATGTCCATTTTCCATTATCAATCTTCTCAAAAAAAGGGAAATCCACTACCCAACAAAAAGCCAATTCACGCAAATCATTTTTATTTTCCCGTAAATCCGGCCTGTCAGTGCCGTATTTTTTCATCGCTATTTCGTATGTCATCGGCGCAAAAGAAACTTTATTTATTTTCTTCTCCGGATAAATAGACTGAACTAAATTTTTCAACATTTCCGTGATTAATTCCATCACATCCTTTTGTTCTACAAAACTCATCTCCAAATCTAATTGCGTGAATTCCGGCTGTCTGTCCCCTCTTGTATCTTCGTCTCTGAAACACCGCGCGATTTGAAAATATCTTTCCAATCCCGCCACCATTAACAACTGCTTATATTGTTGCGGCGATTGCGGCAAAGCGTAAAATTTTCCGCCGTATAATCGCGACGGCACCAAATAATCTCGCGCGCCCTCGGGTGTTGATTTAGTAAGTATCGGCGTTTCCACTTCCGTAAAATCTCTCTCGCTCAAAAAATCACGAATATATTTTATGATTCTTGACCGTTCCCGCAAATTTTTCTGCAATCTCCCCCGTCGCAAATCCAAATAACGATATTTCATTCTCACTTCTTCTCCTACTTCATATCCATCGCTCAAAACATCAAATGGCGGCGTTTTTGCTTCGGATAAAATTTCTAATGCGGTCGCTGATATTTCATACTCGCCATTCGGAATTTTCGGATTTTCCATTCCTTTTGGTCTCTTCCCTACTTTTCCTTTCAACTTAACCACCCATTCCGTTCGCAATGTGTCGGCTTTCTTATGCAACTCTTTATCGCTCGGCAAAAAAACCGCTTGCGCCAAACCACTCCTGTCTCTCAAATCAATAAAAATTAATTTGCCGTGGTTTCTCCTTACCGCCACCCAACCCATCAGCTCCACCTCCTTATTTTCGTAATTAACGATTTCTTTAGTTAAAATCCGCATTTATTTATTGTATGTCTTCCTCAAAAAAAATCCACTTTAAACCTAAGCATTTTCGTCCTGTGGATAATTTTAACTAGTGAGGTTCAACCTCACTAGTTGTAATATTGCCATTCTCGTCAAAATAAATACGGTCATAAATTTCAAAATTCTTCAAAAACCTTAGCAATTTCTTCTATTTCATTTTTTAGTTCATCTAAATTTTTCAACTCCAAAACAATTTTATTTTTCATAAATAAAGTTTAACAGAAATATCTAAATATTGGAAATCCTAACGGCTAAAACCTAACGCCCAGAGCCTAACCCAAACACTCGCATTTTTTCGCCATCAATCACGACTTTCATCGTTCCGTCTTTGTCTGCGCGATAAATTTTTGCGTTATATTTCTTCAAACGATTTAAAACAATATCCGTTGGATGACCATAACTATTCTTGCCAACTTCTATAAAAGCTAGTTTCGGCCGTAATGCCGCCAAAAATTTCTCACTGGTGGAAAATCTTGACCCGTGGTGCGCCACCTTCAAAATATCAATTGGCGAATTATAGAACTTTAAAATTCTCTCTTCAATTTTCGCGTCAATATCTCCCGTAAAAACAATTTTGCTATTTTGGCTTATAAGTTCCGTCACTAATGTCGTATCATTCAACTCTTTGCTTTTTAAATATTTCGCCTCCGGCCAAATTATATTTATTTCACTTTCACGATAACTTATTTTATCGCCTTTCAATAGAACGACTTGTTTGATTTTATTTTTTTCTAAATTATCCTTTAAATCTCCAAAAGCTTTCGCCGTTCCCGAAACACCGTTAAACAAGAAAACGCCCACTTTATAATTTTTCAAAATATCAATTATCCCGCCAAAATGATCCAATTGCGGATGAGAAATCATCACCATATCCAAATAATGATCAGTCGGCAAGAATATTTTGGAAAGTTCATTCGTTAGCTTTCCATTTATCGGTCCGCCATCAATCAAAATCTTCACTCCCCCCGGTAGTATTACGAGTGCGCCATCTCCTTGTCCAACACTCAAAAAATACAATTCCAGATTTTCCATCATGCGCGCCGCGCCCACTATATTCACCCAAACATAAACATCCAAAAAAACCAAAACCGCGAATAAAATAATCGCCTTATTCTTCCGTTCGGCAATCATCTTAAACGACTCTTCTAATGTATTTCTGAACATAATAAATAAAAAATATTAGCAAAACATAATAAGCGGCTATCATTCCCGCGCCTAAATTCGGATTAAATTCTAAGTTGAATCTCGCGAATAATTTTATTACGGAAATTTGAAAAGCTAAAAATGGCCAAGTTATCCATCCTATAATTGTTGACAAATAATAAGAAATTAAAGATGAACTGGCGACTAAAAATCCTAAAAACATCGTAAGCGGCACCGTCTCCAAAATCAGTAGATTCGCCAAAAGAGAAGTAAGTGAAAAACTCTTAACGCTAAAAACAAGTAAAGGCGCGACTGCGATTTGCGCCGCTGTCGTATTCAGAAAATGGTCTTTCAGAGAAAGAAAACCCGTATCTTCCGAAATATTAAAGAATTTTTGGATTGCTGGTTTTAAATATACTATGCCCATTAATGCCAAAAATGAAAATTGAAAACCTAAATCATACGTCAATATTTTCGGATTAAGCAATACCATCACCAAACCGGCTAACATCAAAGCGTTTCTCACATCGTAAATCCTTCCTACCTGACTGGCTAAAAGTATCAACATTCCCATCACTGCCGCGCGCGTAACGGATGCTTCCGCCCCAGTCATAATCACAAATCCGATAATCGCCATAGTAGTCAGCGCAAAAACCTTTTTTCTTTTGAAAAAAAAGGCGAAAAAATTCGCCATCGCCCAAGCGATAATCGTTATGTTATAACCGGAAAGCGCGACCAAATGAGTTGTACCACTCTTTTTCATCGCTTCTTTAAAATTTTTGGAAAAATCGCTCCGGCCGCCCAAAGTCAGCCCACTCAAAAACGCCGCTTCTTCAAACGGCAAAACTCTTTTAAAAGAGTTTGCCATTTTATTCCTAAAATCAAAAAGCGCTTTTTTGATTTTTGAACCATTATTCTCGCTTATCAAATCCACTTGTGGAAAATCTGCCACTCCGATAATCCCTTCCTTAGCCAAATAATTGCCATAGCTTTGGGAAAAAGGTTTTTCCACAACGCCTTTCAAAATTAACTCGTCGCCATATTTGAAATTTGGATAAAGCGGCAATTTTACCAATAAACTGCCCTGATAAGGTTTATTCAAAAAAAATTTAAATTCCGCGAAACTTTCTTTTTGCATCGGATTATTATCCACAATACCGGAAAGGGGAATTTCTTCGCCAAATAAAACATAATTTTCCTGAAATTGCTTATTGTCCGCTTCAAAATAAAAACCGCCGGCAAAAACCAACGCCACCAAAACAGAAAACCAAACAAAAACACTTTTCTGCGAATACAAAAATAAAACCAACGCGACAACTTCCAAAACAAAAATAAAAAGAAAAATTCCCGCGAAAGAAATATCAATACTTTTCAAAAAAATTCCTGTCAAAAAGAACAACGCCCCGTAGAAAAAAACATTATAAGCCGGCATTTACAAATTGTATGCCAGACTTCATTCAAAACGCAAAAAATTATCAATAATTATAGTCATCGTTATAGTCATTATAATCGCTCTGTTCTTCTTGAAAATTTATCACTACTTTGCCCGGCGTAAAATTAACCGATTTCCACACAATATCCGGTGTTTGAATCCAATCATTTGGCGACTGTGTTTTTGTCGCGCCATTAATCATAGAAATAACTAATTTAGTCGGAATGGAAAAAACACCATATTTAACTTTCATTACTTCCGGAATAAGTCTCCCATCTTTAACCGTAAATCGCCCACGAACCATAAAATTCCCTTTTAGGGGCTGTTTCATACTTGCGTAAAATTCAAAATAACCACTGAAAATGCGCACGGAAGCATTATTCACAAAACCTTGCAATTTTTCCTCCTGTCTCAAAGCCTGTTGTATAACATCATTTATATCTTTATCCGTGGCAATCACTTCCACATTGCCCTCGTCATCGCGATTAATTTCTATGTTTTCCAATAATTCCGGTTCTTCGTCAACAATTTCATCTATCGGCTGTTCCACAAACGCCACTAAACTCGCCGCGAGTTGCGAAGAAGAACGCACGGCAAAAAACCCCGTCGTGAAAAACAATCCGCCCGCTAATATTATTGCTAATATAATGTTTCGTTTCATAACATAATCATATCATAATTTCACATTTGAAAATTGAAAATTAGTTTCGTTCGTGTTTGAAAATTGAAAATTGCTTCATTGTAATTTGTAGATTCGCATAAATTCGTAATTTCGCATCGGTCTCCATTTTTATATTTGTAGATTCGCATTTATTTGTAGTTTTGAATCGGTTTATAAATTAAAAATTATCGTCTCTGCAACTTATCACCTAAAATAACGCCTCCGCCCAACATCTCTCCTTTTGAGGAATAAAAAACCGCCGACTGCCCAGTCGTATGGAAAACAAAATTTATATTGGTGAGTTCAACTTCTATGGGAATACGTATACGCTTTCTCAAACAAATCTTCTATATTCTTTTTAATGTAGGTCTTTTCTAAAAAATTCATCCTATCTAAGTTATTTTCAACTTTTTCTCTCATTTCGTCCTCCGATGGCGTATCGGGCAAACAATTGAGCAAGTCCTTTAACTCTTGATTAATCTTCGTATGTTCCTCAACTATGGTATAGCCTTGTTTCTTCAACACATTGATCAATTCGAAGTAAAAATTTCCATCTCCGAGGAATGCTCTTCTAAAAACGGAAACGAATGAGCCATCGGGAGACCTTCGCTCCGCCGCATAAGGAATGCCTTCACGCGCGAGCATTTCCATTGAATTCTGAAGATCAAAATCGATAATATCAGAACAATTCAATTTTCCCCCGGTTATCAAAATAGTACCGAGTGGTCTATCGGAACATATAGAAATTGAAATCTCTTTATTTTTATTTTTCTGTGAGATGTTCATGATAATTTGCAATTATCTTATGTCGCTCACCATTTGCTTGTTTTACATTAAAATCTGAGTCTTGCTTTTGGACCCAATCATCAACTAATTTGAAATCCTTATAATTCATATATTCTGGCAAGGAAAAATACGCTCCACAGATTTCTGCCCAATACTCGGTTGCCTTCAAATATCGCTCGCGCTTTTCGTCTTCATTCTTGATTAACTCGACGTATGGCGAATTATAACGATCTTCTTCATTGAGACGATTTGTCACATCGAGAAGCAGCTTTACTTTCTCAGCAAAAGAAGTTTCTTTATCACTTTCCCAATCATTCACATGCCCCAGCTCATGGGCCAAACAATCGTTGATGTTCACATGAACAGTTTTACTCCGCGCAGGCGCATAAAATGTAATCACATTATTACCCCTATTGAAATCTGCCCAAGACTCACCTCCAAAAATACCGTAATCTGGATCAAATTCTTTGGTATCCTTGAAACGTATTATAGAAATTTCGCCCTCAAACCAGTTTCGGGGAAAAGTTTTGCGCAGTACCTCTCTTAAGAAAAGAGTGTCGAGTTCTACTTTTTCCCTTTCAATAATGCTAGGAATACCACTTTCTATCTTTGCCGTTCCAAGGTCATCAGAACCTTTTCGAACCTCTGTTGATTCCTTGATGGGCTCCACTGATCCGATTTCTTCGTTGAACCAAGAAAAGTGTTTTAATTCCTGTTCTGTCTTACTCTGTTGTCCTTCGAGATAATTAATACTCGAATCGTTGATTTGAAACCAATGACCGTATAGCTCTCGTAGCTTTTGCCGATTGTTCTCTGGGTCAATGGTGCGTATTGCAGTTTCTATTTTTTCTTTTTTGCTCTTGAGATCAAAATATTCATTAACCTTGAAACCCTCAAACACTCCCATGCCAATCAAATACGCTCCAACCACAAGCGTGACCGGATGAAAGAATCCTCTTTTTCTCATCTTCTCAAGAAAAGATGATTTTTCCTGACTATTTTCAATTTCTTCAGGAGTGTGTAAATCCTCTAAATTTTTATTTTCAAAACCCATAATTTAAGCTCATACGTTTATCATTTTAATCGACATTCTTACCATTTAACAGTTCATGATAATTATACAATTTCATTCATCTAATTAATCACACCTCCGCCAAGCATTTCTTCTCTCGCCGAATAGAAAACTGCGGATTGACCCGGCGCGACAAATTTCTGCGGCTCGTCAAAAACGAGATTATAGGTTTTAGATTTTAGGTTATAGATTTTTGCGGACGAAAGTGGCTGCCGATACCGCATTCGCGCAAAAACACTCATCCCCGACATACCAACATTCTCAAGTATGTTAGTATGTTCTAAATTTATAAAATTAACATTCTTAATCTCTATTTTTTTCTGAAAAAGTGCGGAATTATTTTCTCCTTCCGCGACAACAATAGTATTGGTTTTAATATTTTTATCAACTACATAATACGGCTTTGTTTCGTGCCGCCCCCTGATTCCTGACTCCTGATTCCTGATTCCCAAGTGTCTCTGCCCAATCGTATAAAATTGCGCGCCGTCGTGTTCGCCGATTTTTCTGCCTTCGGCGTCCAGCACAACACCTTTTTTCGGTTTGATATAATTTTTCAAGAAATCTCTAACGCCAACTTTCCCCAAAAAACAAATTCCCTGCGAGTCCTTTTTCTCCGCCGTCGGCAATCCCGCTTTTCTCGCCATTTCTCTTACTTCTGATTTCAAATAATCGCCAATCGGAAAAAGACAATATTCCAATTGTTCTTGGATAAGAGTCCAGAGAAAATAACTTTGATCTTTATTCAAATCTTTGGCTTGCCAAAGAGTAAATTTTGAATTTTGAATTTTGAATTTTGAATTAATTTCGAAATTTCGCCGAAGACGGATATAGTGCCCGGTCGCCACATAATTCGCTCCCAATGCCAATGCCTTTTTCAAAAACAAACCGAATTTTATTTCCTTATTGCACATCACATCCGGATTCGGCGTAATACCCGCGCGATATCCTTCTACCATATATTCCACCACTTGCTTTTTGTATTCTTCTTCAAAATCAAAAATATAAAACGGAATACCGATATGTTCCGCCACTCTCCGCGCATCTTCCGCATCCCGCTCCGCGCACCCGTCCAAATTATAACAGCGCATAAAAATACCGGTTACATCATAGCCTTGTTTTTTTAAAAGCAACGCCGCGACAGACGAATCCACCCCGCCTGATATCGCGCAAAACACTAACCCTTTATTTTTTTTACTAGGCACTGTCTTCAGCATATTGCAACAATATCGCTAATTCCTTTATAAAACAAAATATTTCCATTTGCCACATTACTATCATACTATATAGTATGATAGTATAATAAATATATGGCAAAATATAATCCCAACAAAATTCCTTATGTTCAACAGGACGCTTATTTGGAAAATTTTTGCGAAGCTCTTGCTAAACTTAAAACTAAAGAAGATTTGAAAGATTTTTTAAAGGATTTAATGAATAGGCAAGAACGATTAATGTTTGTGCGCCGTTTACAAATAGCTGATTATTTAGTTAAAGAATGGACTTATAGCGACATCAGAAAAAAATTAAAAGTCGGAGAAAACACTATTTCGCGCGTAGCGCGTTGGTTGAATTTCGGTCGCAACGGTTATAAAAAAATATTGGAAAGAAAATTTAAAAAATAACATTCATTCAAATTAAAAAACCAAACATCTTGTTTGGTCTTTTGTTTTACATTTCATAAGTCATTTTGCTATATCTTCATCTCTATCCAATCTTCTGGCGGAATAAATCCCTCGCCGCAAATCGTATCTAACAATGCCGTGCAAACTTTGTTTGGGTCAATATTAGCGGCCGGCCGTCTGTCTTCTACATATCCTACGCCGTCTCTTGCGGTTATCCAAGGAATTCTCACCGAAGCTCCTCTGTCGCTTACGCCATATCTAAATTCATTAATACTGCTCGTCTCGTGCCTGCCCGTTAATCGTCTGTCGTTATAAGCGCCATAAACAGCGATGTGTTCTTTATGAAATTTTTTTAATTTCTCGCAAGCAATTTCAATCTCTTTAAGTCCATTTTCCCCTCGCGTTGCGTTCGTGGAAAAATTCGTATGCGCTCCCGCTCCGTTCCAATCTCCATCAACAGGTTTCGGATGTAATTTCACGCTGGCATTCATTGTTTCCGCCACTCTATACAACAGCCATCTCGCCAACCATAATTGGTCGGCAACTTCCAAAGGACTTAATGGCCCAACTTGAAATTCCCATTGCGCCGGCATCACTTCGGCATTCGTACCAGCAATTTTCAAACCGGCGTTCAAACACGCTTCCGTATGCTTTTCCACAATTTGCTGTCCATAAACTTCGTCTGCTCCCACGCCACAATAATATCCACCTTGCGGTCCCGGATAATGAATGCCGCGAGTTGGCCATCTAAACGGTCTGTCGTTATATTCGTCAAAGAGCGTGTATTCTTGCTCAATGCCAAACCATGAACTCGCTTCTTTGTATTTTTCCGCCACTTCCCGCAATTTTGCTCGAGTATTCGTCGGATGCGGCGTTTTCCCGTCATCTAAAAACACTTCGCACAAAACTAAAACATTTCCTCCCTCGCCTCTTATTTTGCCTCTTAATGGGTCTGGAATAACTTTCACCGGCTTCAAAACGCAATCGCTTTTATTAGTTGTTGCTTGACAAGTGCTTGAACCGTCAAAACCCCATTCGGGAATATCTTCCAGTTTCGCGTAAGCTGTATCGCCTATTTCAATAATTTTTGTTTTGCTTCTCAATTTCGCCGTGGGTTTTTGCCCGTCAACCCAAATATATTCCGCTCTGATTTTTCTCATTCATCACCTTCATTTCAAATTACTAAAATCAATATATACAATTCAAATTTTTTTTGCAAATTCATCCTCCCGAGTTTTGCTTATAAAATTTGGGAGGATGCTCTTGTTTTCAAAATCAAAATCCTCTATTATTTTTCAGATGGCAAAACTTGATTATAATGAATTAAAAATTGGCACGATTTTCACCAAAAACGAAGACCCCGACCCTTATCAGGTTCTGGAATACGCTTTTATCAGAATGCAACAAAGAAAGCCTGTCACCCAGCTCAAAATAAAAAATCTGATTACCGGCAAAGTGCAAGATTACAACGCTCATCAAAACGAAGACTTTCGTGAGACAGAAATTGAAACAACAACTTTGAATTTTATCTATTCGCACCGCGGCGAATATTGGTTTACCCTCTCAAATTCTGCGAAACAGAATTTGGAAGGATTTTCCGAACTCAAAAATCCAAAAAAAAGATTCTCTCTTAAAGAAGAAATTTTGGGCGACGCGACAAAATGGCTAAAACTTAACACGGAAGTAAAAGCATTTAAATACGGCGAAAAAATTCTCACTATTGAATTGCCCGTCAAAATGGACTTTAAAGTTACTGAAGCTCCGCCAGCCATAAAAGGCAACACCGCCCAAGGCGGCGATAAATTAGTAACACTAGAGACCGGCGCCAAAATCAATGTCCCTCTTTTTATCAACGAAGGCGACATCATTCGCGTAAACACGACAACTGGCGCCTATGTGGAACGAATGGAAAAAACCGCTTGACAAAACAACCATAGTAGCCTATCATAAAAATACTAGAAATTAGGTTATTTTTAGTGTTTTTTAACAATTCACCCTCCTAAATTTCTGATTTAATTTTTTTATATAAAACTCAATTCTTCTCTTTATTTTTTAAACATTTGATTATATACAAAAAATACAGAAATGAAATTTTAGAGGGTAAACAAAGGAGAAATTAATGAAAGGTTTTAAAATATTTTGCGCCTGCTTTTTCGGCGCGGGAATAGGCGCATTTATCGCCTTAGAAATAAATCCCTATTTTTGGTGGACCGGTATGATTATCGGTGGCTTAGTAGGTTATCTAATTTACGAATACCAAGAAGTTGGCCAAGCTATAAGAGTCATCTGGCACTCAATGGTTAACATCAAGAAAGAAGAAATACTATATGGTCTTTCTTTGGCAATAATGATAATTGCGTTAGTGCATATGATATCAGCGATTCTTATAAATCTACTTGCTTCAATCGCAATGATTGTCCCATTTTTATTTAGTGAACGAATGAAATTAACAACAATAGTTGACTTAAATTTACTTGCCTTAACTTCATCTATAATCGCAGGAATCATACTAACAATACTTCATCTTAGTACTAATAGAATAAACGACTATAAAGAAGAAATTAAATATAATATAAAAATCATACTAAAATATAATATCTTTTCGGTCTTATTCTACTGGTTGCCAAAAGGCATTTATAAAGGAATCGTTCTCATCCCCACCGCCATAAAATTCACCAGTAAATTCATCAAACAAGTTTTTGTTCTTATTCATTCTGATATTCGTTTGCTCTGCGGTATTGATTCTATAATCGGCACAGTTATCGGTTACGCGACGGGCAACGCTCTCATCGGCGCTTTCGTCGGTGGAATTTTCGGAGTTTTAAACTATTACCTGATAAGTCTCAAACTTCTCAAGCTCCAAACCAAATAAAAAAGATGAAGCAAAAAATAATTTTCCATTAACAAAATTAGCCATCTTGAAAAAAGATGGCTATTTTTATTCACACATAAATACCCGAATATAAACTTGTGTAGTTTAATTCTCATATAAATACCCGAATATAAACTCTGGTAATTTAATTCTCATAAAATAAGCAACTCCGCTTCCCCAAACAAAAATATTCTCACCTTATTCAACATTATAAAGCCATGGCTTTATAATGTTTACAAAAACACAGAAACAAAATACAATCTAATATATACGAATAATATGCTTTCTCCAAAAATTTCGAAATTAAGAAGAAATTCGCAATCTTATCAATTACTCAAATATTTAGCGTTGGGTACTGGTATTCTCACATTGTCTATAATTACGCCAATGAGCGGCGCTCTTATTATTAAATCTCTTATTAAGAGTTATTTTCGAAAGAAAAGATTTGAGAAACAAAGGTTTTTAAGGGACATTAAAAATCTCCAAAAAAGAGAATTAATAGATTACAAAGAACTAGATAAGGGAATAATAGAAATAAAAATAACTAAACAAGGTCAATTAAAAATGTTAAATTATAAATTTGAGGAAATAAAACTAAAACCTATGAAAAAATGGGACAGAAGATGGCGCCTAATACTTTTTGACATTCCTCATTTTCAGAAAAGATCTCGCGATCTTTTAAGAGAAAATCTACAAAATATGAATTTTCACAGACTACAAAAAAGTGTCTACCTAACACCTTATCCCTGCGAAGACGAAATAGATTTCATTAGTTCAATTCTAAATATTAGAAAAGATGTTTTGGTTTTATATGTCAGTAATTTTGAAGGCGAAGAAAAATTAAAATATTATTTCAATATCAAATAATTCGTTCTTTTTATTTCTCTATTCCGTTTTTCAACATTATAAAGCCATGGCTTTATAATGTTGAAAAAAACATAATTAATTTTCTTTTTCTAATTTATTCAATGCCTCATTTAAAGCATTTCGCAAACCGGCCACATCCGTTTCTTTTTCATTTTTTGGCTTATATTCCTTTTCTTCTTTTAATTTGAGTTCGCTCAAACTCATGCCGTCCGACTGTGTTTTGTTTTGTGATGGTTTATTTTTAACCGCGCTAAAAGATTTATTTTGAAATTTTTGCTCATTTCTAAATGGAACACTCGCGCTTCTTTGAATAATTGAAGGTTGAAAACGCGAAGCTGGTCTCGGATATTCCCTTGGACTATTTTCTTGCGATGCTCTATTTTGAAATTGTTTAGGAAAATTGCTTTGCGCTTGTTGCGGTTGCGTTTCTCTCGCCACATCGAAAGATTTATTCTGATTTATTTTCGGTTTCGCCGAAGAAACCGTGTCAAAAGATTCAAACTCTATTCCCAATCCTGCCAAATCCTCATTTTGTCTCGCGCGCACATTGCCGGAAACAAATTTTCTTTCGCTTCTTATTGGTTGCATTTCGCCGGCTTTTATTTTTGCTAAACATTCCTGACAATAAACCGGTCGCCCTTCTTCTGGTTCAAAAGGCACTCTGGTTGTTTTCCCGCAAGAAGAACATTTTGCTTCATATTGTCCAAAACCGATCGCGCCGCTTTCCATATTAACGCCACTCCATTCGGCTATATCTTTCTCCACTTGTTCGCTCGGCCTCGCGTAAAATTTTCTGGAATATTCAATAATTTCTTCCGTCACTCTTTCGGAAACTTCCACTTTAAAAGGTGGTAGAGTGGTCGCGGAAAAAGGGCGACTGGTTACGCCGTTCACCATCAACTTTAGATAAATTTGCTGGTTTGGAAGCCCCACTATATCCGGAATCATAAATTCCGGATCAAACTCCGGCTCTAAAGCTTCCGCGTCAGCCGCGCCCACTCTAAAAACAACCATTGTGCCGACATTGCCGAATACGGCATCCCGCACTTTCGTGGAATTTTCCGTTACTAATTGACCGATATATTGGTGCGCCAAAATTAAATTCAACCGGTATTTGCGCGCTTCGGATAAAATATTCGCGAAAGAATCTGTCGCGAAATTCTGAAACTCATCCACATACAAATAAAAATCAACTCTTTCTTCTTCTTTAATCCGCACTCTTTCCATTGCCGCAAGCTGAATCTTCGTGATAAACATTCCTCCAAGAAGCGCTGAATTGTCTTCGCCAATTCTTCCTTTGGAAACATTCACAAGAAATATTTTTCCTTTATCCATTATGTCAAAAATATTAATAGTGCTTTTTGATTGGCCCACGATATTTCTGATAAGCGAGGTGGAAAGAAATTGGCCAACTTTATTTTGTATCGGCGCGATTGCTTCGTTTCTAAATTGATCTTTCCATTGCTCGTATTCGTTCACCCAAAAAGATTTTACCACCGGATCTTTCACATTGGCCATTATTTTCTGCCGATAATCTTTATCCACCAAAATTCTAGTAATACCCAGAAGCGTCGTGCCGGGCGTATCAAGCAAAGCCAAAATCGCGTTATTCAAAATATATTCCATTCTCGCCGACCAAACGCCCGCCCAAATTTTGGTAAAAATTCCCATCAGCCCCGAAGCAACCAAATTTTTATATTTCGGATCGGAAATTTCCAAAACATTGAAACCAATCTGAAAATCAGTATCCGCTGGATTGAAATAAATCACATCTTTCACTCTTTCTTTCGGAATTTTTTCCAGCACGCCCTCCACCAATTCGCCGTGTGGGTCCACCACGCAAACACCCTCGCCATTCGCGATATCCTGCACAATCATATTGTGGATCAAAGTCGTTTTGCCGGTGCCGGATTTCCCAATCACATACATATGCTGTCTTCTGTCTTTTCGTTTAATGCCAAAAAGCCGGTTTTGATTCCGGAAATTAACTCTGCCAAAATAAACAACATCTTTATTCTCTTCTTTCGCCATTATTCTATTATATCTTGTTCATTACTTCTTGTCTCTTGTTCCTGACAATGTTCATCTCTTATCACTCGCCAGCTTCCTTGTAAAACAGCTTTAAGACGCCAAGAATTATAAGAACTAAAACAGCGTAACCAACCATTGATGAAATAGAGATAATATCAATTATTCCTCCGCCGTCTAAATTAACATTGGGAAAAATAAAATCAAAAGGCCAGACTAAAACATCCGTAAAAATATAAAAAATATTCACGATAAAAGCTTGCGCGCTCGCGTTCAGCCACTTCAATATAAATCTTATCAGCAAAAAAAATTCCGTAAGTAAAAGAATCTTGTTTAAAAAATAAGGAACAAACGGTAAAATTTTTTTAATTCTTATAATTGTAGCCATAATCAAAAACCGATAAGACATATACTACCATAAAAATCTAAGAAAATAAAAAAGCTCCGCTTTACCGGAACTTTTTTAAAACAGAAAAATAAAACCTCAAAAACCGAAGAAATTGGCAATGCCGTAATAAACATTATCTATCACGGACGCCGAACGATAAGTCTGATAAGACATTAAACTGCTTTGCGGCGCCATGCCATTTTGTTGTTTCTTTTCTTCTTCTTCAACTTTTTTCATCATTTTCTGTTCCAGTTGTTCCATTCGCGAACGCATTTGCGTGTCAAGCGATTTCTTTCGCTTCATCTGTTCCAACATCCGAAAAAGATCGCGATTAATCTCGTTTAACATCATATTCGCCTCTTGAAAATCGCCGTTGTTTGCCGCCGCGATTACCGGCTGGAGAAAGTCTCTAATTTCCTGCTTCACTTCTTCAGATTTAATGCTCTTCATAGCTCTCGCTACTCGCTGTGTCTGGTCCACAATACCCATCATTTCACCAGGATGCGAAACATTACCATCCCACATTTCCTGCATCTGCTCTTGCGCCGATTCATATTCGCCTTGATTCAAAAAATTCCTTGTCTGCGTCATCACACTTCTCGTCTCTTCAACCGCGGCTCTTACGGTATTCATATCCAACCCTTCAAAAATATATTTTACCTTACTCATTGTTTTATCAAGCCGTTTTAAGTCTTTTTCCATTCTTTTTAGATCGTCGGGCAATTCAATTTTAATCCTCATAACATTAAACACATCCCACAACTGCGCGTCCCAAAATTCCGACATTGTTTCGTGATCAATGTTAGAACCTTGCAATTTTTGTTGAAATTCCGACAATTGGGCCGATAAAGAATTCAGCTCGGATATTTCTCCTTCAAAACTAGCTGTCCTTTTTGCTTTCTTTAAAACTCGTTTTATGTCTTTCTGTAAATCTTTAATTTGCCTTAACGCGTCTCTTATCTGTTGCGGGTCCGCGAATTCATTTCTATCTTCTTCCTCATTAGCGTCAAAAAACTCCTGCGGCATCTGTCGTTCATCCTTCGGCGGCATCGGAGGTTGCGGTTGTGTGAGTTGCATTTGTTCTACTAGCGGTTGTTGTACAGTAGAATCCGCCGGCGGAACGCTCTCTTGCGCAAATGCAACAGTGGCGCCCGCAAAAACGACTATGGAAAATAAAATTAATTTTTTCATTATTTTACAATTTCTCTTCACGCGACCTTTAACTTATATGATTATTATAACAAAAAACCATCGCGATTTATTATATGAATCGCGAGATAGACATAAGACAGATAAATATTTTTCAACAATATGAAGTGTGGCACTATGCTATAGCATAGTGCGAATAATAAAAAGAAAATGTTATTATGGTGAATCATAACAACATTTCCGCTGCAAAAATTAGAAAAATATCAATTTTAAAAACAAACAAAAATAGCGAAGTTGAGCTTCGCTATTTTAATTTATTATATTAACGCCCTCTCATTTCTGATTACTTCTGTCCCACAAACACAACGCGACAAATCTTTGAAAGTTCCACAAGGAAACTCTATTTTCCTACCATAATCTTTATCCATATCCGTTATACTACTACCAAATCTCTCTCTATCCCAATCCGCTTCAACAAAATTATGTTTATGATTAGAATCGCCAATACTAACAACTTCATATTTCGGTCCTTCTTTGGGAACAGATTCTAAAAAAGCATCAATTATCGGACTATTAAACTTTTGCCGATTTTTTGAATCGTTTCGCGCGCCAGATAAATTATCCGAAACTAAAGAGCCAGACGAACCATCGGGAGCAAAATACCTGTAATATACTAGCCCAATTATTGAGGTAATAATACCTATAATAAGAACAGTTAAAAGTAAGGACATTATTTCTCCTTTTTTTAATGTTCAAAAATACAAAGAAAACTCTCTGTATTTTCATGGTAATTATATAACCTCTCCTGATAAAATGTCAATACCCTGCAAGCGGCAAAGAAAAACTGAACACCGAACCCTTGCCTTCTTCGGATTCCACCCAAATCTTGCCATTCATTTTCTCCACGATTTGTTTCACGATAAAAAGCCCTAAACCCGTGCCGGTAATAGTCGCCGTTTGTTCCGTCTGCACCCGATAAAATTTTTCAAACAATTTCCCTTGCGCTTCTTTGGAAATTCCCAAACCGGTATCTTTAATATGCGTTATCAAAAATTTGTCTTTTGTTTCGTGAAAAATTGTTACGACGCCGGAACCAATCGTATATTTTATCGCATTGCCAATTAAATTTACCATTACTTCTTTAAGTCGCCCCGTATCCGCCATCGCTTTCGGCCAATTCGCCACTTCGTATTTCATCGCAATATTTTTCTCGTCAGCAAGCGGTTTCAATTCTGAAAGCACCTCTTGGATTGGTTGGATAACATCTATCGCAGAAACTTGCACCGTCAGTTTCCCCGCCTCCGCCCGCGCAATCTGCAATAAATCATTCACCAATTGCACCAATCTTTCGTTCGCCGTCATCACCTTTTGGATAAATTCTTTCGTTTTTACGTTTATTTCTCCCGTCAACCCGTCCAAAATCATTGAGAGATAACCTTTAATTGCCGTTACCGGCGTCCGCAATTCGTGCGCCGCTATAAACACAAACTCTTTTTTCAATTCGTCTAATTGTTTTAAGCCTTCCATCATTTGATTAAAAGCGCCTCCCAAATCTTCAATTTCGTCACCGGTTTTTATTACAATCGGCTGATCTAAAACACCCTTCGCCACAAGTTGCGTGCTTGCTTGCAATTGTTTCACTGGTCCTACGATTCTTTTGGTAATGAAAAAACTGAAAAAAATCGTGAGAACGAAAATAATAAACGCGAAAAACAAAACCTGAATTTTAATAATATTTAAAACTCTGTCAGCATCGCTTGTCGGCCATTCCGTTATTATTCCCCAACCTGTATCGTCAAATTTTTCTCCCCAAGAAACCACCGGCTCTCCCCAAAAACTTTCGTAACGATTTTTTTCTTTTAGCGCGAAACTCTCATAGCCATTCAAAATTTGGTTCACAAAAGCAACGCTTTTAAAACTCGCTTCCGCCAAACTCATTTTTTCCGATTCGCTGTGCGCTATTAAAAATCCGTCTTCGTCCGTAAGATAAAGATAACCGATCTCTCCTAAATGTGTCTTCTCCACGATTTTCTGCAACTCTGAAATATAAATTTCTCCCGTCAAAATCGATATTACTATTCCGTTTTTATTCAAAACTGGCGAAGCTAAAGTTACCATCGGTCCGTTTATTGTAAAATAAACCGAACTAATGTAATCTCTGCCAATTTTCGCCTGTTTGAATTTTTTAATTTCACTTTGATTTTTCAAATATTCCTCTGGAACAATGTCTTCTCCAAAATAACGGCTGATTTTCGCCGTTTCTTGCCCTTCCAAATTTATAAAAGCCACTTCTTCCAAAACCGGAATCTCCCGCGTTAATTGTTTAAGCAAAAATTGCTGATTGGAAATTTCAATATCGCTAATTTGCTCAAAGCTCACTCTTAATTGAAATGTTGACTGAATCGCTTCCAAATAACTTTGGATTTCATCCTTTTTCTGATTGATAATATTTTTTTCAATGCTCATCACATCGGCTTCATGCGATCGATTCAAATTATATAAGGCAAGCAAAGCTAAAAGCGCGAAAGGCGCGATACCCACCAATGCCATCGCCAAAAAAATTTTCTTCTTAAGCCGTAATTTTATTTTCAAAAACCCGAACATAAATTAAAAAATATTATTTTCATACCCTAGAGCCTAGAGTCTAAAGCCTAACGCCTAGTTCCTTAAGCAACTCCTTATCAATATAACTAGTTTCAATTGGTTTCTCTCTACCGCCGCCCATAATATCATTGGAATATGGCGCGCCAGTCTTTAAATCATATTGGTCCGGCAAACCTAAACTATGTCCAAACTCGTGATACAAAAGCGTTGAAGCGATTGGCTGATATTGTTCTTCCGACAAAAAAATTCGGGAAAGAAGAAATGCTCCTTCCGCGCCACTCGCACCCACCCCTTCATAAATTACGCCAATAATCAAAAATTCATCCGGCTTATGCTTCAAAAAATCTTTTTGGGTTTCTTCAATTTCCGGAATAATATTTCTTAATCCCTCCGGATTGCCGTGATTGGTATTTTCCGTATTGTAAAAAATGCTATTTTCTTTCATAAAAAACGGCTCCGGATAAATATCGTATTGCAAAACTGAAGATTGTCTGAATTGAAAACGATGAAAACGAACAATGTCTTTTAATGCTTTTTCCGTCATCAAATAAAAATTGCCGTAAATGCTATTCACCTTATCCGTCGGCACAACATAAAAAACTTTTAGTTTTATCTTTGCGACGCTTTTTGCCGGACTTTTATAAAAATGCGCGTTTTTTATTATTTCATTTCTATTTATAAAATCTCGTCCGTCATCGCGAAAATTTTGCAATAGAATAATCGCAATAAAGAAAATAACAAGAGTAATTAAAATTTTCAAACTATGTTTCGTCAAAAAATCTTTCACTCTCTTATTTTACCATTTTTAACCAAAAATTCTTCCTGTCGTCGCAGGAAGAATTTTTATTTTACGCCTGTCATTGGTCTCGTCAGTCATTAATCGTCAGTTGTCAGTTGTCAGATGTCAGATGTAAGTTGTCAATTGTCAGATGTAAGTTGCTAGTTACTTAATCAGCTTATTTATTTTCGCTCTCGTGCCAGTTCCTAAAAATCCATTACCTTTCGTCAGCCCCACCGGTTTTAATATCTCATCGGCATATTTCTCCTGAAATTTAATGACCGCTTGTTTAGTCAAATTGCCAAAATAACCGCTTGCGGAACCTTTCGCGAGCAACCCTTCGTTTATCAAAACTTCCTGCATTAATTTCACTTCATCTCCTTTCATACCGGCACTCAAATTTTTACCGATGCTTTTCGCGCTTGTTACCGTTGTTGATGTTGCTGTTGACGATTTCTGTTCTGTTGTTTTCTTTGTTGTTTTGAGCAACGCGGATGTCTTTATGGAAGTTCCGCTCGATTTAATTTTCGTCTGTTCCGTATTTTGCGATTCGTTACCCGCTGGGTCCACCGCCCGCACCGTATAATAGTAAGTCACGCCATCTTTCAAACCTTCATCGTCGGTAAATTCTTTCTCTTTAATTTCTGCCGCTCGCAACGCGCCTAATTCTCCTTCTTTTTCCGAACGATATACCTTTGTGTGTTTAAAATCTTTTAAGGGATTAATCCACGAAATCTTTACTTTTCCGCTTCCAAGCGCTTTCGCTTCTATTTTTGTCGGCGCAACTGGCGGAATCGTGTCTGCCGCCGCAACTAAAGCAAATCTAGTCAAGTGCGATACCACTGCCGTAACAGTATGTTCCGCTTCATTTACCGCGCTCGCGGTAAGTTCCATCCAGATTGCGGTCGCCTCGTCATAATAAGCTATCTTTAAATCTTTCGGTTCTATGCCAGCGTCTTTCAATTCCGTCGGTTCATAAGGAATAGTTATTGTAAGTTCCGTGTTTAGTTTAGTAACTTCTTTTCCTACCGCATCATAAACATTTACATCATATCCCGTTCCTACAACTTTTGAAGTTCCTTGTTCCGGCAATTCCGCGGTTGGACTCACTGTTACGGTCGCTGAACCCGTTGAACCAACGCTATTTGCCGGCACGGTTATCTTTGTGCCATCATTTGTAGAAACAACACTTGGTTTATCCGTCTCCACCGCTTTCGTTACGGGTGGGGGAAGTTTCTTTTCCGCAGTCAAAACTAAATCTTGAGTAATCGTTCCAGTTTCACCAGTTTTTAAGGTTACTTCGTAACTCTTATAATAATTATTCTGATAATTTGATTTAGCCGCAACGCGCCAGGTCTCGTTCTGACCAACTTTCAAAGTATAGACACCATCGGCTCCAGAACGAGTTTCAATATAACCGCCGCTTTCCGACCAACCAAAGACAAATGTTTCCTTCGCCAAATTTTCAACATATGTTACGCCAGTGATGGATAAATCAGCTTTTCTAAATTCCAAAGCCACTGTTTTCGTCTCACCGCTTTTAATTCCCACTTTTTCTTCTTTCGGATTGATGACTCCAGCTTCCGGCGGCGCGTAGACCCGCACGAAATATGTTCCTTCCGGCACTGTCACGCTAAATGCTCCATCTTTGTCCGTTTGCGCTCCTTCGGAGAAAGAATAATATCCCTCGCTAACTGCCGCAATTTTTTCTTTACTGTCATAACTTCTCGCCGAGACGGAAACCCAAACATAAGGCATTGTTTTACCATCGGCTTTTTTCACTGTTCCCTTAACAGTCGCGTCCGAACTTGTGAGTGTTATATTTTGTTTCGTCGTTTTGCCCTCGCCCACGCTCACTTTTATATCTTGCGCCGAATAAGAATATTTTTCTTTAGTGGCGCTACCATAATAACCATAGTTATAAAGCGACGCGCCCAAAAACCAAGTGCCGGAAGTAACTTTAATGGAATATTCTCCCGTCGCCGAATCCACATAAGATTCTTGCCAAGCGCCGCCTTCGCCAGTTGCGAATACTCTCGCTGAAATTCCCTTAATCGCCACTCCGCGACTATCCACTAATGCTCCAGTAATATACGAATTATTTTTCCTTACCGTAACATCTACCGACTTAGTCTCTCCTTTGCCAACAGTCACCGAAATAATTTTATCCGATGTCCACAAAGCGTTTTGTGATGAATTTAATTTTAGCTTGTAATTGCCCGCGGCAATCTTGAAATTAAATGTTCCTCTGCTCACCGAACCGCCACTGCCACCACCGCTATAAAACGAATATGCCGTATCTGAAGAATTTTTTGCATAATCCTCCGCGTATACATATCCGTAAAAATCATCCACAATCACTCCTTTGTCGTCTTTCACAAAACCGGTTATTGTCGCGTCAATCGTTCCCACTTTAATCGTTACATTTTTCGTCTCTTTTTCCGCTATTGTAACTGTAAGCGGCGGATTGGTATTAGTGTAACTTGCCGTTGAATCGCCATACGATTGCACACTCCATTTACCGGGAGAAACTGAAAGAGTAACTGTCCCGTCTTCACCTGTTTGTCCGCTCGCGTATCCGCCGCTAGGACCGATATAACTACTACTAACACCGCTTTTATCGCCGCCATAACTGCTATAAGCATTCTCTGTTGACTGATACGCGTTCACCCACGCGTTCGGAATCGCTTTGCCTTCCGTATTTGTCACTTTCGCGATAATTTTTTCCGTTGATTTTGTTAATTTTATCGTTCCCAAATCTTTCGTTTCACTTTCTAAAACTGTAATAGATTTCGGCGCCACTTTAATGCTCTGGTCGCTCGCCCACACCGTCACTTCATAAGTGCCGGCGGTTACTTTCACGCTAAAAGAACCATCGCTTGCAAGCTGTGAAACCGGGAAACTTCTGCCCAAAGAAGAAATATTTATAGAAACATCATAAGTTCTCGGAATCCTGCCGTCTTCATAAGTTACTTTCCCCTTTACCGTGGAATTTTGGACTTTCATTGTCATTTCCACGGATTTCGTTTCATCGGCGCTATCGTCCGCGAATGTTACCGTCACCGGCTGGTTATCATAAGTCCACGAAGATTTTTCATAATTTCTCGGCCAAGCGCTCAACTGCCACGAACCGCCGCTTACAGTTATCGCGAATTCTCCCGATACATTGCTTTCCGTCTGCGTCCATCCCGGCCCGTTTTGGCGATACGCGCTGATTTGCGCGTCCGTAATTGCCTTACCATCGCTCGTCTTGATAGAACCCTTAATTAATTTATTAGAAGAAAGAAACGCTAAATTTTTCGTTGTTGTTTTGCCGTCATCAACGGTAACTGATGTCTCCGACGGAGCGATAAGCGATGTTTTTGTGGAAGGCGAATTCAAAGAAATTTTATATTTCCCCTCCGGCACATCAGCAAATGCGTAAGTTCCGCTCGCGTTCGTTTGCGTTGAACGCCAAAATGTGTAAGAAGAATCACCAATATTAAGATAAGCGCCATTCACCGGATTTCCTTTGCCGTCTGTCACCGTTCCGCTGATTTTTCCAATTCCTTTGGCAAAAAGTCCACTGCTTGCGGTTGTAAATGTTGAAGAATATTCGGCCGTTGTTTTATTGCCAAACTTGTCTTTTATGCCCGTAAGCGCCCGCCAAGTATAAGTCGTTTTGCTCTTTAATGATTCTTTTGGCGTGAAATCAAACCCGTCGCCGGAAAATGACATCGTTCCCTGAATCAATACCTTTCCTAAAATAGTATTACTGCTACTCGTGCCAACCAACTGGGCTAAAAATTTCCGGCTGTTTTGTATCAGCGAACCAAAAAATGTTGTAGCGTTGCCTTCTTCCAAAGTGAAGAATTTCGTCTCGCCAAAAATATTTGCATCGTCTATCGGCTCGTTAAATTCAATATGAATTTTGCTGGTTACCGGAATATTCGTTTCGCCATACTTTGGAAATGTTTTTGAATAATCAAGATAAGGCGGCGTTGTATCTTTTAATACTGGTGAAACATAAGCCGTTGACCCCGGAAAATAAAGTTCGCAAGTTGAAGGGTCTCCCGTCCCCGAACCCGGCGTTGTTTTGCAATAATCAAAACATTCCTGATAATTCAGACATATTTTCTTAGAAGAGGAAAATGTGAAAGGATATATTGCCGCGGTTGTGGTTGCTGTTGTATATCCCGGGCAAGTATAAGTTGCTCCGCCGCCAGTCGGCTGACAAGTGTTTGGACTGGAATCCGCCATACAATATGATGTTGAATAACCGCTATAACCTCCGCCCATATAATGGTAACCGGAAGGACAAGAACTGGAAGTTGTTGAAGTGGAATTTGTCCATGTGTATGTTGACGGACAAGACGGCACGCCCGGATTCGGTCTGCTTGTATCGCTAGAATTTTCATAAGAATAATAAGTCGCCGCCGGACATTCTTTTGCAAGATAAGCTTTAGTCGCGTCAATCACCGTTTGCGTCACCGTTGTCGGCACATAAGAAGAACCGCCCGTTCCCCAATCCACTTTTTTCCAATCTTTATATTGCGATGTTGTCGTATCAATCGCTTTTGTGCCACAAGTATAAGTCGCTCCGCCGCTAAGTGGCTGACAAGTAGAAGAATTATTATCCGACATACAATATCCGCCACTTCCACCGGTATAATCCGACATATAGTGATAATTAGCCGAACAAGTCGCAGTAATAGTAGTCAGCACGCAAGACGCGCCATTCCAATATTGACCCGAAGGACAAGTTGCCGCGGTTACTGTTCCCGAACAATCGGGAATGCCAAACTTCTGCCAATTTGTCGCAGAGTCATTACCAGCTTCCGAATTCCATCCGAATTTATTTTTTGAAATTTTCGCGCACTGCGCATCAACGCCAGCGATAAAATTAGTATATTCCGAATCGGTTCTGTTTAAGATAAAAGAATTTTGAGTGCCATCGGTAAACTTCCAATCGTGACTCACCCAATTGGAATTGCCCGTATATGTATAAGAACACCCATCTTTCGCGCTCGCATCGCCATCTTTCATTGAACGAACCATTCCGCTATCGCAATAAATAGCTTTCCCGCTTGAATCGGTATACATCTGATGGCATCCCGTTCCTAAAACCGACAAAACACCCGAAGGGCAAGAAGACGATGGCGGCGTATAAGTATAAGTGTTATATGTGGAACTATCCTCTAATGGACAACTTTCCACTTTATAATTCGCGCCGTTCGTTGTGTAACTTGGATATTTATAATCACATTTTTTCTCTGAATTTAATTGGCAATACCTTGTGCCAGTTTTATCCCATCGGCTATAAGCAAATCCCGGACAAGAATTAGCGTCGCCGGCGTATGTATAAGTTGAAGCGTTATAATAACTGCCAGCGCATCCATCGCCCGCCACCGTATCAGTCGCTTTCATTGACCTCTTCATATCGCTATCACAATAAACCGGATTGCCGGAAGAATCGGTATACATTTGGTGACATCCCGTTCCCAACAAGGAAGAAACGCCCGATGGACAAGCAGAACTTGTTTGCGCCGTATAAGTATAAACCTCTTCCGCCGGACAATTTTCTACTTTATAATTCGCGCCATTCGTTAAATAACTCGGATGGTTATAATCGCACTTTTTCTCGTTGTTTAATTGACAATATCTTTTTCCGGCCTTATCCCACCGGCTATACGCAAACCCCGGACAAGAATTCTCATCACCGGCATAACTGGTATTTTGCGAATAAGTATAAGTCGGAGCGGTATAAGAACCCGAAGTATAGGTATAATTATTGCCGCTCGGCGTAAAAGTCGTGGAAGAAACACTGCTGGCTGTTACTGTTACTCTTAAGCCCGCATCCGGCGAACAACCGCCTGTATCCGAACACGCCTGCACATAATATTCGTGCGTGCCCGCAAGAGCGCCGCCGTCAAGATATGTCGTTGTTGTTAAACTGGTCAAATACGACCAACTGCTTCCTTCTAATTTTCTATAAATAACATATTTAGTAGCACCTGTTGTAGGCGCCCAAGACACAGTTACATTCCCAGAACCGCTTCCAGACGCCGAAAGACCAGTCGGCGAATACACAGATGCCGAAGCGGTATAATTTACCGTTGAAGTTACGCACGCCGAACCATTCCAATATTGATTGGAAGCGCAAGCTGAACTAGTAGTTCCACTACTCTCGTAATAACAATAACTACTACCCGTAGCAGTACTAGCGCTTTGATACCATTTACAGCTTGTTACAGCCGTGCAGGTTGATTGTGTTGTATAACTACCGCAACCTCCTCCGCTAGATTTACAATATCCAGTACTGCCGTCAGACGGCGCATACCAATAATAACCTGAAGAACAACTAGTACTGCTTGTGGTAGTTGAAGTGCTGTAAGTATAAGTGCTTCCCGAAGGAGAAGTACATGTTCCTGTTGTCGCTGTATCACCTTCATGCGCCGATTTATTCATTTCAGTATTGCAATAAATACTTCTGCTATCGGTATCTGTATACATCCAATGACAACCTGTGCCCAGAAGAGTTTGTAAAGCACTGGAACAAGGAGAATAAGAAGTTGTAGTACCACTAGTGGTTGACTGTGGTGAACTCCAACACCCACTGCTATACCAATACCAACCGGAGGAAGCGCAAATTGCTGAATCATAACAAGTGCTTGGTGTACTGCAACTTGAACCTGTGGTTGTAGAAGTGCTACCGCTAGTAGTCCCAGAATAACTGCACCCGCTCGTTGCCGCCGTATCGCCTTCTTTCGCCGACTGCGTCATTTCCGTATTGCAATAAATATATTGCCCGGAAGAATTGGAATACATATAGTGGCAACCAGAACCAAGTAAACCAACAAGAGAGCTGGAACAGGAGTAACTTTGCGCGCCGACTTTTGAAAAAACGAAGAACGCGAAAACTACGACTAACGCTGCGAATAAAATTTTTCTCATCCCGTTAGAGACAGGATATGCTTTTTAAGCATATCCGTGTCATAAAAATTAAATTTAATTTTACGACTTTTTTTAATTTTGTAATTGGCATAATTTTAAAAATTAGATTGTCTCTAACGGGACTCATTTCATTTTTTTATATTTATTTGCTTCGACACCTTTTAATTTATTATATACTATTGAAATTTTTGTTTTTAAAAAAGTTATCCCCAATGCTCATTTGCTAAAAAAAACTCGTCGGCGTATTGTAAAAATAATTCCTAAATCATAAATCTAAAATCATAAATCATATGAACAACCCTCCCAAAATATTAATCATAGATGACGACACGCAACTTTCGGATTTGTTTTATACCAAACTCACCGCTGAAAATTTCATTGGTCTCAAAGCTTTCAATGGTAAAGAAGGTTTGGAAGTAGCAAAAAAAGAAAAACCAGATTTAATTCTTCTGGATTTAAAAATGCCGATTATGGACGGTTCGGAAACTCTGGCGCAACTGCACGCCGATAAAGAAACCAGCGCGATCCCCGTTTTTATTTTAAGCTCCTTCAACGATTGGTCTGCTATTAAAATGACGCCGGAAACCGCGAAAGCCTTAGGCGCCAAAGATTTTTTTGAAAAAGGCATTGACCTAAATCTTCTTATTCAAAAAATCAAAGGCGTTTTGAAACTAATTTAAAAACTCCTTCTTTCTGAAGGAGTTTTTGTTTAAGTTTCATTTCTCTGTTATATCCTTCAATTAATCTCACTTAAAATATCTTTTGAAAAAATTAGCAAGATTTTGACGATCGTCAAAATCTTGCTAATTTCGCGTTAGTTTTCTGTTAATTCCGCGTTATTAGCAAATACAAACAGCATCGTTAAGAGCGCCGCGAAAAGCAAGCTGATTCTAAAAAACATCTCCATTGACAAGAAATAAGCCAGCGCCATTAAAATCGGCAAAAATACAATTCTCACCAGATTGTATAAAATTTCTCGGCTTAAAATAAACGCGCTTGCGTCGTCAACTTTTCTCGCCAATTTGTAATATTGGCTCGTCCAAGCGACAACAAGCGAAGCGTGCGCCGTATTCCCTAAAATATGACTGCCTACCACCGTCGGCAACTCCACCGCGAAAGCTCTGAAAACCCAACTCAAAGAAAATATATTTGTCATTATTCTTAAAACTTTCTTTCTTCTTCCTGAATCGGATAAATAACCGACTAGAAAAGTTACAAGTCCGGAAAGCAACCAGCCCAAAGATATCACTCCGCCAAAATTCTGCACGCTTCCGACCGTTAAAAAAATGAAAAGAGGCCAGACTAACCTGTCCACCATCGTTTCCGTGGCGTATCCCACCGCCGAAATGTTAAAATTCTTCATTTCTGCTCCTCGCAAAAATCCCCAAATTGATTTATTGTTCAAATTTCCCAGTAATTTTCTTTGCGGGAAGAAAAATAAAGGAATGAAAGCTAAAAATAAAACCGTGATTCCTAAAACGAAAGTATGTCCGAAACCAGTTAAAGCTATGAGCGTCCCGCCGATAAAAGGCGCGGAAAATTGCACGAGCGACCCGATCATATACCGCTGTCCCACTTCCTTGCCCACATCGCCCTCATCTGCCGATTTTGCGAAATCCATATTATATCCGACATTGAAAAACAGCATATTTAACGCCAAAAAAGCCGGCAAAACATAAAAAAGCCACGGCAAAACAACAATATAATTCAGCCCTAAATAATAAACGGCCAAAAACGGCACGCTCAAAAACATCATAATTTTGTCGCTCAAACCAACGATAAAACGCAAAATCGCAGGAGTAAGAATTACAAAAAACAAAGAATTAAGAAAAAAGAAAAAAATAATTTTCCACAAAGGAAAACCCAATGTCCAAAAATAAATCGGCACGAAAACATTCAAAAGCCCCTCGCCAAAATGAAACAATGCCAAAGTTAAAGCCAGCGAATTAACTTCTCTGTTCCCAAAAAAATGAAAATGATGTCTATCCACTTGCGCCATCATTTAAATTTTACCACTACATACTTGAATTACGAAATGTTTTTCGAGGTACTCAAAGACCAACTCAAAAATTTCCAAAACAAGCTCAAGTTTTACGTTTTTAAACATTATAAAGCCATGGCTTTATAATGTTTATATCTTTAAACTCAAATGTCGTTTAAAAAGCGATCGTTATTTAAACGACAAGGATAAAAAACAAAAACCCTCGCGTATAAAACCGCGAGAGTAAAAGTTTACCCTCCTAAATTTTGCGAAGCAAAACTTGGGAGGGCGAGAAGAATTAAGAGACAAGAACCAGCTCACGAGGACCATTATTGGAACCGCTACTATCAGGGCGGCCGCAATGCAGATAAAGCCTGCCATCTCCCTCACCCCAGTAGCCGTGCACCGACTTCACATCGGACCAAAGGGAACTGGTGCGAGTCCAGCCCTCCTTATCCATAAAGTATCCTTTTAGATATTTATGGAAACCGGTGATTAATAAATATTCTTTCGCATTGGCGAAAAGAATATTTTCGCCTTTTGCGACATTATAAGACTTTCCTAAATGCTGTGCATCCGGTTCGTCTCCACCTCTGTGGGCGAAGATATAGAGGCCTTCTGGACGCGGTTGCTCTGCGTCCCGATTGATTTTTTGAGCAACCGGAGTGAGGTGTTTGTATACTTTTATCCCCCACTTTTTCACGAATCCATTCATAATCTGGTCTTCGTTCAATTGAGATTGGGGAGAAACGACCATATAAGCGTTGAAACCGTCTTTTTGGGGGAATTTCAGTTTTGAAAGATTAAACTTCAACTTGAAAACTTCTTTAAAGTAATTTTGGAGATATTTCTTAATTGTGACATCGGTATTAGTCTCATCCGTTCTGTCGCCAAATTTAATAAAATTAACAACCTCCTGATGAACGAAAGACGATGCCTTCCGAAAATTAGTTAAATCTTTTCTGTCTACCCCCCAACGATCCAATAATTCAATCGTTGCGGTAATTTCCGAATAAGGCGTTTCGGTTATTAAGGTTCCCATAAAGGTCTCCTTTTCTTGGTTTATAGCTCCCTTATCGGCATTTGCCATAAGGTCGCTTCTTATTGTTTCGGCTAGAGGGCTACCACCATAGCAGTCATAGCGCGAATTTAGGATTAATTTACTGTTTAGAGTATACCATATCTAATCATAATTTGTCAAATTTATGCACTTATTAACCACATTCTTATACCAAATGGAAAATGATGTCTGTCCACTTGCGCCATACAATTTTATTATTTCTATTTTTCTCTCATTTGAAGAAACATCCGCAACAACAATTGTAAATTCAATATTTGTTTTATTTAGCGAACCAAACTCCTTTCTGAAAACTCCGCAGGCAGTCGGCATGGTCCGTTCGTTTTACGCAAACGAACGGCGACTGCCGAGGACAAAGCGAGCGAGCCGCTGGGCGAGCGAAGCGGTTTGAGGAAAGAAGTTTGGTGAGCGAAACTTGCCGCGAGGACTCTGTTGATGAAAATGAGAAAATTTATTTGTTTTTTGTCATAGCATACATTGTTCTTTGTCAGTTTCGTTAAGCTCCACCGTGTTGTTTTCCGGTTTCGCGCCATTTAATTCGCCAAAAACCAAACTACAAGACGATTTATTGCTTTTAATTTCATTCAACCGAATTTTATTGCCATCCGAAAGTCCGCTCAACCAAAATCCCTCGCTCCCATTATCCAAAATCTTATTGCCCACAATTTCATTAAAAGAACTATCTTCCATATAAATCCCCTGTTTTTTATTATTCTGAATTCTATTGCCGATAATTTGATTGCTTTGCGTCGCGCTCGCGTAAATGCCATACCCGTTGCCCTCTATCGTATTATCAAAAATAATGTTCCGATTCGCTTCGTTTATACTAATGCCAAAATCGGCATTACCAAAGAAATTATTTTTCGCCATAAAATTATCTCCCGCCGTCAGCCCGAGCGCCCCCTTATTATTTTCAAAAATATTTGCCACAAAATTATTCTGCGCGCTTAACACATTCACTCCACTTTCGTTGCCGGAAAAAGTATTTTTATAAAAAGTATTCTGCGTAGAAGATCGTCTAACACTAACGGCAAAATCTTTAATACCGCTAAAAGTGTTGCTGAAAACAAAAACGCTTCCGCCTTTCAAAGTTAAACCGCCTTTCTCCGTATTCTTAATCTTATTGTTGTAAATTATCGCTCCGTTTCCTTCCGCTTCTATTGCTGTTGTAAATCTCTGGAAACCGCAATTAGCCACTGTCACATTATTGGCTTTAATGATAATGCCAGCCGTCTCCGCCGCGTTCGGCATCAGAGTAATACCACCGCAATCAATTTTCGTATTATCGTTATAGACAACGACAGTGCTCACTAAACAAGGGTCCGCTAAACAAACAAAAGGCAAATTTTTTGTTTCCTCTGCGCTCGTTAAGGAACTTTTTATTACTTCCGCTTTATCTGCAATACTTTTTATTTTCTCTGTCCAATCAGCATAATTATTTAAATCAAAAACCTCCGGCGGTTTCAATTTCGCCTCCATTTTCCGCCAATCTTCCAGATAAGCTTTAATATACTCGTCATCGCTCACCGCTTCCGCGACATTTGCCGCGTCAATTCCTTCCTCCGACGGCAAAGTTGAAGAAACCGCCGCCGCGCCGGCTTTTTCAAAATAAGGAATGATTGTGTTTATAAGTTCATAAGGTTTCGTGTCGGCAATTAATTTTTCTTTCTTTAAATCGTAAGGAATGAGCGAACTGAAATATTTATCCTCTTCTCTTAACTTATTAATCCCCATAAACAAAGTAAAAGACGCCACGAAACTCAAAACCGTCAGACCGGCAATAATTGTTTTCCGCCATTTCAAAAACTCACTCATAATTTTCATTATAATGTTTTAATCGTGAGATTCACAAGCTTATGATACATTTTGGATATTTCAAACAAAAAATGAGTTACAAATCAAATTTTAGCCATCACAAAAGCTTTATAAGTCAAAAAACCTGATATAATCAAAGCCACCCAACTAAGCCACATCGGCGCAAGCCACCCGTTAAAAACCACTTCCCACTCCAAAAACAATCTCAAAATATGCAAAATAAAAATCAGTCCGAAAATCCCACTTACTAAATATAGAAAATTTTTTTGATTCATATACCGTCTAATTATAACACTTTCATAACTAAAGCCTAAAGTTTAGAGTCTAGCGCCTCATCAACGCCAACAAACTCACCGCCGCTCCAAGTAACCCTATGTCTCTAAAAGTAATCAAATCTACTCCGACAAAAATCACAATAAAAAACATTTCTAAAATACTAAAAATCGTTGCGCCTAACAAAACACTGCCATTTTTCAAAAACCAAGCAAGAAAAACAAAACCTACCATCATTTCCGCCACTCCTTGCGTTCTTAAATAATTTTCTGTCGTCATTACCAAAGACAAAATATCCAAAAACCATTGCGGCAAAAAACCAAGCCATCGTTCTGGATGCGAAAATAAACTAAAACCGGAATATAAATACATCATTCCCAAACCGACACGCAAAAACCAAATTGGCTGAAGATTTTTAATATATTTCATAAGATTTATATAATATTGTATCTCATAAAATCATAAAATAAAAAAACTCGTCTTAGAAACGAGTTTTTTATTTTGCTATCAATCCTTTGAGCAAATACATTAGATTACCAAAGAAAGAATTCCGTGGACCGGTTGCCCCCGGCGGCGGGGAGAAAGAACCTCCTCCATCTCCACCCGGTGGCGGGGTATAACTCCCACCCGATGGTTGTTGATACCCTCCACTCGGTTGCTGTTGATATTGTTCGCCCCCCGACGGTTGCTGATAAGTTCCACCTGTCGGCTGTTGTTGGGGTTGTTGCTGTTGAGTTTGCTGTTGTTGCTGTTGCTGAAACTGCTGTTGATATTGGTCCTGAAATTGTTTCTGGAAACCTCCCTGTTGTTGCTGTAATCCCTGTTGTGTTTGCGTTTGATTAAAATTTTCTCCAGGTTTTGGCGGAAAACCACTTTGGGTATTTTGTTGATTTAATCCTTCTGGCGGCTTAAACCCTTCCGGAACTTTAAAATTTTGGAATTGCTGTTTTACGCCTTCCTGTATCTTTTGAAAATCTTGTTGCAACTGATTTGGCTCAACACCTTCTTGATGTTCAAACCCTTCGCCAGATTTAAACGATTGCTCGCCAGGTCGCCCCGGAAATCCGCCCGAACCAAATCCCTCTCCACCAGGAAATTCACCTGGCTTCCCCGGGAACTGTCCGTCCGTTTGCCCCTGACCTGGAAACTGTCCCTGTTGACCAGGAAACCCGCTTTGCGGAAATTGCCCGCCTTGTTGCATTGCGCCTTTAAATTGCTGTTCATATTGCTGTTTAAAAAATTGCTGTCGCTCGCCTTCAGACGCATTCTGAATTTCCGGCGGAACTTCAACACCGCTTTGCTGTTGAATAAACTTCTCCTGGAATTTATTTTGGAAAAACTGCTGTCGCTGTTCCGGAGACGAATTTAAAATTTCTTGCGGAATTTCGTCATGCTTAAACTCCTGAATTATACCGGAACGCATTTGCGGCGGAGCAAACTGGCCACCTTGTCCTCGCTTTCCTTGTTGTTCACCTTGTTGTTGTCCACCCTGTTGCGGCCCACCGCTAAAACATTCCTCTCTGTGTTCGGAACAATATTTAATACACTCTTGAGGCGATGTGCATCCACCTGGACCAGCAAATGCCGGACCGCCAAATCCTCCAGGACCTCCTTGTTGTCCTTGCTGTCCGGGAAATTGTCCCTCTGTTGCGCCCTGTCCCGGAAATTGTCCTTGTGTTTGTCCTTGTCCGGGAAATCCGCCACCAAATCCGCCACCAAATCCGCCAAACTGATTATCCTCGCCTCTAAACTGCTGTTCCATAACCTGAAATTCTTGAAATCTTTGTATTCCTTCGTTTTTCAACCTTTCTAAAATTTCCGGCGGCGGACCAAATTGTTGTCCTCCAAAACCGCCGAACTGCGAATCACCAGGAAAACCACCTTGTCCTCCCGGAAATCCTCCGCCAAATTCACCCGGGAAACCGCCTTGCGGACCAAAACCTTGCGACCCACCAAACCCACCGGGACCGCCTGGACCAAATCCTGGCGGCGAACCAAAATTCTCTTGAAACTTTTGTTGAGTAAATTGAGCAAGCATCGCCTGCGCTTGTTCCTGCGAAACTCCTCCGTGCGCCGCCGCAAAACCTACACATTCTTCCGTTTTGCTGGGATTAGAACAATAATTCATACATTCCTGCTCTGTCTTGCATCCACCCGGCCCGCCCGTTTCTTTCATTTTCTGTTCCAATTTTCTTCCTGCTTCCATCTGCTGTTCATCTTCAGGACGCATAAACCCTTTCTCCTTTGCGAAATTAAAACACGCATCTTTATTTTCCGGATTCTCGCAATAATCACGGCACTGCGCGCCTTTACATCCGCCCGGACCGCCTTCCTGCGCGACTCTCATAAACTTTTTCGCTCGTTCCAATTCTTCTTTTGGCATTAATCCCTCTTGTTCGGCAAAAGCCATACACGCTTCCGTATTATCCGGATTATCACAAAATGTTTTACATTCTCGTGGTCCTTTACAACCGCCCGGACCCGCTTTACCAGCAAATTTCTTTGCCTGGCTTGCTTGTTCTTTAGTCATAAATCCATTCTGTTCGGCAAAAGAAATACACTCTTCCTGATGCGATGAATCTTCGCAATAAGCGCGGCATTGTTCTTGTCCTTTACAACCGCCCGGTCCGCTCCCAGCGAATTTTTTTATTCTTGCCGCATCATCTTCCGAAACAAAACCTTGCTTTTTCCCAAACTCCAAACATTCATCAATATGATCCGAATTCTCACAATAAGCGCGACATTCTTGCTCGCCTCGGCACCCACCCGGACCACCTTCGTTTTTCACTTTTTTAATCATCTCTACTTCTTTATCGGAAATTAATCCTTTTCTGTTCGCGTATTGCGCGCATTCCAATTTATTATCTTCAATGTCGCAATAAGCGCGGCATTCGTTCGCGCCTTTGCATCCACCCGGACCGGTTTCGTTCAAAAATTCTCTGGATTGTTTAATTTTTTCCGTAGAAACCAAATTATGCTCTTCGGCGAAAGCCAAACACTCATCAGCGTGCGCGATATCCCCGCAATAAGTTCTACAAGCGCTTACGCCCTGACACCCGCCCGGGCCAACATTCGGCAACGCTCTAATTTGTTCGGCTTTTTCTTCTTCCACCAAACCATATTTTTTGGCAAAATCCAAACAAACATCCTTATTTATGGGACTCTCGCAATAAGTTTTACAAGCCGCTTTGTCCGCGCAATTGCCTAATGCAACTATTGGAAATTCAATATCAAAAATGGAAGCGGCTAAAACATTGCTTCCAAAAAATACGAAAGCGAAAAACGCGAATAAAAACACTATTAAAAATTTAATCCTAAAAACCATATTTTTATAATTCGCGTTATTCGTATTCATTGTCATTTCAGTTCGTATTATTCGTATCTGTTCGTATTATTTGTATTGGTTCTATTGAAACGGATTAACCTGCACTTCGTCAAAAGGATTCGTCGGCGCTTTATCAAAAGGATTAACACCCGTCTGCTCAAAAGGATTCGCCGCTTTCGTCGCCGCTTCTTTCGCCGCTTCCTCCGCTCTTTTTATCGCATCCGCTTTTTCTTGTTCTATGCCTTGCGCAATTCCCACCACCATTCCTTTATCTTCGCCAACCTTTTGACCCGCAAAAAAACCTGCCGCTCCTCCCGCAAGAAGAGCCACCACGACCATACTTAAAATTTTTGTCCCCATAGATTTATTAAACTAATTATAACAAATTAAAAAATATGAAGATGTGGATAACTCCCGCCACCGCTTTCACTACTCGTTTATCAAAAATAGAAGGAATAATTTTTTCCGGATTTGGTTTTTTAATTAAACCTGCTAATTTCAAAGCCGCTCTTAATTTCATTTCATTGGTTATTTTTTTCACGCCGTTATCCAAAGCGCCTCTAAATAATCCCGGAAAAACTAAAGCGTTATTAATCTGATTCGGAAAATCCGAACGGCCGGTTGCCATAATAAAAGCTCCTGCTTTTCTTGCCTCTTTCGGCATAATTTCCGGAATTGGATTCGCCATCGCGAATACTATCGGATTTTTATTCATCTTCAAAATATATTCTGGTTTTATCGCTCCCGCCGCTGAAACTCCTATCACGGCATCGGCTCCAATTAAAGCGTCAACAATATTTCCCGATATATTTTCTTTATTGGTTATTTCCGCCAACTCTCTTTTGTATTTATTTACCCCACTTGCCCCGTTTGCAAAGTTTACCCCGTTAGAAACAAAACGCGAGCCGCGTTCGTAGCTTCTAATGGGGTTTAAATCTTTTCTCTTCCTATTTATAATCCCCTTGCTGTCCAAAACAAAAATATTCCTTATGCCATATTCATAAAGCAATTTTGTAATCGCGTTGCCCGCCGCTCCAGCTCCCACAACAACAATTTTTGAATTAAAAATATTCTTCCCGACCGCCTTAAAGGCACTAATTATCCCCGCCAAAACAACAATCGCCGTGCCGTGCTGGTCATCATGCATCACTGGAATATCTAAAATTTCTTTCAGTCGCTTTTCCACCTCAAAACATTTCGGCGCGGCGATATCTTCCAAATTGATACCGCCGAAAACCGGCGCAATATTTTTCACCGTCTCCACGATTTCGTCAATATTTTGTGTCGCTAAAACTATTGGGAAAGCGTCAATACCGGCAAATTCCTTAAAAATCATCGCTTTTCCTTCCATCACCGGCAAAGCTCCTTCCGGCCCGATATTCCCCAATCCCAAAACCGCCGAACCATCGGAAACCACCGCCACCGTATTGTTTTTAATGGTAAAATTTCTTGTTTCACTTTTATTTTTCGCTAAATAAGAAGAAACCGCTCCCACTCCGGGCGTATAATACAAACTCAAGTCAATAAAATGTTTAATTTTCACCTTCGCCAAAATCCCAATTTTCCCCTTCAATTTTTTATGCGCTTCAATCGCTTTTTTATTTATATTCATAATCCGCACAATCTAATTACAACTTAGTTACTATTAATCGCAATCAATTCCAATTACTATTTACTATTTACTATTTACAAAATTCTGTAAACAAAAAACCAGCAAAACTTTTAGAGTTTCACTGGTCTATAATAAGTGTCATCGATCATCGGTCATCAATCATCGGTCATTAATCTCTTCCATAATTACTTATGTCAATCGCTTTAATCGCTTTCAGCCTTTCTATGTGATTGGTATAGCAATACCCTCTCGCATTATTCGTTCTTATTCCTTGAGATTTATTGAAAGCCACTTTCCTAATCTCCTCAATTGGCCACCATTCCGACTTGCTCACCGTTTGAGCAACATCATTGATGGCCGAAACATCAATTAAAGTGGAAAAATCTACTTTTCCCGGTTTCGGTTTGAAAATATTGATTGGTCCTCTCATTCCACCGGTTTTTTTATCTAATTTTTCCGGCTCAATAAGAGCTATTTCAAAAATATCTTTTTTTTGAACTCCTAAAGCATAATTATGGAAAAGAAAGATTTTCTCTTTCCGTAAATCCGAAACTTCTTTTTCGTCAAAAGTTTTAAAAAGATCTCTGATGACTTGGTAAATTCTTGAGAGCATCCCTTTATCATCAAGAAAAAAAACATTCCCTTCCTCAAATGCTTCCCGCAACATTCCTTCCAAAAACATTTCACAATCTTGTGGAATGTCTTTTTTAAATTCAATTAATCTTTGGTTCGTCTCCGGATCGTCATCGGTCCATTCTTGCCAATTAAACACTCCGCCGCCCGGCATTCCCCAACCCGGTTCCTTAAAATCTCCATTGTCCAATTGCTTTCTCTCATTTAGAGTCAGCAATATTTTTTCGTCATCGGACAAACATAAAAACGCTGTCCCTTTTTTTGGAACATTTTTGAATGACAACATTCTTCGTCGCCTTTCTTTAATAAAATTTTCAAAAAAGATTACTGAGTTCACAACCTGTCAGCTGTCGTTTGTCAGCTGCTATCGTCATCTCCCAGTCTCTTAATCTACTGCCTAAAGTATACTTTATAAGTCTAAAAATGTCAAATTCACCGATTTTATTTTACTAAATTAAAAAGCGATGGCAAAATAACTCCGTAAAAAACAAAAACCTTGAAAAAATTCAAGGTTTACAATAGTCGTAAATCATAAGTCATTTATCGTTAATCAAAATCGTTTTCCGTCGCTCCTTTCATCGCCAAAGTAGAAATGTTTTTATCAATTGTCATCGCAACTTCATCAAAATAACCGGTGCCGACAAATTCTTGATGTTTCACTGCTCCATAATTCCACTTTCTCTCTAAATTAAACTCCGCTTCTTGAATTTTCACATAAGCCGCCATTCCCGTCTTTTTATAGTTCAAAGAAGAAGAAAACATACTGGTGTTCAAGATATGAAATCCTGCGAGCGTCACAAACTGGAATTTATATCCCATCTCTCCCAATTCTTTTTGAAATTTTGCGATAGTCGCGTCATCTAAATATTTCTTCCAAGGGAAAGAAGGCGAACAATTATAAGCCAAAAGTTTTCCGGGGAATTTTTTGCGTATCGCTTCCGCAAATTTTTTCGCCTCTGCCAAATCCGGCTTGCTTGTCTCGCACCAAAGCATATCGGCGTATGGCGCGTATGCGAGTCCTCTCATAATTGCCGCGTCAATTCCGCCTTTGTATTTGAAAAATCCTTCTTCCGTATTTTCGTTCAAAACGATAAATCCCCAGTCTCTCTTATCAATATTACTCGCTAAAAAAGAAGCGCTGTTTGCGTCCGTTCTCGCAATAATAATTGTCGGCACGCCCAATACATCGGTAGCTAATCTTGCCGCAATCAGTTTTTTGATAAATTCCTGAACCGGCACCACTACTTTTCCACCCATATGACCGCATTTTTTCGCCGATGAAAGTTGATCTTCAAAATGCACTGCCGCCGCTCCCGCTTCGATCATCGCTTTCATTAATTCAAAAGCATTTAACACTCCGCCGAAACCAGCTTCCGCGTCAGAGATAATCGGCGCAAACCAATCAATATCATTTTTGCCTTTGCTATGCTGAATTTGGTCGGCTCTCACAAAAGAATTATTTATTCTTTTCACTAATTTCGGCACCGCGTCTGCCGGATACAAACTCTGATCCGGATAAGTTTCCATATTTCCGTCCGCCGCCACTTGCCAACCGCTCGCGTAAATCGCCTTAAGCCCCGCCGCTACCATTTGCACGGCTTGATTGCCTGTAATCGCCCCAAGCGCTGGCACATAACTTTCTTCATTTAAAAGTTTCCATAATTTTTCCGTTCCTATTTTTGCTAAAGTATGTTCAACCTGTATCGTTCCGCGCAATTTCAAAACTTCTTCAAAATTATAAGGTCTTCTTATGCCCTTCCATCTCGGATTAGTATCCCAATCCGGTTCTAAAATTCTTATCATTTGATTTATTTTTTTTAAAAATTATCTGTTAGTCAATGTATCACAAAATGAAACCTTAATGCAAATTTTAGTTTTACTAAATTAAAAAGCGATAGCAAAATAACTCCGTAAATCCTATTAAAAACAAAAAACAGACACAAGTGCCCACGATTTCTTATTAAGTAAGGGCGAAAAAAAACCTTGAAAAAATTCAAGGTTTATAATAGTCGTTAATCGTCAGTGGTCAGTGGTCAGTTGTCGTAAGTCATAACTCACGGCCATCTCATCACCGAAAATTTCAAAATATCTTCTTCTCGCAACGATGGCTTATTTGCGTCAGGCAATGGCGGCTGAAGATAAGTTATCTCGTCGTAAGCGGCAACCGACATAAATTCCGGAAATTCTTCGCTCATTACCAATTTCTTAAAAATATCCATCGCTAATTTAAATTTTTCTTGATAAAATATCTTTTCATCGCCAACCTCTTCCCTGATTATTTTTTCCACTTCGTCTAAATAATATGTTATCAATTTATCGTCAATCACCGTGCCGCTAATAGTTTTAACCCTATTCTTTCTCCATTGCCATAATTGCGCTCTCGCAATCTCCGCTGTCGCCATATCTTCCATCAAATTATTTATCGGCGCGGCTCCCGTTCCTAAAAGCCACGAATGCAAATATTGAATACCGACATTAATATTATTGAGTATTCCGCCAACGGTAATGTTGCCTTCTGGTACATCTAATAAATTTTGCGCTGTCTCCCGCATCGTCATCGCTCCCGCAGTTTTTTGTCTGAAAGTCATTTTGTTTATCTGATTCGGTTCGGGCATATATTCGTCAAAAATTTTTTTCACTACTGACACAAGCCCCGGGTGCGCCACCCATGCGCCGTCGCAACCAGCCAAAACTTCCGCTGTTTTATCGGCTCTCACTCGTATAAAAACTTTCTCGTTTTCTTCCCGATTATCTTTCACCGGAATATAAGCCGACATTCCGCCAATCGCATGCGCGCCTCTTTTGTGAGCTGTTTCCACCAGCAAATCCACATAACTGCTTAAAAATTTCTTATCCATCGTAATTTGCGCTCTCTCTGGTAAAACAAAATTAGGCAACTTGGAAAATTTCTTAATAAAACTGAAAATATAATCCCACCGTCCGCAATTCAAACCCGCTGAATATTCCCGCAAAGAATAAAGTATTTCCTCCATTTCAAAAGCCGCTGTTATCGTCTCTATAAGTACGGTGGCTCTTATAGCTGATCCTTGCGAAATATCAAGCTTGGATTCGGCGTAAGCAAAAACATCATTCCACAATTTTGCTTCCAAATAACTTTCAATCTTTGGTAGATAAAAATAGATTCTTTTGTCCTGTTTTATGTAAAGCTCCCACGCATTATGGTAGAAATACAAACCGAAATCAAAAAGCGATGCCGATACCGGTTCACCGTCAACCAAAAAATGTTTTTCCAGTAAATGTAAACCTCTTGGCCTGAAAAATAAAACCGCTGTTTTTTCATTCAGAGAATATTTTTTTTCGCCGACTTCGTATTCAATTATCCTACGAACGGCGTCTTTTAGATTCACTTGTCCCCAAATTAAATTATTCCAGGTTGGACTCTCCGCGTCTTCCGCATCCGCCATATAAACATTAGCGCCTGAATTCAAAGCGTTAATTACCATTTTGCGATTGCTCGCCGGTCCGGTGATTTCCACTCGCCTATCCTCAATTTCTTTCGGTGCCTTCGCTACTTTCCAATTGCCTAATCTAATATCTATCGTTTCCGGTAAAAAATCTGGCATTGTGCCTTGATTTATTTTCTCTTGCCGTTCCACTCTTTTTTGCAACAATTCTTTTCTCATTCCTCTAAATTTTCTCGTCAAATTCGCCACAAATTCCATCGCTTCCGGAGTCAAAATCTCGTCAAATCTTCCACTTCTTGACCCTTTTATTTCAATTCTCTGCATTTTTCAATCCTTTTTACCCCGCTTAGAAGTTCAATTTACTCCCGTTAAAAATTTTATCTCTAACGGTCGTCAATATCCTATAAAACAAAATTGTTTCTAATGGGGTTCACTTTTTTGTAAGTTCTCTTTTGAAGTGCAACATTCCATATCCGACAATTAATGGATATGAAACAATACACACACTTCAGCAGGACAGAGCGTTTTGAGCTCTCGATCCTACGGCAGAAAGGCTATTCTCTGCGAATCATCGCCAAGGCAATGAATCGTAGTCCTTCTTCCGTAGGTCGCGAACTCAAGAAAAACGTTGTTCTTGGCGAATATCAGCCGAAAAAAGCTCATCATAAAGCGTATGTCCGCAGAAAATATAGCAAATATCAGGGTATGAAAATCTTGCAATGTCCTGTATTGGAGGAATATATTGCGAACAAAATTCAACTCTCTTGGTCGCCGGAGGCGATCGCGGGCAGATGGCGAATGGAAACGGGATTATCGCTCCACCATACCACTATCTACAAATATTTTTACAGCGCTTATGGTCAACGATTTTGCGCCTATCTGCGATATCAAAGATACGGGCGAAAGAGAAGAATAAAAATCAAAACGAAGAAACAACTCATTCCTCATCGTATCTTTATTGATAAGAGACCAGCGATAGTGGAAACAAGAAGGAGATATGGGGATTTTGAAGGTGATACGATGGGTGTTCCCAAATACACGAGAGAAACATTAGTGGCGATAGTGGAAAGAAAATCCCGTTATATCCTCGTTCAAAGAATCACTCGTCTGAAATACGCCATCACCGCTTTCCAAATTTTGCTTCAACCACTACGAGTCAAGACGTTAACGTTGGATAATGGCGTGGAGAACATCCATTACGAAAGACTGGGTATCTCTACCTATTTTTGCCATATGTATTCTTCGTGGGAGAAAGGAGCGATAGAGAATGTTTTCAAGCTCATTAGGGAATATATTCCGAAGAAAGCTAGCCTGACGAACTATACTGACGAATACATTACTGCTATTGTTGCCGTAATCAATAATCGGCCAAGGAAGATACTGGGTTACAAGACTCCTTATGAAATTTTCAAAGAAAACCATCATCTACTATCAAGGTTGCCGTAAATTGGCTAAACTATCATTAACGGAGTGTTGCACTTGAGGGTAGAATGTGCGTTTTAAAAACTGGAATGAGTATATACCAATCAGTCCAACTAGTCCAATCCAACCAAAAATTTTAGTCGCAACCAAACTAGTGAGTAACTAGCGAGGTTGAACCTCACTAGTTACTCACTAATTACCTTAAATAATTAAGACTGTTATCTAATTCCTTCCGATCGGAAAGAATTAGAAACATCTAAAATCTAGATAAACAAAAACATATGTTTGAACAAAAATTTGAAAATTTGACAAAAATCAAAAACACTAATACAATTGCTTATAGTTATTTAATAATAGAAACAAAAATGAACCAGAAAAAAAACGAAACAAATTACAAAATGCTCAGTTTTTTAAGTTTCCTTTTTGGTTTTTTGTGCTTAGTAGTGGGAATAGACAATGTTATTACAAACAATCAGTTAATGAGTTATTTTTTCATCCCTATTGGTATAGTACTTATAAGTGTAAGCACTTGGAGGATTAGTTGAAAAAATTTTTTCTTAATTTCCTCGCGTTTATAGGCGTCATCGTGGGAATAGCAATGGGTTTTCTCGGCGTCGCTTTAACTATGAACACATATCCAAAAACCCAAATTATAGGAGGGACTTTAATAATTTTTGGTCTTGCTCTTTCTTTTCTTAGCGGTTGGAGCAATCACAAACTAAACAAGGAAGGATAAAAAAATGAAAGTTTATCTTTACACTGCTAATATTTACGAATCCATAATGGATATAACTCATAATTTTAGTCAAAAACAAATCAGAATCTATGTTGCGGAGAAAGCTATTTTCGCTTTCCGTAAACAAAAAATCGCCGGAGAAGAAAAAATTCTCGTGGATTTTTTTACTGATAACCCTGAAGATTTAGCGCGCGACAAAAAATTCCTGGACGAAATTCGCCATATTGAACAAGGTGAAACCAATATTAACGATAAATTTATCGCCGAAATTGAACTTCCGGATTCACTGGTAAACGAAACAATCGCTATAGCCAAAAAATATGCCGCCGCCAAAAATAAATTTGAAACTTACGCCAAAAGCCTTTTCTTTCAAATAGAGCTTATTCACCAAACAATTGAACAAACAAAAAACCAAACCCCAAATTAAGGGGTTTTTTATTTATGCTTTTTCATTAAAAATTAGTAATTTTCAATACCATCTTCGTCTCCCCACCTTGCGATTTCTTTTCTCGTCGCCATACCGCCAATTTCCAATTTTTCCAAAACATTCGGCGCGCTCACAAATCTTGACGGCGCGTTAAATTGCGTTACTCCCATATTTCTACCCATCTTATGCATAGATAAAAATAAATGTTTTTTTGCCCGCGTTACCGCCACATAAAACAAACGATGTTCTTCTTCAATTTCGTCATCATTATCTAATGTCATATTAGAAGGCAAAACGCCGTCAATCGCGCCAATTAAATAAACCGCGCCCCATTCCAAACCTTTCGCTGAATGAATTGTGGAAAGCGTCAATTTATCGTCTTCTTTATTTGTTCCCCACGCGATTTGTTTATGCGGAGAATCAATTACAAAATCCGCGAGCATCTGTTCCAAAGAATCGTATCTTTCGCTCATTTGTTTAATGACTTCAAAATCGTTAATTCTCGTCCGCCAATCGTCAAATTTCTCCCGAAAAATCGGCTTATAATAATTAAGAACTACCTCTAAAATATCACTCACTCGTTCCTTATCGTTTATCATTTGTTGTTTGTTGTTTGTTACGCTAAACATCTCACTCAATTCGTTCATTTCCGTTTTTAAAATTTGGATCATTCTACTCCATTCATTATATTGTTTTATCTCCGCGATTATTTTCTCCGCCGTTTTCTCCCCCACCCCATCAATTAAAGTTAAAATTCTCACCCAAGCTAATTCGTCTTTCGGATTTTCTAAAACTCGCAAATGCGCCAAAACATCTCTAATATGCGCTGTCTCGTAAAATTTCAAACCGCCGAAAACATCAAAAGGAATATTCCGTCTGGTAAGTTCCGCTTGCAAGGGAATAGAAACATAAGTCGCCCGAAAAAGCGCCGCCTGTTCTTTAAATTTAACGCCCCTATTTTTCAATTCTTCCATTTTATCCGCGATCCATTCGACTTCCTCGTAAGGATTTTTAAAATAAGTAAATTGCGGTTTCTCGCCCGTGGCCTGTTTCGTCGCCGCTCTCAATTTTTTTTCAAATCTTACTTCCATATTTTTCAACACTACATTCGCCATATCTAAAATCGCTTGCGTACTCCGATAATTTTCCTCCAATTTTATAATCTCACAATTCTCAAACCTATCCGGAAATTGCATTATGTTTTCGTGCCGCGCTCCTCTAAATCCGTAAATGCTTTGCGCGTCGTCACCCACAATCATAATATTTTTATGACCTATAGCGAGTAAATAAACAATGTCTCCCTGCAATAAATTGGTGTCTTGATATTCGTCCACCATTATATATTTATATTTTTGCGTTAATTTTTCCCTTATTAAATCATCCCGTAAAATTTTTTTTAAAAAAACTAACAAATCATCATAATCCAAATATCCCATTTCTCTTTTGTATTTTTGAAAACCGTCTTTCACCGCTTCAATTTTTGAAACTAATTCTAAAAAATGCGGATATTCGTCTAAAATTATTTCCTCTAACGACAATTCTTTATTTATAGACGCGCTGATAATGCCGAGCAATGTGTCTTTTTTGGGAAATTTTTTATCACCCTTGCCGCCAAAACCTAAACTTAACGCGCATTTTTGAATTGCGTTTTCCGCATCCCCTTGGTCAATCACGGAAAAATTTCTAGGGATTAGAATCCGTTCTCCGTAATGTTTTAAAATTTTATAAGCAAAAGAATGAAAAGTTCCGCCGTCCACTCGCGCGCATAACGCGTTGTGCCGCGCCGCTCTCGCGAGCATCTCATTCGCCGCCCTTCTCGTAAAAGTCAAAAGCAAAATTGCCTCCGGCGCTATTTCTTTTTCTATTAAATTTAAAACTCTGTATTCAATCACTCTTGTTTTTCCCGAACCGGCGCCGGCAATAACGAGCATCGGTCCATCAATTTTTTGAACAGCCCTAAATTGAGAATTATTTAATTCTTCCTTGAAATTAATCATCGTAAATAGTATACTGCCATTAGCTCTAAATAAGGAAATAATTTGAAAATTCACATCCTTGTCGCTATTAAAACCAAATGCAAAGATAAAGAACAAATTTTTCAAATTGTGAAAAAATTGCGACTAAATAAATTTAGTTTTATTTTGGACGAAAATTATATTCCGAAAATAATGCCCAACAACATGGTTGTTATCCGCGGCCTTATTCCGAAGAAAGAAATTAAAAATATCAAAAAACTCCCCCGCGTCATAAATATTTTTAACGACCAACCGTTAATTTCTTAAACAAAAACCCCTTAATCAAGGGGTTTTAAAATTTTAATATTTATTCGTGTTGTTCGTATGAGTTCGTATTGTTTGCATTGGTAACCATTAAGGTTTCAAACTCTTCTTTCTCCAAAGTTTCCTTTTCTAAAAGTTTCACGACTACCGATTCAAATTTTTTCATATTATCATTAATTATTTTTCTTGCTTTGAATTCCGCTTCGTTCATTAGTCCTCTTACCTCTTCGTCAATCTTTCGAGCTGTTTCTTCGGAATAGTTTTTCTCTTGGACGATACTCTTTCCTAAAAATAATAATCCTTGGTCATCGCCAAAAGTTACCGTTCCCATTTTTTCCGACATTCCATATTTCATCACCATCGCTCTCGCGATCGCCGTCGCCACATTCAAATCATTACTCGCGCCAGTACTCACATCTCCAAGTTTAATCATCTCTGCCGCATAACCGCCGTGCGCTATTGTAAGTTCCGCCAAGAATCCTTTTTTCATTCTAAAATTTCTGTCTTCCGTCGGCACTTTAAAAGTATAACCGCCCACTTTGCCTCTGCTAATAATAGATATTTTTTGCACTGGGTCCGTAACATCCGGGGTTTCTTGATTTAGATAATAAGCGATGAGCGCGTGACCAGTTTCGTGATAAGCCACCATTTTTTTTTCTCGTTTCAACATTGTGTGACTTTTTCGTTCTACTCCCAATAGTGTTTTTTCCACTGCGTCATAAAGATCAATTTGTTCAATCGTCTCTTTTTTTCTTCTACCGGCAATAAGAGAGGCTTCATTTATAATATTCGCTAAATCCGCCCCCGAAACGCCGGGCGTTCTCTCGGCAATTCTTCTTAAATCAGTTCCTTCCACGAAAACTCTACTTTGCGCGTGAACTTTGAGTATCGCTTCTCTTTCATTTAAATCCGGCAAATCAAAAATTATTTGCCTGTCAAATCTACCCGCTCTCGTAAACGCTGGGTCTAATATATCCGGCCTATTTGTCGCCGCGATCATTATAACCGGCGGTCCTTGATTAAAACCGTCAAGCTCCACTAAAATTTGATTTAATGTTTGCTCTCTTTCATCGTGACTTTGCCCTAATCCCGTTCCCCTGCTTCTGCCCAACGCGTCAATCTCATCTATAAATAAAATTGCCGGCGCTTCTTTTCTCGCTATATCAAACGCGTCTCGCACGCGAGATGCTCCCACGCCCACGAACATTTCCATAAAATCCGAACCCGACATAAAGAAAAATGGCACGCTAGCTTCTCCCGCCACCGCTCTCGCCACAAGTGTTTTTCCCGTTCCCGGCTGGCCAATTAATAAAACGCCTTTCGGTATGCGAGAACCCAGTTTAAGAAATCTTGAAGGCTCTTTTAAAAAATCCACAATCTCTCCTAATTCTTCTTTTACTTCTTTTAATCCCGCTACATCATTGAAAGTAATTTTATTTTCTTTCGGGTCAAATCTCTGAATCTTCGCTCTCGCAAAACTAAAAACTTTCCCCATTTGTCCGCCTTGCGATCGCGACATCCACAAAAGAAAAAGTATCAGAATTGTTATCGGCAAAAAAGACAATAAAAATCCCCATCCTCCGCTCGACTGTTTCACTTCTATGCTTATATTTTGCAATTCTGCTTCGCTGACTCCGTATTGTCTCAAGGTCTGAACAATATCCGTAAAATCCTGTTTGGAAGAATTAAAAACACCACCGTTTTTATCATAAATCGTAATCACTGCTCCCTGAATGACAATTCTTTCAATTTCTCGCGATTTTATTTTTTTCACGATTTCCGTAAGCGTTAATGTTGGTAATTCCTTATTCAAACGACCAAGTAAATCCGATAAAACAAAACCCAAAATCAGCAACAAAACTAATCCGCCAATAGAAATCGGCGATTTCGCTTTTTCCGGTTTATTATCCACAATCTACCTATATATAAATGTTCTAGTGCTGACGATACGATACTTGAATAAACTCGTTTCGTCAACAATTTAGTTAAAATAATTGTCCGCTAATTTCAACTTAGTTTCTGCTTAATTATCAAAATATATCGTCATAGTCATAGTTTCTTGTTTCTCGTTTATTGTCTCTTATTGCTTACTTCGCTTGACCTCGCTTACCTTGCTTATCTCGCTTGCCTTGCTTACAATACATTCCAGTTATTTGTTAAGGATATTTATTAATGGAATTTGATGTGGTAATTATCGGCGCGGGCATTGTCGGCTGCGCTACCGCTTTAAAAATCAAAGAAAATTTTCCGGAAAAAACTGTGATAGTTTTGGAAAAAAATCCAGGCCCTTTTATGGAAACTAGTCTTTATAATTCCGGTGTAATTCATTCCGGCGTTCACCAAAAACCGGATCATTTAAAATCCGCGCTCGCTTTAAAAGGCGGCCCAATACTTATAGATTTCTGCAAAAAAAATAATGTTCCTCACCGCAAAACCGGGATGCTCGTCGTTGTCTCCACAAAAGACTTATTCAGTCTTATCACGGAAACAAAATCTCTTTTTCTTTTGCTTCGCAACTGCCATAAACAAAAAATTCCCGTAAAATTTCTAACCTCTTTCGGCGTCAAAAAAATTGAATCAAATCTAAAAGCTCTGTTTGGCATTTTTTTACCGAATATCTGGATTGTGGATCAGCCCTCTCTCGGCAAAAAACTTGTTAAAACCGGGACTGACAAAGGCATTCTTTATGCTTTTAACACCGAAGCTGAAATTATCGCCAAAAGAGAAAAAGCATACGAAATCGGAACTAACAAACAAACTTTCAAAGCAAAAATAGTTATCAATGCTTCTGGCGTCTGGTCTGATAAAATCGCCGCTATGGCCGGCTTCAATAATTACAAAATTTATCCCTATCGTGGCGAATATTATGAAGTGATTAGCGAAAAGAAAAATCTGCTTCAATCTACTCTTGTTTATCCCGCTCTTCCGCCCGGCTCGCCGGTAAAAGGAATTCATCTGACAAAAACTACGGACGGCCGAATGCTCATTGGCCCTAATGCCAAACCTTGGTCTGATAAAAAAGACAATTTTTCTGTCCAAACTCCAAAAAAAGAATTTTTGGACGCTGTGAAAAGATTTTTTCCTCAAATTACTGAAGATGATATTGAATGGCGCAAATCAGGGCTTCGCGCTAAAACTAATCCCGGCGTCGGTGAAAATGATTTCATTGTCAAAAAAGAATGCGAAAATCCGACTTTCATCAATCTCATCGGTATTGAATCGCCCGGCTTCACTTCCTCTTTCGCTATTGGCGAATATGTCGTGGAACTAATCAAAAATTAAAAAAACGAAATCCTCCAAAATTTGGAGGATTTTTAATTTAGTCTTATCCAACCTATTTGACTAATAAGTCTTATTGATCAATTCAAATCTTGTTTCACATCCGCGAAAACATAATCGGAAACTCTCTGATAAGAATTTTGCAGCCAATTATAAATATTTTTGAAAAGTTTTTTAATCGGGTCATTAATCAATGTCCAAACCATACTCCAAGGCCAATAGCACATCCAAGTAATAATTTTGCCCTTGTATTCTTTGGCTTGCGGATTTAATTTAAACTGATAAATCTGACCATTATTATAATAGCCGCCTTCTTTCGTTGCCTGTTTCCATTTTTCTTTCAATGCCACAGGGATAATAACATCATCTTTGATTTTATAATCTTTCAAAAAAGCATTTTTAGCAGTATCGTATCGTCTCTTTTCTTCCATTAAATAGAACCACCATTTGCCGAAAGACCACAAAACTCCCACTACCACATAACCAAATAGATAAAATAAAGATTTAAGAGGATTTTCCAAAGCGTAACTAAAAATTTTTACATCTCCGAAAAATTGCAACACTAATAAGAAAATAATTAAAGACAAAGTCGCATTTCCGATAAATTTGTCGTCATCGTTAAGAAAAAAGAAAAGTAAAATTGTTTCCGCAACCACTAACGCCCAAAACCAGAAAGTTCCAAAAACAAAAATGGAAAACATCGCGAGAGTTAAAGTAAACCAACCAAAAACTTGCGAAGCAAAAAAAGCTCCAATGGCCGCTATCGCCAAAAACAACAAAAAACCTTTCATAACTCAAAACCTTAATTTCAAAATACTGAAAGTAATATATTATTCTATTTATCAGATGTCAACAAAATTTACGAAGTTAAACCTCGTAAATTCGTAAAAGTTGTCTGTTTTTCTAAGAAACTAATGTGATTTTCTTATCTTCCTCCTCTCATTTTCCGAAAGCATCGCTTTGCGAATCCGAATATTTTTCGGCGTCGCTTCCACCAACTCGTCTTCACCGATATAATCCAACGCATCTTCCAAACTCATCAATCTCGGTGGCGAAAGTTGTTCTTGAATGCCAAAATTTTTTGTGCGGAAATTTGTCAGTTCTTTTGTTTTGCAAATATTTACAAGCACATCTTCCGCTTTCGCATTTTCACCCACTACCATTCCTTCGTAAACCACGATCGCCGGCCCGATAAAAAGCTGGCCTCTTTCCTGCGCGTTCAAAAGTCCGTAGCTATTGGAAATCCCCGCCTCTGTCGCGACTAAAGACCCGTGCGGATTCACATTCACATTTCCTTTAAATTCCTGAAATCCCAAAAAAAAACTATTCATAATTCCTGCGCCTTTCGTGCCGGTCAAAAACTCGTTTCTCACGCCAATCAACCCTCTTGTCGGAATTTCAAAATCCATATAAGTGATTCCTCTATCTGTTTTCATATCCTTCATCACACCCAATCGCTTGCCCAAAAGCTCAATTACAAATCCGGAAAATTGTTCCGGCGCTTCAATGGAAACCAATTCCATCGGCTCCATTTTTTTGCCATTCATTTCTTTAATAATCACCTGCGGTTTGGAAACCTCTAATTCGTATCCTTCTCGTCGCATCTTTTCAATAATAATCGCGAGGTGCAATTCTCCTCTGCCGGAAACAATCCACTTGTCCGGACTCTCTTGAATGGCTTTTAATGCCACATCCGTTTCTAATTCCCTTTCTACTCTTTCTTTCAAATTTCTGGAAGTGGAATATTCCCCTTCTTTGCCGGAAAAAGGCGAAGTATTCACGCCAAATGTCATTTTGATTGTTGGCTCATCAATTTCTATTGTCGGCAATGCTTGCGGATTTTCCGCGTCCGCGATTGTCTCGCCGATAGAAATATCCGCCACACCGGCAATAGCCGCGATATCTCCCGCTAAAACTTCTTCTGCGTCTATTCTGCCTAATCCCTCAAAAACCATCACCGCCGTCAATTTAATTTTCTTAATTTCACCAGCACGATTGATATGCGCCACCATTTCCCCTTTTCTTAAAGTTCCCGAATACAAACGGCCAATCGCAATTTTTCCTTTATAGTTATCGTAAATTAAATTCACCGTGAGCATTTGCAACGGTTTTGACTCATCAACAATCGGCGCGGGAATTTCTTTTAAAATCGTTTCAAAAAGCGGCATCACATCTTTCATTTCCGCTAAATCCGATTTCAAACTCGCCTTGCCCTGTTTTGCAGAAGCGTAAATCACCGGAAAATTCGCTTGTTCTTCGCTCGCCCCCAATTCTATAAACAAATCAAAAGTTTGATTCAGAGCCCAGTCCGGCCTTGCATCCGGCTTGTCAATTTTATTTATCACCACAATAATTTTGTGTCCCGCCTGAATCGCTTTTCGTAAAACAAATTTTGTCTGCGGCATCGGTCCTTCTTTCGCGTCCACCAAAAGTAACGCGCCATCCACCATTCGCATAATCCGTTCTACTTCGCCGCCAAAATCCGCGTGTCCGGGCGTATCCACGATATTTATTTTCACGCCCTGATAATGCACCGCCGCGTTTTTGGAAAAAATCGTAATCCCGCGCTCCCGTTCCAGTTCATTGGAATCCATTATCAATTCCTGAACGCCATCCGTTTTCAAACGAAAATTCTCCGACTGTTTTAACAGCGCGTCCACCAATGTCGTCTTACCATGGTCCACATGAGCGATAATCGCGATATTTCGTATATCCATTTTGGTGTCATTGCGATCCGCCGATGAGGCGAATAAGCAATCTTATTGATTTTACAACCCATCAAGAGTCTGAATTAAATCACAAAATTTATAATTAAACAAATGTCGTTTAAAAAGCGATCGTTATTTAAACGACAAAACATACATAACAGGACCCCACAAACTTGCTTTCACGGTATTCAAAAAATTATCTCAACCCGAAATGTGCTTTTAAATGAATATCAACATCGGTTTCTCTGGCTACTATAAATCGCACAAAAGGCGTTAGTTGAAATATTTCTACAATAAAATCAATTTCGTTTTTGCATGGATAAGGATAGATAAAAACACTTTTCTGGATTGGATAAAATCCAAGTTCTTTTAATTTTTCAGCTAATGCATTTCTTCCTGCTTTTTGAAATTCCGGTATATCAAACATCGCTATTCTCCATAATTTATCCCAATATTTAGGCGTCTCAATTTTTATAGTATCCAAATTGTATCTCAAACTTCTTTTAATCCCGCTATCGGTAAGTGTTAAAGCAACCGTACCATCATTATTTTCTTTATAATCTACAAGTTTTGATTGATAGAGTTTTCTAATTGCTTCATGCAAAGCGCGACGATTGATCTTTTGCCATTCTTTAGCCGTTCCTTGTATCACTCTAAACGCATAATCCGGTCTTTGTGTGAGCGCCAAAACAATCCCAGCTTGCAATAGCAAAAGAATTTTTTGAGTCGTAGGGCCGAATCGCGGTTCTTTTAATTTCATTGAATTATTTTAATAATATCATTTTTATGTCGTTTAAAAAGCGATAGTAAATTAAACGACAATTTATTTTTAATTTTTTCTTCTTTTTCTTTGATTCTTTTCTCCTAATAATTTGTCGTTTAAATAACGATCGCTTTTTAAACGACAATTTCCACAATCTTAATTTATCTCTATCATATTAAATGAGGTACGCGTATAGTTCGTCAGTTTCTTGAAGTAGTTTGTCCTTTTCCCTCTCATTAAAAGAAAAATATTCAAGAGCATTAAGTGAAATACCATTTACTCTATCAGTAACGATATATAAAACATTATTACCTTTATTTTTTCCAACAACAAAATCCACCAAAACATTGATATGATAGATATCGTTTAATTCTCTAAAAATTTTGTTTGCTTCCACCGTTAATTCAACAGAACTCAATGTTTTTTCTTTTACCATAAGCATCTCCGCAATATTATCAAGATATTCCATTCGTATAATTTTATTCGGATGATGTTCCAGTTCTTTTAATTTATCTCCATATTCATTGAAATTGCTCTTTTGAAGCGGTTCCGTAAACGGAGTTTCGTCATTTTTTTCGCCAAATTTTTCCATAATTATAATGGATATGATTTTTTCTTATTTCTCCTGTATTTCAACAGTTTGTATCATAACTGGCTTCGCCGGTTTTGATTGTTCGCCCGATGGACTTACGATTACTTCCGCTTCTGCGATTTTATCTACCACTTCCATACCAGAAATCACCTTACCGAAAATAACATAATTTTTTGGTAAGGGATAATCCTCGTGCATAACGAAAAACTGACTGCCGTTCGTATTCGGTCCCGCGTTCGCCATCGCAATTGTTCCGCGCGTATATTCCCCCTCAAACGGCTCATCGTCAAATTTGTATCCCGGCCCGCCGGTGCCATCGCCTTTCGGATCTCCGCCTTGAATCATAAATCCATTAATCACCCGATGAAAAATCGTATTGTTATAAAAACTTTTCCGCGCAAGCGCAACAAAATTATTCACCGTGATCGGCGTTTGTTCTGAATTGAGTTCAATTACAATATCCCCTTCGATAGTTTTCAAAACCGCCGTGTATTTTTTGTTCGCGCCAATCTGCATCGCAGGTTTTTCTTCTATCATAGTTTTATTTTCTTCTACCTTCGGTTGTTCTTCAACCGATTTCACCGCTTCTTTATTATTCAAACCGTTAAAAATCGCGTATCCGCCCAAAAAAACAAGAAAAACAACCAACCCGAAAAAAAACTTTTTCTCCATAAAATTATATTACCAATTTATTTTATCCCAGCCAATTCCTCAATTTCGGATATTTGGAACAAATCGGCAACTTAACGCACCAATTTTCCAAACCCCAAATTCTGCCGACGCGCGTTTCGGCGAAAACCAAAAGCGTCAAAAAATAAATAATATGTTCGTCCACAATAAACGAATGACCGCCAATGTAAGGAAACTCTAAAACCGGAAAATAATATAAAAGCATTAAGAGCGCTCCAAAGAAAGAACTAATTCTCACGAAAACACCCAAAATTAATGAAACGCCTAGCAAGACCAATCCCCATTCATTCACAAAATTTATCCAATCAATATTTCCTGGCAATGCAAACCACTGAAACAAGTCCGCAAATGTTTTCGCGTTATTTAAATAACCCATCGCTGTCCATTCCGGATTTATAAGTTTCGTAATACCCGCGTAAAACATCATCCACCCCAACGAAATTCTCAAAAGAAACAAAGCTAACTTTGGAAATTTATTATCCATAAAATTTTTAAAAATAATCGGCCTTTAATAATTTACTTGCTTACATTTTTCGAACAGACGCAATAAATATTTTGTTAAGAAAACCGTCTCGCAGGGCGAGCGGGTATGGTTTTCCCGCGAAGCGGGAAAGAGCGAGCCCGAGAGCGAGCGCAAATTCCTCGCTGGGGAATTTGATAGCGTGTTTTCGGACAAAATATTTATTGCGTCATCACTACTTAAACCACTCTCCTATTTTTTTCGGCCATCCCAATATCAAAAGCAAAGCAAGCGGCGCGCCCCAGTTTGCCCATCTTTCCACAAAATCCCAAACTGGTTCACCTACAAGCGGCCGCACTAATGCCGTCCAGAAACCCCAAAATGCCGCCCAAAGCAAAACAATTTTTACCGGTTTTATCAATATTATTACAGAAATCAAAACATCCACCATTCCCACAAAAAATATAAATTGCGTTGCTAAATTAACATCGAATCCGGCTAATTGTTGCGCCCATTTAATCCACGCTTCTTTTCCTTGCAAAGCAAAAATTCCATGTCCTAAAAATTCCCCCGCTACCGCCACTCTCAAAACCCACTCAATTAAATTTTTATTCATAAAATTTATATTAAACAAACGACCTTTGTATTTAAACTTTGAAAATTAAAAATGAAAATTAGTTTCGTTCGTGTTTGAAAATTGATTCATTTCTACAACCTACAAACTTACAACCTATCATCTAATCTAACGCCTAACTATTCCTCCTATCAAAATTCCTAAAACAATCGCCAACCCGCCGATTAAAAACATCTTGAATCCGCCTCGCCATAAATTCGTTTTAGAAAAATTGGCGCTTACGATTCCTAAAATAAAAAGCGCGGCGAGTGAAAGAACAATTGAAATAATTAACGCTTCGTTCACGCTAAAAAACAAATAAGGAAAAAGAGGCGCGAAACCAGAAATAAAATAAGAAAAAAACATCACTATTCCGCTAAAAATTGAATTTACAAAAGGCATCGCGTTTTGCGCAATATACTCGCTCGCCGAATGTTCCGAAAGAAAACTGCCAACCGCCATTGAAAAAGCTTCCACAAAAATCAAAATCACGCCCGTTAAAAATATTATTTCTCTTTCCACGCCAGCAATCGCGACTCCTGAAAGCAAACCCACCGTGGAAACCAAACTATCCTCCACGCCAAAAACAAAACTTCTCACATAAACCGCTAAATTATTTCTATTTCTCATAAAATTACCCGTAAGTTATTATTCATAAGTCATAAGTCATAGCCATTAGTCTATCGCCTTCACTTCCCTTTTTAATAATAACGCATTAAAAGACACTATAATTGAAGACAAAGACATTAAAACCGCCGAAACCGCCGGCTGAAGCATTATGCCATAAGAAACCAAAACACCGGCGGCAAGCGGCATTGCTATAATATTATATCCCATTGCCCAAAAAATATTTTGCAACATTTTCCGATAAGTGAGCTTGGAAAGTTTGATGATTTTTACGATGTCGCGCGGGTCGTTTCTCATCAAAATTATTCCCGCCGATTCAATCGCTACATTCGTTCCCGCGCCCACCGCCACTCCCAAATCCGCCTGCGTCAGCGCCGGCGCGTCGTTGATGCCATCGCCAATCATCGCTACCTTTAATCCTTCTGATTGCAATAATTTCACTTTCCCTGCCTTATCTTGCGGTAAAACTTTGGCAAAATATTCGTCAATGCCGATTTCCACAGAAACCCATTTCGCCACTTCTGCCGAATCGCCGGTTACCATAGCAGTTTTAATACCTAATAATTTCAAAGCCTTAACGGCTTCTTTTGATTCTTCTCTTATAATATCCGCTAAAGCAATTGCGCCCAATAATTCGCCATTTTGAATAACATAAATAATCGTCTGCCCTTCTTTTGCTAACTTTTTTATTTTTTCAAATAATTCCGTATCTGCGTTAATCTCCGTCGTGTCTGTGTTTATCCGCGTTAAGATTGATTCTCCGCCAACAAAAATTTCTTTTCCTTCAATCATCCCGGAAACCCCCTTCCCCGCCAATCGCTTAAAATCTTTCACCTCCAAAAATGAAATATTTTTTTCTTTCGCCGTTTTCACTATCGCTTGAGAAATAAAATGCTCAGAGTAACTATCAATTGATGCCGCCAGCCGCAAAATTTTTTCATTGTCATAGTTATCAGTCATTGTTATTATGTTCGTTACGCCATACTCTCCTTTCGTCAAAGTTCCCGTTTTATCAAACAAAACTATATCTATATTCCTCGCTAATTCCAACGCCAATCTTTGCTTCACTAAAAATCCTGCTTTCGCCGCCATCGTCGTGGAAATTGAAGCGACCAGCGGCACCGCAAGTCCCAATGCGTGCGGACAAGCTATCACCAACACTGCTACCAATCTTTCCACCGCAAAATCAAAACCTCTATCATTTAAAAACCAAACAACGAAAGTAATAAGTCCCCCTGTTATCGCGATATTAGTAAGATAAAAAGCGACTCTGTCTGACAAAATTTGCAATTTAGATTTTGAAGCTTGCGCTTCCGCCACTAATTTCATCACACCAGCCAAAAAAGTCCGCTCGCCTATCTTTGTGATTTTTATTTTCAGCGAACCATCAACATTGATTGTGCCGGCAATCGTTTCGCTACCAATATTTTTTAGCATCGGTTTTGATTCTCCGGTCACCATTGATTCGTCCACTTCCGATTTTCCTTCAATTACTTCGCCATCCACCGGAATCCTTGCCCCCGGCCTCACAAACACCACATCGCCAACTTTCAACTCCGCAATCAAAACCGTCTTTGTCTCTTGTCTCTTGTCGTGTGTCACAAGTTCTGCTTTGTCCGGCAATAATTTCGCAAGTTCCTTGAGCGCCCCTTGCGTGCTTTGCACCGCTTTCATTTCAATATAATGGCCTAAAAGCATCACTACTATTAAAGTAGATAATTCCCAAAACAAGTTATGTTCTTTACCACTTACGACCGACCAAACGCTAAAAACATAAGCCGCCGAAACCGCGATGCCGATTAAAGTCATCATCCCCGGCATCTTTCCTCTAATTTCTCGTAAAGCGCCGACAATAAAAACCCAACCGCCGTAAAAAAATATCACGGAACCTAATATCAAAGATAAATATTCTTTTCCGGCGAAATCAGGAAATTTAAAATCAAAAATTGATTTTGGCAATTCCGAATAAGCTAAAATAGGAATTGTTAAAACTAAACTCACCCAAAACTTTTTCAAAAACATTTCCGTACTGTGTCCGCTATGCGTTTTCTTGTCTTTTTTCAAAACTAAATTCATTCCGCATTCCGAACAACTCCCCGGCTTATCACTCGTCACTTCCGGATGCATCGGACAATAATACCGCTTAATCGTCACCTCGTTATGATTTGTATGTTCATCTAACGACATTTTTATTTCATCGCTATTTGAATTTTTATGACAACAATGATGATTCATAAAATTTTGTTCTTCTATGTTCTAGATTCTAGATTCTAACATTACACTCCGCATCCGCCTCCGCCTTTATTTTGGACAGGCGCGATTTGGCTTTTGATATTACTAAATCCCTGACCGCTGGAATATTCCGCTCCCAATATTTCTTTTGACTCAACTTCGCTCCATTCTATTCCCTTTGAATTTAGAAACTGAGCGATTGTTATGTATGTGTCCGGAAACCAAAAAGAATTTACTTGCAAAGCTACTTTATACATATCTTCTTCGCTTAATCCTTGAAAAGCCATCAATTCCAAAAGTCCAAGCATCGCCATTCCGTGATTGCAATCGGGAAAATAAGTAGCGTTGCCGCAACAAGGCCGATAAATTCCCTTACTCACTCTTTCCACTTTCGCTTGTTGTTCTGCCGTCAAATTCATAAAATTATGTTTGCTGTAATGCTCCATTGAATCGCCAACCGACAATGTCCAGCCACCGGTGGAAGCAAAATTCCCCGCTCCGCCGTATTGCGAATCCGTCATCGGTCCTTTTTCCAAAATATCATTTTTATTCCCCAATCCTAACGCCCAAAGAAAATTCAATATCACGCCCGCGTTTTCCTGATTCATTTTTATTTTCCCGTTATTTTTTCCGTAAAGCATCATTTTCATTTCATTGCTCAAACCTCCGCGTTCGACGTATATTGTTTCAAATTTTTCCGCGTCAATCACGCCCGCCTCCGTCATTTTCACTCCTAAATCACCCCATTCCACTGGCAACACTATCCCTTCCATCGGCAAAACTAAATTTTCTAAACTCGCGATTTCCTCCGCTGTCGATATTTTTTCTACAATACTCGCGCTTTGATTCTTAACGGAATATTTCAGTCCGCTCGTATAAACCCACGCTCCGGCGATTATAAGCGCCGTGAAAATTATACTTGCCGGTATTAGATAAATACTACTTTTTTTATTTTGTTCTTCCATAATTTAAGTAATCTACAAATTACTAACCCAATACGAATTTACAAATTCGTATATTCGTAAAAAATTCGTAATTCGTAGATCAAATTATTAATTACCAATTACTATTTACCAATTACTCTTAACGCGCATCCGCTCTCTCCCGCCAACTTTTCCAAACCCTGCTCTCCAACCAATCTTTTACCGTCCGAAAAAATCCAAGTCGGATACCCATCCACTCCCAAAGCCAAACATTTTTGCGGTTCTTTCGGACACTCCACGTAATTCACATACTGAAAAGAATTGCCGAAAGCTTTTTTCTCATTCTGACAATGCGGACACCAATCCGCGCCATACATTACCACGCCCTTCTCAGAAAGACATTGCGCGAACTGATTCAACACCAGATTATCTTTCTTCCCTCCCGCATTCAAAATAAAAACCGTCGCTACGATTAAAACTCCTCCGATTGCAAAAATAATAAACTTATCCATAAAGAATTGAAAATTATCGTCTCTGCGACCTATAACCTAAAACCTACAAACTATCACCTAATATCTAACAACATTCCTCCATCTCCTTCTCCAACTTCTTCTTCCTCGTCTCGCTTATCACTTGTCTCTTGTCGCTTATCTCTTGCTTCTTATCACTTGTCGCTTGTTTCCAATCCAAAAAAACCAATGCTGTTAATTTTAATATAAGGATTCCAATTAATGCTCTCAACCAGAAAAAATTAACAATCATAAATACCGTCGCGAAACCGAAAGGAATAAAAATCGCTTTCCACAACAAGGCATTTTCCGATTTTCTCAAGAAATGTTTTTCCGCTTGATACGCAATGCCTACCACTGAACCACCCATCAATATAGAAATTGGAAGTTGGTAGTTGGTAGTTGGCAAATAACCGAAGACCATTCCCGCAAGCATCCACAACCAAGTTCCCAAAACCCCCGCGCAAATCGGACAAACCTTCAAAAGTGATAATCTATTAAACAAAAAGACAACGCCCGTAATAATAAATATTGATAATATAACTATAAATAATTCCATTTTAATAAATTTTAATTATCCCGCCAAAAGCGAGGCTCGCTCGAAGCGACAATTTCCAATGAATTTTAGAATGTTTTAATTTTCAATGAATAGTTTAGCCGTGTTTGAAAATTTAGTCATTAAATAATTGATTGAAAATTAGAAATTAGAAATTGAAAATTCTATCACAATAGAAACATTAATCCTCCCAAAATAATCATCGCTATTCCGCCTCCGTATCTCATCAATTTTCTCTCGCTTTTCTGCCACGCTCTGACCTTTGCCACTAATGTCTCGTGACTCGCGATAAACAAAATAATAACAAGCGGTAAAATGAAAATCAGATTATAAAGAAAGAGGTAACCAAGTCCGTTCACATAAGTTCCTTTATCATGCAGTAATCCCAAAATCATCAGATATGGCCCACCCGTGCAGGGAAATTCACAAAGTCCCACGAGTCCCCCTAAGAAAAATGCAGTCGGGATTGAACCTTTCTCCATCAATTCCGCCATTTTGCTATGCGCCGCATCCGGAATTCTTAATTTTATCGGAAATGCCGGATAAAGTTCTCCGATTAATTCCATTATACCCCAAGCAATAAGCAACGCCGCTCCCACCTTCGCCATAAAATGCGGTGTATTAAAAATATGCAACGCCTGCAAAATTCCTACGCCTATCATTATATATATAATGAATATCCCCAAAATGTAGAATCCACCAATAGTCAAAATTTTCCCTCGTGTTTTTCCAATACTGAAAAGAAAAACAATCGTGAGTAATAGAATAGAAAACGCGCAGGGATTAATACTGTCCACCAACGACGCCACGACAACCAAAGGCAAAAGCCATCTTCCTCCATCGCTCCAATCCCACAAAATGTTTGAGCCTATTCCGCCAAACTTAAAAAACGCTATTACCCCGGCAAAAACCAAAGCCAAACCGATTAACCAAATTATTTTTAATTTTGAATTTTTATTTTCGTTTTCCATAATTCATAATTCCTAATTCATGATTCACGGAGTAACAACTCCCGCAATCCTCAATTCCAAAAGTTCGCCGTCATTTTCCACATAAATAATTCTGTCTATCGGCCCCACGCCCGCCGGTCCGTGCGCGTTCGGGTCAAAAATCGCCTCCACCTCAAACTCCTCTCCCACCATCATTTTTTTATTAATATTCGGAATAAATCCGTGTCCCGCCATTCCAAAAGGCCCCGTTTTTTTCCCGTCGCTCTTCACTAAATTTGCTTCCGTGCACATACAAGAAGTGTAAAGTTTTCTCACAATCGCCGTCTCTAAACCGGCATTTTTTACCTTAAAACTATAACTTACTTTTCCATTTTTCATAGAAATATTCCCGAAATCGTGAAATGTTTCTTCGGCAGTCAATTCACCGCCAGTCTGTTCTGATGATTGAGTTCCACGAACTAAAATAGCTGTTTGATTTTCGGATTTTTTCGGCCCAGCCAGCCAAATAAATCCCGCGATTGCTAACGCTATTGATAATGTTATAAATATTGTATTTTTCATAATGAATTTAATGTTTGTAGATTCGGATTCACTCTCTCAAATTTTGTCTCGCAAAATTTGGGAGGGTAAATTTGTAATTTTGAATCGGTTCAAAAAACGAAATTCCCGCTTGAACGGGAAAGAAAGAACACGGAGAAAAACGCCAAAAAAACAAATAGCGTAAAACTCGTGTCCTAAAACTTATTAGGACTATTTTCTAAAAACGATAAATAACGAACAAAATATCTACTGCTCAAATATCTACTAAAACTAGCTTGCCTTATCGGCGCGAACGCCAAAAAATTCAGCTTGTTAAAAAACACAATGCCAAATGCCATCAAAAATACTGCGAAAAACACCACCGACAAACCAGCTGAATTATCCAAAACAAAAATATTGGAAAAACTCTTCAAAAAGTCAAAATGAAAATTAACGAAAGAAAAAGACTCGCCTCCGCTCGGGCAAGAAACCCCCTGCAGTCTCGCTATCGCGGCGATAATACAACTTATATGCTCCGCGTTTCCGCCTTTAGCTATCAGAAAACTGGAAAAGCTGACTCCCAAAACGACTAAAACAAGAAAAAACGAAATTAAAATCTTCATTAATGTTAAATATAGCACAAACGAAATATAATTCAATGACAAAAACAAAACCCCGATTGAAAATCGGGATTTATAAAACTAGAAACTTACCGCTAAAAAAATAAATCCGTTATAAAATCCTATATTCTGCCTTCTTGGCGTCCAGCGAAGATTATTATCTTTAAAAGGCTTGCCGAGTTCCCAAGCGCCATTTAATTTCGGTCCAAAATAAACATTCCACCAAAGCGCGTAAGTGCCGCCTAAACCCACCGATAAATTCTCTCCGTAAAATTTCCACGGCAAAACATAATCAATTCTTGAGCCCACTTCGGTCACCGGGAAAAATGTGAAATCTTTTTTTGTAAAATCAATTTTATCTTTAAAATAAACATTTATCGTATCCTTCAAACCGAAATAGTTAACTCGACCCTGCACTGTGCCGTCCAAATCGCCTATATGTTCCACATCTCCCAATAAAATCACTTGTCTTAAAAAACTTTTCCAATGAAAAACCGACAATCTTCTGTGAAAATTTATACCCAGACTCGGTCCAATCAGTGTTGAATATTCAGTTTTATGATCGCCGGAGATATTTATTTTACCGTCAAAAAAATAATAAAATGATTGATAAGATAAATTTTGTCTCGTACTAACTTCCAACCGATAATCCAAAATCGCTATTTTCATTGCTCCGTAGACAGAAAAAATCCAATTTTTTTTAGAAAGAAAATCGCGAATGATAAAAATGTCCGCCGTTCTTATGAAAAAATCGCTATTCGCGCTATAATACAAAGCTTCTGCTTTTGAAATCTTGGAACCAACGCCTGTTTCTACAATACGAAATTTTCCTCTTTTTCCATCGCGCCAATCAAAAAACCATAATTGCAAACCCACTGCGTCAAATGTCCTCGTTGGTTTATAACTCAAAGAAATAAAAGTATTATAACCATAAGGCGTTCTAAAATATATCGGCAAACTGTTAAAATTATAAATCAATTTCCCTTCGTTCTTATTATATGTAGCTCTATAATCTAATCTGCTTTTTATATCTCTACCGGTAATGCCCGTAAAGCCGGAAAATATCTCTAACGAAAAACCGCTTCTTTTTTTATTGCCATCGCCGGCAAAAACCATATTTACCAAAACAAAGAAAATAAGCGCATTCAGACGAAAAAATCTCATTCTTCGCTCTCAAATAATGTTTCAAAATTCTGCTTTTACCATAATCCCTTATCCCCAAAAAAGCAAAAATCCCGATTTTTGAAATCGGGATTTATAAATTTCTCGTCATTGCAATTCTCCCGATAACTATCAGGAAAAACAATCTCTAACAAATTTCGTCATTGCGAGCCCCACAAAACGGGGCGAAGCAATCTCTAATTATTATGAATTTTTTTGAACCGTATGCGCAACAATATCCAACGGATATCTTTTCCCGTACAAACATTGTTCCGCCATCGCAAGAATATCATCGTCCCGCAATATTCCTTGTCTTTTAAAGACTATTATCTCTGGAACCGTAAACCATCCTATTTCGGAAATTTCAGCGCTTAATTTTTCGCTTCCGGAAATTTTTCCGGTATAAACCAATTTTACACAATGAGGATAACCGCCATCATCGGAAAATCCTTTCAAATTTTCTTTCACCAAAACATAAACTCCGAGTAACGCCGTTGGTTCAAAATCATATCCAGTTTCCTCTTTTGTTTCTCTCTTCATTGCAATAATTGCGTCCTCACCTAAATCAATCTTTCCCGCCGGATGATTCCACTTCCCGTGATCCGGTCGACCAGGCATATTTTCTTTCACTAAAAGAAATTTTCCGTCTTCTTCTATAATCGCCGCCACTACCCCGAATACTTGGGTATAATGGATATAATAATGTCTCTCCATTTATTCCTTTCTTATTTTAAATTTTTAAAACGGAACAAAACTATTATTTTCGTAAATCTCAATTTCTTCCGGTTTAAATCCGTTAATTCTAGCAATGATTTTTTTCGCATTTATCGGGTTTAATTTTTGGATTGTAAAAACCTTGCAATTCCCATTTTCATCTTCCCTTATAATCGTTTCTTGATCCGGCGGCACCGCGCTCGAGTCAACCAGAATTTCCACATCCGGCCCTTCCTCCGAAATAAAATTTCCGTATTTTATATTCGGTAGAAAAACTCCATCAAAAGTATATTTCATTTTTTTCTCCTTTAATTTTTCTTATTGAAAGTGATTAGAATAATTAAATTATTCTAATCATTTCTGCAATTTGAGTTATTCCTCAACAATGATCATCCCATCGCGAAAATGGGAACCGACTGCCGTTCGGACAGCATCCTTAAAAAACTCTTCGCCATCCTTTTTACCTATCATTGTTATCAAAACAATCTTTTTATTCATTTTGGAATAAATTCCTTTTAACTTCTTATTCTCGGCAATATTTTGATCATAGTCATGACCAAAACGAGTAAGCGTCATTTCATAGGCAAATTTGTCACGCAAATCATTGGCCAACCTTTTGATTCTTCCTTCAAAACCGGAAACCACTACAACGATAAGATTTTCTTCTCTTTTTTCAATAATACGCGCAATATTTTCCAATTTAGCGGTCAAATCACATTCGATGCCTTCAATTTTCAAATTCAATATTTTTTCAACATCAATATTCATTTGTGAGCAAATATAACCCAAAATTTTTTGATAACATTCATTCGGCGCGGCAATAAAATACCGCAATATTGGTTTTGTTTCATCGGCCCACTCTAAATGTTTTTTCCAAATTTTTGCCGTTTCCTCGATAGATTCCGCGTAAAGAGAGTTGCATATTTCTCCTGTTGCTTTTTCCATTTTCCCTCTCTATTTCATTTTCAAATACGAAGAAAAATCTCCATATTTTCTATTGTTAAGTTTAACATAGAAGACGATAATTTGTCAATAATTGACTAAAATTCATCAAAAAGTTCTAATCAAATCAGAAAATTAACCTTATAAACCTAACGCCTAGGACCTAATGCCCTATAGCGCCTAAACCAAGAAGGGATTTTCTGAATGTATACTAAAGAAGAAATAGACAAGTCGTTGAAGGTTTTCAAAAATTGAAAATTTCACAAGTGATATCTAACCAACAAAAGCAGTCGCTTCAAAACGACTGCTTTATTTTATCCTCCGGAAAAATCCGAAAACCGACTTCTCTAATTTTTTCTATCTTTGCTGAATCGTTTTTAATTCGCAAAGAATTTCTTAAAAATAAAATTTCACCGCTATTTAACACTATATATCTGTGCCAGCCGCAACAGCCGTTAATTGTTGAACCAAATGAGCTAACCTCAATCTCAAATTCCGGCCGATATTTTTTTGTTTTTTCGCTTAACTTATTCCATTTTTCCAAAAAAGCGTCAAAAGAACTGTCGCCATAAAATTCTTTTCCTCTTCCTCTTTTATCGTAATCGTGTTTATGCCAAAAATTCTCCACCGCTAACAATTTATCAAAAGCATCTTTTTCATATATAAACACTGCCATTTCAATCGCCTCCATTCTCGTAAGCGTGTTTTCCGTACTTTATTTCCATTGCCACTCTTTCTTTTTCGTAAACTTCACCACATTCCGAACAAGCTAATTTTTTGCTCCGTTTTTTCTTTTTTTCAACAATTCTGTAAACGCCTTTAATTTTTCTGATTTCTATTTTATCGCGCAAACCCGGAGGAATGTAGGCATTACGAAGAGCTAATTGTTGAACATTCTTTATAATCTCATCCATACCCAATTTTTCAACTCTTTTTTTTCTCATTTATTTTTTCCTTATTCCCTTCCCGTAATTAACGCCGGTGTCTTTTTCGCAATATCCCACAAATCATCGGTGGAATATTTCGGCCGATGAACTTTCTGCCATAAATTAGAAGATTTTAATAAATCCCACGGACAAACTGACCTTCGCCAATCCAAACATGGCAATATCTTTCCGGTTCGCGGATTTTTCCTCGTATAATGAATAATTTGGCAATTGTGAACATGGTCAAAAGAGTCGGTGGACAAATCTAATAACTGATAATAATCCTGCGACATTCTTTCTAGTCTGATTCTAAACGCCCACATCACATCGCCGTGACAAACGATAATCACATTTTTGCCATCGCACTCGCGGTGCAAAGTGTCAAAAATTCTATCAATCCTCAAACAAAGTTGCGCCATTGATTCGCCACCAGGCGGAGTGAAATAAAATGAATCAATTTCTTTTCTTTTCATCGCCGCCGCGAATTTGGTTCGCCGTTCTTCTTCGGTCATCACATCCAATTCTCCCCAATCTCTTTCCCGCAAATAAAATTCCGCATACCACAAAGATTCAGGAAAATTCAGAAAAGCCGCCGTTTCCATCGCCCGCAAATATTCGGAAGTGTAATATCGGTCAAATCTCTCGCTGATATTTTTTTTAATCCATTCACCGGCTTTAGTTGCCTGCTCCCTTCCTTTATCGGTTAATCTCCACTTGGAGCTATGCCTATTTTTAAATTCCTCCGTAAAAAATCTATTATCGCCTTTTTTAGAAAAACGATTCGCCACATTGCCCTCCGATTCGCCGTGCCTCACCAACACTAAATTTCTCGGCATCGCCATATGTATTTCCTGCTTTCAATTAACTGTTTCTATTAAAGCATACATTTTTAAAAATGTCCACGAAAAATCCGCCGATGAAGCGGATTATTTTTTGTGGCACATTTTTTGATGAACATAAAGTAAAGTGATGCCTTTCCCGCAAAAATTACACCAAACGCAACAGGCTATCAAATGTTTTTTACCCAAACCCCTATGGCAATCGCACCCGCAAATATGCGGACAACTCGCGTCCATAAAATCCCACTCCTCATCAATCCTAAAATCATCTTTTTTGCTCATTATTTTCCTTGTATTTCAATATCAGAGAACTAACACTAATTTAATCTAATATTTTCAATCCTACAACATACCAACATTCTTAAGTATGTTGGTATGTTTATTTATTATCCACAAAAATTTTTTTATTTCTTGATGTATGCCCCGAAACAATTCTTACCTCCGAAACCAATACTCTAAAATAATCCGCGAGCGCCTTTACAATCGCCGCATTTGCCTTGCCTTGAACCGGCGGCTCTTTCACCGAAACGACAAAATTTTCCTCATCAATCTTTTCCACCGATTCTTCTCTCGCGTTCGGTTTCGCTTTTGCAAAAATCATCATTTTATTTTCGTCGCCTCTTTAAGTTTAGCGACAAATTGTTCAAGATTAGTTTTCGCTTTTTCTCTGTCTTTCCCAACTTCTGCTTCCATCTCCGCATCATACCACTCATTTTGCAATTCCGGCTCCAAATTTTCATATTGCTCGGCAAAACCATAAAGCTCGCTAAGCAATTTTTCAATCTCCGACTCAATATTCTCCAAATTTTCCCTTTCTAAATTTTCCATCAGTTAATTATAACAGATAAAAAATGGCTAATTCAACTTCGCTGTTTTTTATTTGTAGATTCGGATTTATTCGTAATTTTGCATCGGCATTTATCTTCTTTTTCCCGCAAAAATCCCAATAACCCCGCCAATCAAAGATAACAAAACATTGCCACCTATAAAACCCAAAATTATAATCGGGCCTAAAGCGATAATTCCTAGCCCCACTTGTGTTGGCGGCGTAAATCCAAAATAAAGTTTTACCGCGAAAAATCCCAACACCGCTCCCAAAACTAACAAAACAATCAAAAACCAATATCGCCTTATCAAAAATCCTAACGCAAAAGCCATAAGAAAAGAAATAATAATAGAAATATAAAATATCATAATGGATTTTTTATTTAGTATTCATTGTAACAAAAAACCAGTTTGATATTATTGCGCGAACTCGTAATCATTCCAACCTAAAAATCAACAACAAAAAAAACAACGACTCGTAATGGTTGTTCTTGTCGCTTGTCGCTTGTCGCTTGTCGCTTGTCGCTTGTCGCTTGTCGCTTGTCGCTTGTCGCTTGTCGCTTGTCTTACTTTCTTCACTTCTAAAACCTACAACCTAAAACCTATCACCTCATCTACTTATGTTTCCTCACACCCTTAAACGGCGCGTATTTTTTTGCCGCTTGGTCAATAAAAAGATGCGTATCGGTATTAATTTTCACGAATCTCTTAATCCGAGAATTAAACGCCTGTATTCTCTTTTTCACCGGTCCTACTCTTCCTTTCCCCAGCGGTGGATTGCTTGCCATAAGTTTATTATAACATAATTCACCGTTTCCAAAACATTATTGTTTTTAACAAATTCCCAAAAAAGTTTTCGCGCAAATTTTTTCCCTGCGCTAAAGGGGCGGCAGCCGTTTTAAAATCCATCGTTCCTATATTGAATTTGTTGTAAAAATATGATCCCCAAGGATATTCGCTAAAATTTACAACAACGGTGTATTCTTTATTTGGCTCAAGCCGGTCGGTAAGCGTAAAAGCTCCTTCTTTAGGATATACATCGGTCTTTTTGAATCGTCCGACAACAATACCGTAAAGATTCACCGAAGAACCTTTTTCTTTGTAAGTAGCGCTTAACTCATAGAAACCGCGATAGCCGGCGCCATCAGACGGAAGGGAAGATTCAACGGACGGGTAATTATATATTTTTGCCGTATAGTTTGCCTTCACCACAACACTGCCGCTGGATGTTTTTCCCGCTGTGCTACTCAAAAATGTCACTTCTCCTAATTCTGATTTAACAGTAATTGGGGCGGAAGTAGTTGTCGTAGTAGAAGATTGAATAACCTGCGAAGTTCCGGGAGCGGTAAAACTAACTGTATCAACCAGAAACTTATTAAGATAAAATTCCGCTATATACTCTTTGCCCGGCTCAAGCTTGTCAGTAAGTGTAAATGTTACGCTTTTAGGATAACTATCGGTTTTGGAAAATCTTCCCACTAAGATGTTATACAAAGGAAGTAATCCAGTTTTTTCTTTGTATGTCGCCAGTAAATCATAAAAACCTTGAGAATTTCCTAATGTATCCATCGTCTCCTCCAATGTTGGATACTGTGATATCTCCGCTTTAAAATTTTCTTTTACTACTCCTTCATTAACTGTACCATCAAGCAAAATAACATCACCTACTGTTTTGACTACAGGTTGTGGTGTAATAGAAACAATAGGAGAAGATGTAGGAGTTGGAGTTGGAGTTGGAGTTGGAGTTGGAGTTGGAGTTGAAGTTGGAGTTGGAGTTGGAGAAATAACACAACCTGTCCCATTCCAATATTGATCCGATGGACAAATAGTGGTGGTTGTAGTTGTGGTAGTTATTGTTGACTGCGGTGAACTCCAACATCCACTGTTATACCAATACCAGCCCGAGGAAACGCAAATTGCAGAATCATAACAAGTGTTCGGTGTATTGCAGGTAGAAGTTTTGTTGTTGCTGGTATTGTTGTTGTCGCTACAGTCGTTATAGTCGTTACGGTCGTTGTCGCCACAACAGCAATAGGCACCTCCACGCTATAAGCAATCCTCTTTTCGGCCATCAAATTGCCATCAATGTTTTTGACTATTACTTTCACTTCATAAGTTCCTGCTACTGCCGTGGTTGGTACCCCCACCTGAATACTTTTTGAGCCAGTTTCATTAGGACTAAGAGAGATATTCGTTTGGTCAATGACTGTTGCTGTCCAGCCAGTTGGCCCGGTGACTACTGTTTGAAAATCGGTTTTTGCGCAAGATGACGAATCTGTATCTTTGAAATAGAACGGAAAAACACGACTGTCGCCAGGATTAGTTTTCACCGGAGTGTCTGCGCCAGTCAGAGTGGCAACGGGAGTTCCTCTGACGCAAGGGATTTCAACAGCGTATTGAATCTTGTTTTCGGCCATCAAATTGCCATCAACATTTTTTACAATGACTTTCACCTCATAAGTTCCTGGTACTACTGTGGTTGGCACTTTCACTTGAATACTTTTTGAGCCGGTTTCATTAGGACCGAGAGAAATGTTCGTTTGGTCTGGTAATACTGAAATTGTCCAACCTGTAGGAGTGGTAACTGTAGTTTGAAAATCAGTTTTTGAACAAGATACCGAATCGGCGCTTTTGAAAGATAAGGGAAAATTATGACTATCACCAGGGTTGGTTTTCATTGGATTGTCCGCACCGGTAAGGGTTGCGGTAGGTGTTCCTCGGACACAGGGAATTTCAATACTATACTGAATCCTGTTTTCGGTCGCCAAATTGCCATCAATATTTTTGACTGTGACTTTCACTTCATAAGTTCCTGCTACTGCCGTGATTGGCACTTCCACTTTGATGCTTTTCCCGGCTGAATCATTGGGACCGAGAGTAATGACCATTGGATCAGTAAGCCCTGCTGTCCAACCAATAGGTTTAGCAAATGTTATTTGGAAACCAGTTTTCGCGCACGATGATGAATCCGTATTTTTCATGCCCAATGTAAAATAACGAATATTGCCGGGGTTGGTGTTAATAATGTCGTTTGATCCAATAAGAGTTATGATAGGAGTTCCTCTGACGCAAGGCAAAGGAATGTCGTCCAAAACAACATCAAAAGTTGTGCTTTGCGCGTCATCACTGACTATCGGCCCAACTTTTATGCCGTAGGTGCTAAAATAATAAGATTCATCGCCTTTCACCAAATTCGCGCGAGAAATATTTATCCTCGTACCCATATTAATAAGTATCGTATCGGGACCACCATATGTTCCGCCACTCGGTCTAAATTGATTTATAAACACACCTTCTGTTGCAATAGATTTACCTAAAGACGCGTCAAAACCGATTGCTCGTCTTGTTTCCAAATAAAAAGTTTTGCCGTCCTTTCCTTTAGGAGGAATTATTTTTACTGCTCTTACGCCAGAATTAGACTCAAGCGGGCTTAATATATATGTATAACTGCCAGACTCAGTCACATTGACAATGGAATCAGTGTCAAACCAACCAACTTTATCCTTAAAACCAGCGTTAAAATGCAACGAAGAAGTACGAAAACCCATAACATCAAAACGGTTACCATATTCTTCATGTTTGCAAGTTGCGCCATAAAAAGGGTCTGTTGGAGGGTCGCTGCACAACCACCTATCCGCATGCACCACTCCTAAATTATGGCCGAATTCGTGCAATATCTTATCATAATTCCAATTAAAACCGCTTATAGTTTTTACACCAGCAAAAGTAGGTGACCATGTCACCCAACTAACTGAAACTAAATAATTTCCCTCTTGTGAACTTATCCGTCTTGTTCGCCCCACAGTTCCATTACCAACACTAAGCCTCCCTCCAACATGTGACAAAATTAATATAATTCTTTTGTACTGACTGAAATCAATATCAGGATCGGCAACGCTAACAGCTGTTGTTAGTGCTTTCTGTTTATCAAACTGACTTCCTGTTTGAAACTCCGATGGTGATATGTACCAACCAAAAACATCAGCATTTAGCCACATTTTGTCATATGATGCTTCTTTATAAAAACTTTGGACTCGCCCCTCGTTTAAAACATATTTTATGTCATCTTTTGTGGCGGTACCAAAAAACTCATTATCGTTATCTCTTGGGTCTTTCAATAAAATCACCGCGATTTTCTGTTCACCGATTGTTTCTAATGTTTCGGCTTTAGCAACCTGGACGCCAAAACGAGATCCACTATTAAACGATGATGGTGTATTGCCAACTGGCAAAATTTCAAAAGTATTATTAAATATCGGTGCCACTAAATTATTTTCTAATTGATATCCATGAACCCTTACTTCTTTACCTGAAATCAATCCCTCTACTTCACCCACTGGAAAGAAATTGATTTCTTCATTCTTCTCATTAATAATTGAATAATTTGCGCCTTGTATTTTATTAACAAAATCATCAATCATAATTGCCTCCAATCGGCCGCTCACCACCGCTTCTTTTTCAAAATTACTCCGTAATTCTGTCGGTAAAGCATTAACAATTTCTAACGGCATCACGCTGGAAAAAAATTTCGCGGGATCGTCTTGAACAAGATCGAGCATTCTCTTTTTCCGTAATTCGGTCTGTTTTTTAAGAGTGGTAAATATATCTTTTTTATCTTCTCCGGTAGCTTTTTTATAACTCGCGCTCAAGAAAATTATAGACTGATTAATAGAATCAATATCCTGATAAATATTTTCCTCAAATTGTCTTTCTGGTTCAGGAAAAGAAAATGATTTACCGTCATTTATTAAAACCAATTCAGTGGGGATCTGCTTCTTATTGCTCTTTACAACCAAAACTGAAATAAAAACAATACCACTCAAAACGGCTATCAATCCAAGAACGAAAAATATCTTGCGCGTTATTCCTTTTTGCGTATTTTCTATATTTTGCAAATCAGGTTCAAGCATAATATACAAGAATTAAGAATTTGGAAATTAATAATTAAATTTTTAATTTCCAATTTCTGATTTTCAATGAATGTCTAATGATTAAATTTTAAAAATTTTGTCGTTTCGTATTTGAAAATTGAAAATTAATACATTGATTGAAAATTGATAATTGAAAATTGTTACCTTTTACTTCCAAAACATTATTGTTTTTAGCAAATTTCCAAAGAAATTTTTTGTCGGCGCTTTTCCTTCCTGCGGTCCCAAATTTTCCCCATAATACGCTTCTACTTTGAAAATCGGCGAATTGGCTGAAAACTCCACACCCGATGCCACATCTTTCCACCCCGCAACAATTGAACCGAAACCCTCACCTACTTCACTCACCGATGCATCCAGAGCGGCGCGAAAAACTCCCGCTTTTTCCATCGCGCCAATCGGTCCTACCACACTCCACATTGCCTCTACCGTCACATCTTTTTTTGATCCATCATTCATTGTTGTTATTGCTTTGAAAGTAATTTTGTCAATTTCTTTTACTCCTTGCAATAAACTTATTGTTTCCAGTGTTAATTTTATCGGTTTGGGTAAAATTATTTGTGTTGGTTGCACGGTTGCTTTCGGTGCCGTCTGACCAATACCACCACCTGTTATCGGTCCTTCGGATGTTTTTTGTTGAGTCGCGTTTTGTCCATCAAAAACAGTGCTCGCGCCTGTCGCTTTTTCGCCACCGGATTTTGCTTGCCCCGTTTGCGGGGTCGGTGTCGTCGGCGTTAAAATTCCTCCGCTTTTCGCAGACGCTCCGCCCGTTGCTGTTCCTCCAGAAAATACTCCTGCACCAATTCCCTCGCCTCCAACTTGCCCCGCATTTGCGGCGGTTGGCGATTGATTTTGCATTGAACCAGTCGCTGACTTATTCTCTGCCGGTGTCGACATTTCATTTTTTTTCGTATCTGAAATTAAATCTGATATCGGTTGTACTGCTGGACTTGCCCCGTTTGCGGGGTTTGATTTTTTGTTGCTAAATAAACCAGTAAACCTCTTCGCCATCTTCTTAAACACGCTTCCAATTTTCGCTTGCAATGGCAACGGATGCTCCGCCGCATCTTCCTCGTGCGCGTCCACATTTCCCACAACAAGAACAGTAAATACAC